>FWPU01006262.1_pt1 | contig 24188 bp, 21 predicted proteins | sample 2228361 | NCBI WGS metagenome assembly FWPU01 (sample SAMEA103939777, study PRJEB20133) | metagenome | reverse complement strand
AGCCACCTGCGCGGTCCTGGTAGTAGATGGGCACCAGCAGTACCGATTGCACCCCTTCGTGAGGCAGAGAATAATCCGGGTTATGCATATCCCGTAATACATACCCCATTCCACTGGCAATGACCTGCAATTCGAGAGAAGATAATTCCGAAGGCGGCGGATCGCCCACCCAAAAGCGAATCTGCGGGGTCGCTTCAGACGGTTGATCCAGTTCAAAAAACAGAATAGTACCGCAATCAGCGCGTGTGGTGCGCAGAGCCTCGTCGTAAACCAATTGCAGAAGGTATTTCAAATCCAGCGATGTACTCAACTCGCGGGTGATTCGGGTGAGGGAGGTCATTTGCTCCACCCGCCGCCGGAGAGTTTCATCGGTCTGCATCAACAGGTAACTGCGTTCCACCACGCCTGCCAGTTGCCCCGCGGCAGTCGCCATCAATTGCACATCGCCGGGGTCGAAGAAATTCGGTTGGCGGCTGGCAATCCAAATCTCACCAATACCCTCATCCCGAACAACCAGCGGCACGACAATCAATGATTCGATCTTCCACGATTGAATCAATTGCTGGTAGAAGGGAACAATCGGTTTATCCTCTACCGACTGGTTTAGTTGAATAATATGCTGACTGCCAGCCGAAGTGAACGGAAATTGAACATCCTCCGCCAGAAGACGAGTCAGGCGCTCCGGCACTTCTTCAACATCCCCATATTGCGATGGGCGATGCAACTGAAGTACCACCCGATTTTGATCGAGCAAAAATACAGCCGCCAGATCGCCCTGTAACAGGCGTGCCAGTTCCTGCAACGAAAACTTGAGAATCTCATCCAGGGTTGCCGCCGAACTGGATAAACTGGCAATCCGCCGCAAGCCCTCTGCCCGTTGAGCGCGCAGGCGGGATTGCTGCAAAAGAGCCGCATTGTCAATGATCGGCGCCACCTGATTGGCCACAATCATCAACAAATGCAATTCATCCTGATTGAAACTGCCGCCTTCCTGCAGGTGATTGGCTGCTTGTAGGTAGCCGAGCACCCGCCCGCTGACCGTCAGCGGCATCATCACCGTATCCCGCAGCCCGGCAGCCACCGCAATCGGTTGTAAGCCCAGTTCCATCCAGCGTTCATCCTCGGCGGCGTGATCGCTGATCAGCACATCCTGAGTCAGCAAGGCGGTTTCCAGAGGGCTGCCGGGCGGTACCGGTATGCGATACATCTCCAAAAATTGTTCAGGAATACCGGAAAACGGCACCTGGGCTTGCAGTGTTCGGGTGGCTTCGTTATAAAGCAAAAATCCGAGGATTTGCACCCGCACCAATGGCTGAATGGCGCTGACCAGCCGCTCGAACAAACCACGGGTATCACGCACCGAACTAAACGCCTGTGCCAGTTGAGCCAAACCGTTCAGTTCAGCGGTACGGCGTTGTTCCTGCCGGTAGAGCAAAGCATTGTGAATGGCAACCGCCACCTGCCCGGAAATTAGCGTCAACAGGTCGCGGTCCTGCGGTTGAAAGGCATCCGTCGCGAATGAAGCCAGTTCGAGAGTACCGATTAACTGCTCGCCCACCACCAGCGGCACGCCCAGAAACGAACGAACCGGATATTTACGCCGGTCAAGCACGGTGCTTAACTCGGTCGCTTTTTCCAAATCCGCTACCAGCAGGGGTTTACGAGAGTCAGCAATAACTCCCGAAAGACCTTCATCTCTCCGGTACCGTTCACTGGCAAGTACCAGACTGCGGTTGCCCTCTCCTGTGGCCAGCATCCGATAAGGGATGAAACTCCGACTTTCATCGTCGTACAGATTGATTTCACGCAGGTCAGCCGGCACCAATCGGTCGAGGTTATCGAGGATGGAAAAAAGGGTTTGCTCCACATCCAGACTGGCAGCCATCGCCTGTGTCAGGTCAAGAAAAACCTGCAAGGTCTGAGCTGGCAGCAAGCCGGTTTGGGCAGCCCCTATCACCCCGCCGCTTTCTGCGGAGCGAAATGTGATCAACCTCAATTCCAGCCGATCAAACGGCAAACGCTGAGAAGAGGCTTCAACGGCTTTACCCTCGATAATCAGGCGGGCCTGACCATCCGCCGCGCATAAATTCAACAGGGCGTTCGCCGGCCGGCTTTTGCGCGACAGCCATTCCAGATTGGTAGATTCGCCTTCCTTTACCCCGAATAACTGCCGGGCTGTGGCATTGATCCACGCCAGCCTTCCGCCGGCTTCCACAATCAAAATCGGATCAGCGTTGGGATGACCCGGTTCATCACGCCGCAGAAAAACAAGTGGAGCATTTGAAAAACGGGATACCCACCGAATCAGGCCGGCAGCTGCAAGCCACAAAAGCAAACCGCTGCCTGCCAGTACAACACCCAGAATGAGCGGGTTCTCTAATACCATGCGGGTATCCCTGATCAATCACGAAACGGAATCGCGGCGGCGTTCCTCGGCAGCAATCTCGGTAATTTCACGAATATCGGCAAACTGATGGGTAACGGGTGAAACTAAACCGACTGCCAATGTCATAAAGGGAGTGGGGGTCATCTGACCATCTTTACCCGGAGCCAGCACAAACCCCTGCTGACGATCCAAAAAGTTGTAGTGCGAAAGGACCTCTTCCTTAAACCGGGCTTTGAGACGGGATTTGATGGCAGCGCCCGCCTGAGCCGTTGTCGAAACGACAAAATTATCCCCACCCACATGGCCGATAAAATCATTTTGGGTGCCGAGTTCATCCACCACTTCTCCCAACAGCATGGCAGTAAAACGCAGCACATCATTGCCCGCAATGAAACCGTAAACATCCTTAAACGGTTCAAAGTGATTGATGCGAATATCCAGAAAAGCCCAATCATTTTGACGGATCAGTTTCCGCAATTGATCCTCAATCAACCGGCCAGATGGCAGCCCGGTTTGCGGATCGGTCAAACTTTCCCGCTCCGACCTTGCCAGAGCGTTTTGGACACGCAGTTTCAACTCCTCGATATCAAACGGTTTGGTGATGTAATCATCCGCTCCCAGTTCCAAACCTTTCAGTTTATCGCTGCGCTCGTCCTTTTGGGTCAGGAAAAGGACCGGAATGTGGCTGGTACGGGTATTGGTGCGCAACACCCGGCAAACCTCATAACCGTCAATATCCGGCAGCATAATATCCAGAATCAGCAAATGCGGCATGACCTGACGGGTCTTTTCCAGCGCATCAGAGCCGCGTGGGGCAATATCCACATCATACCCCTGCGAGGAAAAATAAATGCGCAGCATATTCGAAATATCCACATCATCTTCCACAATCAACAGGCGGGCTTTACTCATGGGTGCCTCCCTCAAAAGATCAGGCATGGGCTTTCCCCCGGAGCTTCTTGCGTGACCCACTCCGCCCAGCCGGGGAACCAGACGGTGGAAAACGGGTACAACACTTAATCTTACGCAAAACCATCATTTCTGGCAATAAAAATGCCTGCCCAAAGGCGGCTTGGTTAGGGAGTTGTAAGGATTAAAGCGAACGGCGAGCTCACCAGCTTTCGCCGCTGGCTTCGCCCGGGCGCGGATACAGGCGCGGGTGTAAATGACCATCCTTCAAGCGATGATGATCGCTGTCTTCATAGCGGATATCACGGTCAATCACCCGTCGTTCTTTCGAGGCGAACAAAATCACATCCGATTCGATCATTCGCGCCGGATAAACGATCATGCCCGCACCGATCCGGCAGTTATGTCCCACGCACCCCCCCAGCACCGGCCGGTTGGACGGCTGCAACTGACCGTAAGCGTCCCGGGCGCGAATGGGAGAGGGAATCAGGTTGTAGTCGGTAAAGGTCGAGCCTGCCCCAATGAACGTATTACGCCCCACCACACACATTTGCAGGCAGGTGTTCTGTGCAACCATGCTGTTGTCCATGATGGTTGTCATGAATAATGAAGCCCGAAACGGAAGAAACGTGCCATCCCCAACCACCGAAAGCATCAGCTGGCAACCCTGAGAGACATTAACATTATCCCCGATGATGCAATTTTCAATCACTGCACCCGCCCCAACGGTCACGTTATCGCCAATGGTGGTGGGGCCATGAATGATCGCCGTGGGATCAATGGAACAATTGCGACCCACCCTTACCAGTTTCGAACATTCCAGCACCTGCTTGCCTTCATACAAAGAAGCTGCCAGAATACCAAGCTTGAAGAAAGGATCCCGGTTCAGGCGGTCTTCAAATCGCGCTCCCCGTCCAAACAAGCCGAAGACAGTATCCGCGATGAAGATATGCACCCACGAATCAATCGCAATCAGACTGCGCAGCGGCACCTGATAGACCAGATCGCCCGATTCACTCGCCATATAGGTCGGCACATGATAATAGCCAATTTCACGCGCCTGCAAATCCACCACCAGCGGTTCGGCACTCGGCTCCGGGCCATTCGGGTAGTACCATAAATCCGCCAGGTAAATATCCCCCGCCGGCGTATACGAAGCGGAAAGCGGCAAACAATGTTCGCGGAAGGCAGGGTCATGGATGGACAAAGCTGCTCGCGAGGGATAGGGACGGCGCAAGGCTTCTTTCATGAAAGCCTGCATAAAACCATCGTCAAAAAACAAATTATCACGGTAGACAATACAGGGCTCCCGGGTTTGCGGCAGCCGTGCTTCGGGAGGCAGTTCCAGTTCGCGGGTGGTGTACGGTGCCAACACATCCCGCTGTTGCAGCCACAAGGGTTTATTGACAATTCTCAAATCACGCGCACGCTCGTTGAAAGGCTCCAAATAACGGGGACACTGTAAAATGATTTTCAGCATCCGATCCTCTCAATCCAGCGGTTTCTTCTCGATTTCCAACAGGCAGCCTTGCGGATACGGCTTCTCGCGAATGGGGTGAACACGGCCGCTATTGACCCAGTAAGATAATTCTTGCAGCATCCCCAAAAGGAAGGGACAGGCCATTCCCGCCCCTGTATCATTCTCCTCTTCAAAGAAAGGCCGATGAAACCATTGCCAGCAGTCTTCCTCAATCCGAACCTCAAATTCACCGCCCCCCTGTCTGTTAAGCCATTCTGCCAGACTTTGCAAAGCCACCCCCATCTTGCGGCGGGGTGCCAGCAGACGAAAATGCTGATCTTCATAACCCAATTCAGCTGCAAATTTAAGCAGCAGCCTCGTAAAGGCTGTCCTTCCAGCCCGTATCAGAATCCCCGCGGCAGAATGTTGCCCGTAAAAGTCCACCAACGTTCGTTCGAGGGTTTGTGCATCGCAGGGACGCTGATCAACCAGCAGGGAAGCGGAGAGGGTTTCCATGCCGTCTGCCCCGAGAATTTCGCTCAGGCTTTCCAGCACGAGCTCATTCAGTACAGGAGAGTATTTTGAAATCAGGAGTGGTTTCATGGAGTGAGAGTAGAAGTGGTATCGTCAAGAAATTCTTTCAGGGTAAGCATGAAGGGGCGGGGCTCATCCAGCATGATGAAATGACCGGCATTGGGGTACCGTTCAATGCGGGCAATGGGCAGGCCTTTTTGCAAAGCCTTCCACTGATTGGGATTGACAATATTATCACGGTCACCAAACATACCCATCACCGGCACCTGAATGCGGTGAATTTCACCGCGCAGATCAGTTCGGCGCAGTGAGGCAATGCTGGTCAGGAAGGATTCGAGGGTGGTACGCGAAAGGTCGCGGTCCATCATATCCGGAAAGCGCGGATCACGACAAATCGTCGGGGAAGCAATCCGCATGGCAGCCCGGAAAACGGGGAATAAACGGAATAACAAAAACGCCACTACTCGCCAGCCGGCCAGTTTGAGCGGCAGCGCCAGCGAAGAACCCACCACCGGCGAGCCGATGATCACCACTTTTTCAACCCGCTGGGGATAGCGCAACGCCACCGAAAGGCTGACTGTTCCCCCCATGCTATGCCCCACCAGCGGTGCGCTGATGATACCCAGTTTGTCCATGAACTGGTCAACCAACGCGACAAATTCGCTCACTTCGTAGGTATCCAGTTTTTTACCCGATTCGCCGAAGCCCCAAAAATCCAGCGCATAGGTGCGGTAATACTGACCCAGGTAGGTCATGGTTTCCTGCCACAACCCCCATGATCCGAGCCAGCCGTGGAGCAAAATGACCGGTTTGCCGCGCCCGTAAACTTCGTAATGGAGGATACCCTGATCAGTCGTAATGGAAGACACGCCGCTTCAACTCCCCCGCTGGCTCACGAATTACCCTCCCCCATCTCTTCCAGAATGCTGTAGAGTAATTCCAGCAGCACTTTTTTCACATTTTCTTTATCTTTGGCAACACAGGAAAGCAGCTTAACTTTCGGATCAAGTCGCAGCGCCAACCGCATATCCTCAATCTCCCAGGCGTCTTTACAATCCTGCTTATTGGCTGCAACCACATAAGGAGTTGGCGCATACGCCCGGAAGGTCTCCAAAATCGTTCGGGCTTCGCGGAACGTTTCCGGGCGGGTACTGTCCACCATGACCACAAACCCCAGCATCCCTTCCGATAAGATTTCCCACATAAAGTCGAATCGTTTTTGTCCGGGCGTTCCAAACAAGTACAAAACCAGATCATCGTCAACCGTAATACGTCCAAAATCCAATGCAACGGTGGTGCTTTCCTTCACCTTTTCAGCCGCCGAAGTAATCTTCCGCTCAGTAGAGACTACGTCAATCTCGCTGACGGATTGGATGAATTCGGTCTTGCCTGCATTGAATGGCCCGGTAACTACTATTTTAACTGTCTGCATCGTGCTTCCTTAGGAAACAGGGTTTAGATCGAGCGAATCTTGTTGATCAAACGGTTGAGCAGGGAAACCTGCTCCTGCTTGTTGGTGGTTGGAAACGGACGCATCATACCACCCAGCGGCACACCGCCCGGACGCACCAACTCCACCAGCCCGGCCTGCATCAGTGCGTACACCACCCGGCGAATTTCTAAATCGTTCATCTTGGTGGCATGGGCAATTTGCCGGATGGTATTTTTAGGATTCACATAACGCACTACCCGCCACTCCTCCAAACTCAGGTTCAGGTTGCGAATGTTGGTGCCCGGCCGCTCGGTGAACTTCAGTGCCATATCCAGACTGGGAATCTCTTCCTGTAATTGCTCCCACTCGCGCAATTGGCGCGACCCCTCGATGATCAGATTTTCCAAATCAATGCGCACCGGTATCTTTCCATCGGGGGTTAATTGATCAGGATTGAAGTTAAAGGAACCCTCCACCCACGTAAACAAACGGCGGACGACATCCACACAATAATTTTGCAGGCTTTCCAAAATGTCCTTCTGGGTCAGGTAACCGGCATTGATCAACAGGAGTCCGACTTCCTTATCACTCATCTTCCGCGTTCTTTCTCGAATGACCCGTGCCTGATTCGGGGTGATTTTACGGCTGCGCTGCAAGATGGCTGCCAGATCGTTCTCCTCGCTGCCAATCTGAGCATAGGCCAGTTTTCCTTCCCGAAAGGTAATCTGAGCAACCTCGCTGGTACCTTCGATGACCAAAGTGCCGGTTTTACGCGCCAGATTGATAAGATTGAGGAGTTGGGTGATGGAAAAATCGCGCAGATTGCCCCGTAATGCCATGTGCAGCCTCGGAAGACGAGAAAGTCTGAAAGAATTATAACAAATGTACGCTCATTCACAACGCATTCCTGCCGCCAAGAATGGTTTTTGACCTTACAATATCGTTGGGTGAATTGGGTATAATCAAGCGCATCCCTTCCATATCCAGATGAGTGCCATGATGTCCTCTAAGACTGTGATTCTGTGCAATCCGCATGCCAATCAAACTAAAGCCGCCGCCGTTGCTGCGCGTTTACAAGAAATTGCTCCACCTTCATCCCATCTGGAATGGGTATTCACCGCTTACCCGCGCCACGCCGTTGAACTGGCCCGCCAAATTGCCGAACAGGGCTGCCATAAATTGGTTGCGATGGGCGGCGACGGCACTGTTCACGAAGTTGTGAATGGGTTGATGCACCTCCCCCCGGAAAAGCGCCCCATCATGGGTATCATCCCGGTTGGCTCCGGTAACGATCTGGCCGGCAGTTTGAACATTCCATCCGATCCGGCGAAAGCCCTCAAACTGGCGCTGGACGGCTCCGTTGGCGAGGTGGACATTGCCCACATTGAAGATGACCGAGGGCATAGTGAATACTGGACGAATACGCTGGGCATCGGTTTTGATGCAGTCGTCAATATCCGTTCGCGCAGCATCCGCTGGGTGCGCGGATTTTTAATTTACTTCTTTTCGGCATTGCAAGCCATCCTTTTTAACCACACCCCGCTGGGTTTAAAGGCCGTTCAGGATGGCAAACGCTGGCAGGATCGTCTCTTAATGCTGGTGCTGTGCAACGGCAGGCGCGAAGGTGGCGCTTTCTGGGTCGCCCCGCAAGCCAGCCCGCGGGATGGTCAGTTGGACTACCTTGGCATTCGCCAGATTTCTCGCCTGCAAATGTTCTACACCATTCCCTTTGTGATGCAGGGTACCCATCAACGTCTCTCGTACGCCTGCCACGGTCGGTTCAAGACCCTTGAACTGACCTCCGATCATCCTCTCTACATTCATACCGATGGGGAAATTTACGCCGGACTGGATTCAACCATCCGCCAAATCCGTGTTCAGGCGATTCCTTCGGCTATACGCATGAATATTCCAACGCCCGATTATTAATCCCCCTTTATGCCCGAATTGATTCACACCCTGCAAGGTCATGACCTCGGTTTCCTCAAAATGGTAGCCGGATTATGGGGGCTGGAACTTCACGCCCGCGATGTTCACAACGCCCTGCCGGAACTCATTCAAACCATGCTCGACCGGCCGCTTGTCGAAGAAATCCTCACCACACTGCCGGAAAGTGCGCGGCGTGCCTTTGAGGACCTCCAGGCTCATCAGGGGCGCCTGCCCTGGTCCGTATTCAGCCGTAAATACGGTGAAATCCGCACCTTTGGAATTGCCCGCCGCGACCGCGAAAGACCCGATCTCAACCCGATTTCACCTGCCGAAATATTGTGGTACCGCGCTCTGATCGGCAAAGCTTTTCTTAACCTCCCACCCGAACCGCAGGAATTTGCCTACATTCCCGATGATCTGCTTCGCCTGCTGCCGCAACCGGAGTCTCCTCCCCCGCCACCGCTCGGACAAGCCGCTTATCCTCACCAGTACGCGGTTGAGATACCGGTCACCGATCGCGTACTGGATGATGCCTGCACGCTGCTTGCTGCCTTGCGAATTGGAATGGACGAATCCGAAATCGTGTCCCATATCAACCTGCCAGTGCGCGACCTGAAAGCGCTGCTGAAAAGTGCCGGTTTGATAGACCCAAACGGCAAACCCCTCCCTGAGCAAGTACGCCGGTTTTTAGAGACAGAACGACCGTTAGCCCTGGTCAATCTCGCCCAATCCTGGCTGAATTCAATCACTTATAACGATTTGCGAATGCTGCCCGGCCTGACTTTTGAAGGAGAATGGCGCAACGACCCTTTGCAAACCCGTACACGGGTGATCAATTTACTCCAATCCTTGCCGGGCGAAGCGTGGTGGGACCTCCAATCTTTTATCGCGGCTGTCAAACAGGAACAACCGGATTTTCAGCGCCCTGCGGGGGACTACGACTCGTGGTTCATTCGCCGTCGCAGCGACGGTCAGTATCTGCGCGGCTTTGAATGCTGGGATGAAGTAGACGGCGCTCTGCTCAATTACCTGATCACATCCCCACTGCACTGGTTGGGGTTTGTGGATCTGGCCAGCTGTGACGAACAAACTCCACCGCTGTCTTTTCGTTTTTCCGGATGGGCAAAAGCCCTGTTTCATCATCAGCCTCCCGTCGGTTTTGCGGAAGAAAACGACACCATCCGGGTCAACAGTGAGGGAATCATCCAGATTGAGCGCCGGGCACCCCGTCATCTGCGCTATCAAATTGCGCGCTTTTGCCGCTGGCTGCCGGCCAACCAAAATACCTATCGCTATCAAATCACCCCCTCCTCGCTGGAACGCGCCCGCCAGCAGGGACTACGCAGCGCCCACCTGATCGGTTTACTGCGGAAAGCCGTTGCAGATGCGCTTCCCCCCGCTCTCTTACGAGCCATCGAGCGCTGGGAGCAGTACGGCGTTCAGGTACGCCTTCAACAAGCCACTCTGCTGCGCGTAGAAGACCCCCTCATTTTGACTGCCCTGCGTAAAAGCCGACTCAGCCGCCACATCCTTGAAGAAATCTCACCGCGGCTGGTGTTAATTCGGTCTTCTGCTAAAAAGGCCTTCCTCGCCGAACTGGCGCGGCTGGGGTATCTTGGAGCGGATGAGACAGAGGGGGTATAATCAAATAAAAGGTCCCATGAAATTCCCCCATTTTCCAAATCCAAAAAGAGGTGGCAATGACCGAACGTTTAGCCTGGATCCAACAAGAGATTGAAGGACTCAAAGAGAGCGGCTTATATAATCGCATCCGAACGATTGGCTCCCCCCAAGGCGCCTGGCTGATTGTGGACGGTAAACGCGTGCTGAACTTCTGCTCCAATAACTATCTGGGGCTGGCCAATCACCCACGCCTGATTGAGGCTGCCCGCCAGATTTTGGACCGTTACGGCATTGGGCCGGCAGCGGTACGCACCATTGCCGGCACAATGGAAATCCACCTTGAGTTGGAAAGAAGACTGGCTGCTTTCAAAAAAGTGCCGGCTGCAATCACCTTCCAATCCGGTTTTACCGCCAACCTTGCCACCATACCAGCCCTGGTCGGCAAAGAGGATGTCATTTTTTCAGACGAACTGAACCACGCCAGCATCATTGACGGCTGCCGTCTCTCCGGCGCGCCGATCATCCGCTACGCCCACTGTGACCCGGCCGATTTGGAACGGGTGATTCTGGAAAATCAGGGCAAATACCGTCGTGCCCTGGCCGTGACCGACGGCGTGTTCAGCATGGATGGCGACATTGCCCCGCTGGATCAAATCTACGAAGTCACCAGCAAGTACGGGGTCATGCTGATGGTGGACGATGCTCACGGCGAGGGTGTGATGGGCAAGGGCGGACGCGGTATCGTAGACCATTTCAACCTGCATGGCAAAGTGGATGTGGAAGTTGGCACGCTCTCCAAGGCGTTTGGAGTGGTTGGCGGGGTGGTCGCCGGCGATCCTTTGATTGTGGAATGGCTGCGCCAGCGCGGGCGTCCGTTTCTGTTCTCCTCCGCCGTAACCCCGCCGGATGTAGCCGCTGCGATTGCCGCAGTGGACCTGCTGGAAGAATCCACCGATTTGGTTGACCGCCTGTGGGAAAATGCACGCTACTTCAAAGCCGAGATGAAGCGATTGGGTTTTGATACCGGTAAGAGCGTCACACCCATCACACCGATCATGCTGGGGGAAGCCCCGTTAGCCCAGCAATTCAGCCGCGAACTGTTTGAGGAAAATGTGTTTGCAATGGCGATTGGCTTCCCCACTGTGCCGCGCGGCAAGGCTCGCATCCGCGTGATGATTTCCGCCTCCCACAGCCGGGATGACCTCGACAAGGGACTGGAAGCCTTTGCGAAGGTCGGCAAAAAACTGGGCGTAATTTAGTCGCTCATTTCCAGCGCCTCGGCGGCACGCCGTTTGACATGCGCCAGAATGGCGGCCATGCCGTTTAAGCGTTGAGCAGTCAGCACCTCCTGCAAGCCCATTTGCAGATAAAACTCCGCCGGTATGGCTAAAATCTCCTCCGGGGTGGTTTCGTTCAATCCCTCCATGATAATCATGGCATAGCCGCGTACCGTTGGGGATTCGGCCGGCACGTCAAAAGTAAATCTCAGCCGGCCGTTGACCATTTTGGCACTCATTCGTACAGGCGTCATGCACTCCGGCACATCTTCGGCGTCCGAATCGGCATTGAAATCAGCGGGGAGAGGCGGGAAACGGCGCGCGTAATCCAGCAGCAACTCCAGTTTTTCCCGCCCCTCACATTCGGCAAAATCACCGACGATCTCAGCCAGACGAGGCGGCAGATGGTTGCTCACGCTGAACTCCCTTCCCCTTTTTCAATCGGCACACCCACCAGATTGCCCCACTCGGTCCACGAGCCATCGTAATTGCGCACCTTGGGGTAACCCAACAGGTATTTCAGCACAAACCAGGTGTGGGAAGAACGCTCGCCAATCCGGCAGTAAGCGATAATTTCCTTATCCGGGGTGACGCCACGACTCTGGTAAAGCTGCCGCAATTCCTCCGGCGATTTAAAGCGGCCGTCCTCATCCACGGCCTGAGCCCACGGGATGTTGACCGCACCGGGAATGTGGCCGCCGCGTTGAGCGCCTTCCTGCGGGTAACCGGGCATGTGTAGCAGTTCGCCGGTATACTCCTTGGGCGAGCGCACATCTACCAGCGGTAACCGCTCTTGAATGTGGCGCATGACGTCATCACGGAAGGCGCGGATGCTGGCATCCGGCTGCCTGGCACGATAGGTTGTGGGTGGATAGGAAGGCACCTCAGTCGTCAGGGGACGGTTTTCGGCGATCCAGCGGGCGCGACCGCCGTTCATCACTTTGCGTTTTTCATGCCCATAGTACTCAAACAGCCAGAAAGCATACACCGCAAACCAGTTGCTCTTATCCCCGTAAAACACCACTGTGGTATCGTTGGAAATGCCCAGACTGGAACAAAGCGCCTCAAATTCTTCTTTGGTCAAAAAGTCACGCCGTACGGGATGTTGAAGCGTTGTAAACCAGTCCACCCGCACCGCACCGGGAATGTGACCGGTATCGTACAGCAGAGCATCTTCATTCGACTCGATAATGCGTACCGTGGGGTCATCCAGATGTTGGGCAACCCATTCGGTTTCAACCAGAAATTCCGGGTGTGCATACTCGGTCATAATATCCTCCAATTTAGATGATATTTATCATATATTTTACTAAAAATCCCTTCCCGAAACAAGGTTTTTAAAAACGCAATCACGGCGGGAAGTTCCCGCCGTGATTGTTGGTGAGTCATCACCAATCCAGCGGATGCTTAATCCTCTTCTTCCTCATCCTCGCGCTGCCCCAGCATGGCGTTGATCTGGAACATGGCATTGACCGAGTCACCCGCCGCTTTCAGCCAGTCCAATACCATGGTAGCATTCTTCTCCTCCTCCACCTGTTCTTTGACGAACCAGTTGAGAAATTCCTGGCTGGCGTAATCCTTATCTTCCACCGCAATGCTGTATAACAGGTTAATGCGCGCGGTAACGGATTGCTCGTGGCGAAGGACTTCTTCAAAAATCTCCACCGGCGTACCAAAGTGGCTGGGCGGGGCATCAATTGCCTGCAAGGTCACTTTGCCATTGCGGTCGTGAATGTACTCATAGAATTTAAGAGCATGTTCCTGCTCTTCTTTGGCTTGCAGTCTCAGCCATTTGGCAAAACCACCCCAATTAGCCTCATCGAAGTGTGCCGACATCGCCAGATACAGATAGCCGGAGTACAACTCCAGCTTGATTTGCGTGTTCATCTCGTCGAGTAAACGTTTGCTGAGCATTTGATCCTCTCCTTTTTTAATTGGATTTCAACAACCTGAATTTATTATAAACCTTTCGAGGTCAGCCGCTGTAATGATTTTGGAAAAATTCCAGGAATGGGATACAAATTCGTGTGTGCGCTCAAAATCCGGTAAAATACACCTGAAGCCTTAATCGCGATAAATCAACGGATGAGGAGTAATGTGAAATGAGCATTGAACCCGGACTGAAAGCCGAATTGAGCATCACCGTTCAGGAAAGCGATACCGCTCGTTTTTCAGCCGGTGAGGGCTTTCCGCCCGTTTTAAGCACTCCCAGGCTGGTTGGCTATCTGGAACGCACCGCCCATCAAGTACTGTTGCCCCACCTGAAGGAAAACCAGGGCAGTGTTGGAACCTGTGTCAATATCCGCCACCTGGCTGCCACGCCGGTTGGCATGCAGGTGCGTTTTTCCGCTGAATTGATGGAAGTGGACGGGCGCCGGCTGCGCTTCAAAGTAGAGGCATGGGACGAAGTTGAAAAAATAGCCGAAGGCGAGCACGAACGGTTTGTAATTGACCGCAACCGTTTCAACGAGCGGCTGGAAGAAAAGGCCAGGCGGTTGAGCAAGTAGACTTTGTTTTCATTTAAGGCAAGTCAAACCGCAGCAAACCCTGCCCGCCAATACTGACCAGCAAATTTCCCCGCCCGTCGAACCACAGACCTTGAACATTGGTGAGGGACCAGTCACCTGAAAATTTTTGCCATTCGCCACCCCCATCGCGACTCAACCAGAGTCCCAAAGGTGTGGCAGCCGCCATCCAATTGCTATCATGAGGATCAACGGCTATTCCGGTGACTGGATGACCCCTTAAACCAGTCAATTGCCATCCACCCTTCCCGATTTGGCGGTAGATGCCCTCACTTGTTCCCAACAACCATGTCCCATCGGCTTTAAGAAAGGCGATGTAAACCATCGCCTTTAAGTCAGATGGTAACTCCGCCATAAGATATTCGCTGCCGAAATTGACCGCCCACGAAGGAGTCCAATCAGGCGGGTAATTTTCCCCACTCTCCAATTCAAACCCTGGCTTAGGCGGCTGAGATGGGGGGCGGATCATCCATACATGGTTAGTAAAATCATCGGGTTGGTTTTGTGGCGTTTCCACAGGCTGCCAGGTTTGTTGACCGCTGCTCTCCACCGCCAGCCAGCCCTCGTCCGTGCGGGCTAAGATGCGCCGATTATTTTGCCCCTCCCAGCTAAGGCTGTACACGGTCATGTTTTCCAGCCCATCGTCAAACTTCTCCCAATGGAGACCACCATCGGTTGAAAACCACACACCTCGCCCCTCCACGGCAGCATACCAAACCAACGGATTAGCCGGATTAATCAACAAGTCGGTGATGGTGACATTGATCAAGCCTTGATTGCGCGCCATCCAGGTCTTCCCCCCATCCGTCGAACGGAATACACCATGATCCACTGTGCCAGCCAGCACCTCGTTGCCGTTAAAAGGATTGACTGCCACCGCATAAATGAAATAAGGCTGCAAGCCCGATTTGACCCACACCTCTCCCCCGTTTTCACTTCGCGCCACTCCGCGCTCGGTATCCGAGTAATTCATCATGAAGGTAGCCGCCAGCAATTGGTTGGGGTAGCGCGGGTTGACCACCATGTCGTAGATTTTTGAACCCTCCAAACCATTGGATTGCAACAACCACTCATCTCCCCCATTGAAGGTCTTGAACTCACCAGTGCGATGCCAGACCCCCAAATACGCCACGGTGCCGCGCGGGTCGAAGGTCACCGCCCGCCCGGAAAGATCTGTAATGCCCCTGTTCGCAGCCGTCCAACTGCTTCCGTAATCCAGACTGCGGTAAGCACCATGCTCGTGACTGGCTGCCAGCACACGCTGCGGATTTTGGGGGTCAACCGCCAGCGAGTAGACCCAATCCTGCACGTTGTTACCACCGATGTTTTGCAGCACCGCCTGCCAGCTCATACCCCCATCCAGGCTGCGGTAAACCACCCCGCCCCACGGCTGCTCGTTACGGTTTGCCACCCGCGCCGAGGCATACAGCCGGTTCGATTGCTGAGGATCCACCACCAGCCCATAGACAATTGCGCCGTTCATCAACCCCTGATTGATCGAATACCAGTTCCAACCGCCATCGCTGGTTTTGTAAATTCCGTTTCCATATGTGCCGGCATACACCACCCCTGCCTGCTGAGGGTCAACAGCCAACCGCTGAATATATAAATTTTCCAGACCGTTGCTCATCCTTCGCCAGGTAATTCCGCCATCGTCACTGACAAAAACACCCGCCCCCCATGTGCCAAGATAAACACGATCCTCCACCCGCTGATCATAGGCAATCGTAACCACATCGGCGCTTTCCGGCCCAAGCCAGACCGGTTCCATCATCCGACTGATCAGCGGCAGGAAAAGGCGGCTGGTGCCTTCATCACCACTTTGTGCTAAGCCCGGCTGGAAACCAACCACCATTCCCAACCCCACAATCAATGCCACCAGTCGAATACCCCATATCTTTTTCATAGAGTCAAATTGTTTGGATTCTCAAGGAAGTAATTTCTTGCCTGAGTGTTGCAACTTTCACGCCGATTTGAAGAGTCCAGAAAAATTTTCGGAAGTTCTATTTTCAACCCTATTTTTCCAAAAAACAAGATATACTGAGAACCATCTGATAATCAGCAGGGAAGTCTCTTGAATCGCACTGTTGCTCACCTGATAGATAACTTCATTGAAGTCACACTGGGGTCGCTGAGGCTCATCGCCGCCAGTCCTCAGTTTCACAGCGAGGTCTGGTCACGGGCAGAAACTGATCCGCAGGATCCATTTGAATTTTACGCCATTCCCCCTGCACCACCCGAGGTCAAGTTCGACTCGATTCACCGCTGGCTGGATGGCCGTACTCATGCCCGCTTCCGCTTTCCCAGTTTCTACCAATCCCCCCATCCGGAAAACAACATCGTTCACGGCATGGCCGACCTGCAAAGCGAGGGGGAATCCAGCGCTGCCCTGATTTTGCTGCACGGCTACCAGATGAACACTTTTGCTCCATTAAAGTGGTTTGCAGAAACCGCCGCTCGCAGCGGTTTGGATATCTACTACCTTGCTTTGCCCTATCACATGCAGCGCGCCCCGCGCGGCAGCTGGAGCGGTCAATACGGTTTGAGCGCGGATATTGAGCGCACGATCCAATCCTTTCGCCAGGGGGTCATGGACTTGCGCGCCATGGTCACCTGGGTGAATCAGGTGCAGCAAAAACCGGTTGCCATCGGCGGCTTGAGTCTGGGGGCGTTTACTTCGTTGATGGCTGGCGTGGTGGATGACCGTCCCTTTGGGCTGGTTTCCCTGCTGGGCGGGGCTTCGCTGGCGAACATCATCTTTGCCGGTTTCTCGTTTCGCCTGATTCGCAAAGAACTTCAGGAAGCCGGCGTCTATCCGGACGATCTCGAAAAATGGTGGTACATGCTCTCGCCTGGAAACTTCAAACCGGCTCTTCCACGCGAAGCCATTTTGCTGGTCGGCGGCGAACATGATCCCATCATCACCCCTAAAAATGTGCGCAAACTATGGCAAGCCTGGCAAAAACCAAGGCTGGTGTGGTATCCGTGCGGTCATGCAAGTGTGGCATTCTATGCCCGCCGCATTGGTGAGCGGGTTGCTGACTTTTTGCTCAACCGGCTGGACGCAACGGCAACTTCAAACCGTTCTGCGGCGGCCAGCCCGGCACTGTTCCAACCAGTTCAAGCCAGCACAGAATCGCCCGAATAAAAAATGCTCCCCTTCCCGGTTAAGGCAAGGGGAGAGATGAAGTGATCATCTTTGATGCTTCAGCGTTTGCCGAAGATTTTTTGGATGGTCTGTTTCAAAGCATAACGTTTCTGCCGCCAGGTGCCAATTACACCATAGGGCAGGAAGAGGACCAGCGCAATGAAAATCAGACCGAACACCAGCGGCCAGCGCGGTCCAAACCACTGATAGAAAAACTGGCCGACTATCTGCATCAAGCCCGCCCCGAGAATCGGCCCAATCAGCGTACCAATACCACCCAAAATGGTCATGATCAGTGCGTTGATCGTCATAATCGCCCCGGTCATGGTCGGAGTTGCCGACATATTCCACAAAGAAAAGAGCGCACCCGCCAGACCGGCAATGACGGCTGCCGTGACAAATGCAATGGAACGAAAGACCACCGGATTATAGCCGATCATCCGGACACGCGATTCATTCTCCCGAATGGCAACAAACACCCGGCCAGCTGGCGAATCGACAATCCTGCGTACCAGCAGGTACATCATCAACGCAAAGGCAAGAGCCATAAAATAAAACAGCAACCGGTTTTGAGTGGGGTTAATCCACGCCGGAACGGGTACACCATGCAAACCTTCGTCCGCACCTGTCCAGCGCACAAAATCGGTTGCCTTGGAGAGGATGTGCAGTGCCTCAGCCATAGCCAGGGAGATCATCGCAAAATAGACCCCGCGCACCCGGGCTGAGGCCGCGCTGAACAACAATCCCAGCAGCGTGACCACTACCACCACCAGTAAAATACCCGCCACAAAAAGTACCACCTCAGTGATGTTCGTCCCGCCCGGCAGAGTGATGCGGTAGCGGCTGGAAATGACCGGCACCGCGTGAGTCAGCCAGAGCGCCATGGTATAAGCACCGCCGCCAAAAAAAGCAGCGTGACCGAAGGAAAGGATGCCGGTGTACCCGATTAGCAGATCATAACTCATGGCATACACTGCCATAATGAAAAAATTAATCATCAGGCCCTGCCAGAAGCGGCTGGGGCCATCGGTGACAGATGTACCGCTGAGCCACGCAAAAACAAATGGAAATGCCGCCAACAGCAGGATGACCAGAACGCCAGCCCATTCCTGCCGCAAGCGGTTGACCAGCGATTCGCGTTTAAGGGAGATGTTCTGAGTTTCGGTTTGGGTGGTTGCCATGGTTTACTCCTTTCTCCCAAACAGACCGGCTGGCCGTACCAACAGGACTATGGCCATAATGATCACCGTCGAGGCTTCGGCAATTGCCGGAGAAAGACTGTACTTCAGGGCGAGATAATCCCCAAATGCTCGTGCCAGCCCCAACAACAACGCCCCAATGGCTGCACCGCTGTAACTCCCCATTCCGCCGATGACGACCACGATGAAAGCCTGCAACTGGAACGCATCTCCCATATTCGGCTGCACCGGGATGAAAGGCGCCGCACCAATACCCCCCAATGCCGCCAGCCCGGCGCCAAGCATGAAAACCAGCGTGAAAACCCGCTGGACGTTGATTCCCAACGCCTCCACCATTTGGCGGTCCTGCACCCCAGCCCGGATAATCATCCCCAGACGGGTGTAGTTCATCAACAGCGCCAGCGCCACCAGCATCAAAATCCCCAGCAAGATGATAAAAAGGCGATAACTGGGGAACGTTACCCCCAGCACATCCACCGTAACCGAGTTGGTGCGAAACCACTCGAAGATGTTTTCGGCTTTCCCGGGCTGCGAAAAGAGCGGCGGGCGGCTCATTTGATAAGCCAGCGGCTGCCAGAGCAGTTGAATGACCTCACGCAGCACATACGCCAGCCCAAGGGTGACAATAACCTGATAAATGGGGCGCACATACAAAGGGCGAATCAGGGTGATTTCGATGGCAGCACCAATGCCCGCCCCAAGCAACGCACCAACCAGCAATGCCACAAAGAAGCGCAGATTGGCATCCCATAACAACACCGCGCGCGGTGCAGCCTCACGGTAAAGAGTGGCTACAATGGTCAGAAGAAGGACCAGACCCGCTCCAATCAATGCCCGCCGCACCTGATCAGCATGTACGGTGCGGGTTTTATCCCCCGGTCGGGAAGTTGCCATTGCCAGCAAAGCCCCGGCGATGAACATCCCCATCGTTCTAAGCCAGAAGATGTTCAAAGCTTCCTGCGGGGTTGCTTCGGCCAGCGGGTCGGCAGCCGTCATGGTCGCCACCATTGCCGTCTTGGCCAGATCAAGGATATTCAGCCCACGTGCAGCCAGAAAGATCACCAGCACACCTGCCACCCCCAGCAGGGTCGGCGCAGATTTCTGAACAGCCTCCGGTATTTCCACCTTTGCAAACAACCAGCCAAACAGAGGCGCAAGCAGCAACCCCGTCAGCAGCGCCAGAATCAGTGGTGCCAGCCCGAACAAAAAGGTAGGGTTGGTGAAGAACTGCCAGCCCAGATAAGCCCCCAGCATGAACATGGCCCCATGGGCAAAATTCAACACGTCCATCAAACCAAAGATCAACGTCAAACCAGCCGCCACCATGAAAAACAAAGCACCGAGCGTTAAGCCGGAAAGCGTGGTACGCACAAAGGCAGTCTGTCCCATGCCGGTGTACCCCAACACCCCCAGCACAGCCAGGATCACCACCACACCCAGCAGAGCGGCATTATCCCGCCAGAAGTTCTTCTGCATCATCCTTCACCTCCACTGCGTACCGCGGTTCCCAGCATCCGGTGAATCAACTCTTTGTCCTGCACCAAATCAGCCATCTTGCCCTGATGCACCGTTTTCCCGTCGTCCAGAATGTAGTAATTTTCCGCCAGTTGACTGGCCATGATGAAATTTTGCTCCACAAGCAGGACAGTCGTCGTTGCGCTCAAATTACGAATTGCCTCCATCATTTGCTCGATGAGAATAGGAGCCAGGCCCTCGCTGGGTTCATCAATCAACAATAATTTGTTATCGGCGACCAGTGCGCGCGCCACCGCCAGCATCTGCTGCTGACCACCCGAAAGATGGTTTCCCGGCAGGCGGTAGAGCCGTTTCAGATCCGGGAAAAGGCTGAAGATGAAATCCGCCTTGCGATCCAGATCGCCCTTTTTGCGCTCGGCAATCTTCAAATTTTCCGCCACGCTCAAATTGCGAAAGATAGCGCGATGCTCCGGCACATAACCGATGCCCATCGCGGCAATTTCATAGGCAGGTTTTCCCTGAATCTCCTGACCATCAAAACGCACTATGCCGTGTCTCGGCGGGGTCAGCCCCAAAATGGATTTGAGGGTGGTCGTCTTACCCGCGCCATTGCGGCCCAGTAACACGGTGATACTGCCACGCGGCACCTTCAAAGACACCCCTTCCAGAATATGGAACTGACCGATGAAGGTGTGGATGGATTCGACCTCGAGGATAGGATCATTGTCCATCTTTCCCCTCCAAATCAGCGGTCAAGTCACCATACAGTTCCCCAAGGTAAGCACTCTGCACAGTCTGATTGCGGGCAATTTCCTGCGGCGTGCCTTCCGCCAGGATCTGTCCCTGATGCATCACCGTAATGCGATCTGATATGCTCATCACCATGTCCATGCGGTGTTCGACCAGGACAATGGTTTTATCGCCATCTGCCATAATGGAATGGATGATTTCCAGCAGGGCTGGCACCTGTTCAGAGGACATGCCGGCAGTGGGTTCATCCAGCAGGAGCAACTGCGGATCGCCCGCCAGCATGATCCCCAGTTCCAGTTTACGCTTATCGCCGTGCGGCAGGTTAAGAGCCAGATCCATTTCCCGTCCCTGCAACCCCACCCGTTTTACCACGACATAAGCCTTTTCTTCGTACTGCCAGAAATGACTTGCCGGGCGGAAAAGACGAAAACTGTCCTTACCAAGTGCCTGGGCAGCCAGCCGGATGTTTTCCAACACCGTCAAATGCGGGAAAATGTTGGTAATTTGAAAAGAACGCCCAATCCCCAAATGAGCAATTCGATGTGGCGGCAGATTGGTAATTTCCCGGCCGCGGTAAAACACCTGCCCGCGGGTGGGGCGCATCATCCCGCTGAGCAGATTGAACAGGGTGGTTTTCCCTGCCCCATTCGGCCCGATGATCGAGTGCAGCGTCCGTTCACGAATCTGGATGGTGACATCATCCACCGCCACCAGGCCGCCAAATTCTTTGCGTAAATTTCTGGCTTCGAGGAGGATCTCCCCTTCAACGGTCATGGAAGGTCCCTTTCCTAAAAGAATAATTCAAGTCTGTTAGAGGTGGTGACAGCCGCACTTCACCCAGCGGCTGTCACCCATTGTATCTTAAGCGGGATGACCCCAACTACCCTTTGAGCATCCCGCTTAATTCAGCTTTAAGGGCGCGGCAGGTTGCCGCAGCGTGATTCGTACTCGCCGGTCAGCGTGCAGGGCACCGCCAGTTCATCGTACTTGGTTACGTAAACCGTCTCGAAGAACTTGTACGTGGGGCGGCCTTTATCATCCAGCGGCGGGTTGATGTCCACCAGTTTGAGAATGTTCATTGGCTGTAAGCAGACATGATCCTCCGGGCGGATGTAATAAGTACCTTTCGGGCCTTCAAACTTAAGACCTTCCAGCGCCGGGATCATGGCATCGCCGGAAGCATCGCCGCCAGTCTTTTCCAGAGCGGCCGCCAGCGCCAGCGCCGAAGCCATACCGCCAGCAGTGAACAAGTCAGGCGGTTCGTTGTATTTTTCGAGGTGCTTTTCGGTCAGCCACTTGTTAATTTCGGTATCAGCGGCGGTGTAGTGATAGACATTCAAACCGATTTGTCCAACCGCCGCCCCATAGACTGCAGCAAAGGAGGCGTTATCACCAAAACCGGTAGCCACCTGCATCTGATCCAAGGCACCGAGGTCACCCAATTGCTGAAAGAGCGTCACATAACCGGTACCAGCCCAGGTCAGGAACAGACAGTCCGCTCCGGAGTCCATGGCTTGTTGAATGTAGGGGGTGAAGTCAGTCGTTTCCAACGGAGCGTAGATGTCGGCAATGACCTCGCCACCGTATTGCCCAACAGCGTATGCCAGGGCTGCCCCCGAGCCGCGTCCAAAGGCATTATCAATGCCGATATGGGCAAACTTTGAACCAACATTCTCGACCAGGTACTTGGCAATCACCAGTACATCATCGTAATTGGTGCGGGAAGTGCGGAAGACATATGGATTGAAGTACTGACCGGTGATGAAAGCCGAGGCGGCCGGGTCAACCATGATGATGATTTTGTTTTCCAGCGCAACAGTAGTCAGCGCAGCTGCCGAAGCCGAACTGGACGGGCCCTGAATGATCTCAACACCGTCTTTTTCGATCAGTTCGCGCGCCAGTTGAACGGCTTTTTCCGGGTTGCCTTCATCATCACGCACCAGCACTTCCACCGGTCGGTTGGCAATGATGTAGCGTCCGGCTTCATCTTTTTTACCACCGGAAGCATATTCCAGCCCCAGTTCAAAGCCGCGCGTCTGTTGCAAACCGTATAGCGCCAACGCACCGGAAAGCTGGCCGATTTGCCCGATCTTCAACACCGGACCCAGTTCCACCACCGGTTCTTCGGTTTGTACCGGTTCGGGGACCTGAGTTGGCTCCTGGGTTGGCGGCGGCGCCTGAGTCGGAGCAGGCGGCTGGGTTGGCTCGGTGGTCGGCGTAACCTGCTGCACGCAGGCGCCAAGCACCAACGAAGCCAGAATCAACACGGTCAGAATGGTCAACAACCTTTTCATTTTCTTCTCCTTCGGATAAGTTGAAATGGAAATTCTTTTCGATTGCCCTACCCCATTGGTAGAAGCCTGAACTTAAGGTTAACTTCTCGATTGCGGTTCACCTCCTTGGGACATCAGAATAACAGCCTGACCAGTTACCAATGCCTGACCGTTTTGATTGGTACAGGCCGTTTTCAAACGAAGAATGGGTCGGTCCGTCTGAATATGATCAACTTCAAGGACGGCCTTCACAGTATCGCCGGTGAATGCCGGTGCGATGAATTCCAGATACTGATTCAGACAAACTGCACCGCCCCGACAAAAATACTGATGGATGACTGCGCCAATTAACCCACCAAGGAACATGGTGGGTACGACAAGCCGTTCAGCGTGAGACGGGTGGGAGGGTTGTGTCTTCTCGACAGTCTCGCCATTCCCTCGCATCAGGCGGGTGTAATCCTCCAAATCGGCCGGTAGAATGGTTTTGTGCAATTCGGCTCGTTTTCCCACGCTCCATTCCGGTGGAGGATAATCCGTATCCGTAGAATTCATCGGTAAAGCACCCATTGGCTAGCCTCTAAGTTGACGAAGGAACCCCAAAATGAGCGCATTGAAGATCATCGGCTTTTCCAAACAGAGAGCATGACCTGCCCCCGGAACGACCACCCATTGTGCATTGGGGATTTTCCGGGCAATCATCTCACTATATTTTCGGGGCTTGAGAATATCCTCCTCCCCAACCATGACCAGTGTAGGACACGGAATAGCGCTTAATTGGGCAGTGATGTTCAGGCGGTTGAAACAATCCAGTAATTCCAGCAAGCTCTCCATATCCAGCAGGTCATAACGGCTGGCAGCGGAAAACACAACATCGCGGTTTTTCTGGATATACTCTGCCGAAAAATTGAGCATGTAAGTGACCTCGAAAAGACGTTTTGCATCTTTCGCACGGGCTGCTTCGCTCCAGGTATCCACCATGCCGCGCAAAACAGCATCCGGCTCGCTCACCGCCGAAGAGACGATCAATGAACGGGTGCGGTGCGGATGGCGTAACGCAAACATCATGCTGACTTCCCCGCCGTAAGAAATGCCGCCAATGTGGGCTTTTTCGATACCGAGTGCATCCATCAACCCGGCCAAATCGTCAGCATGCAGTTCCATCGAATAGGGACCTTTGGGGTGCTCGGAGCGCCACATGCCCCGGCAATCGTAAAGCAGCAGGCGGTACTCTTGGGATAGAACCGCCGCTTGGTACCCCCAACGGGCTG
>FWPU01006149.1_pt1 | contig 24191 bp, 15 predicted proteins | sample 2228361 | NCBI WGS metagenome assembly FWPU01 (sample SAMEA103939777, study PRJEB20133) | metagenome | reverse complement strand
TGTTGCGCCCCCGGCCAACCCCATACCGATGGCGACGACCACGACGACCAACAGCACCGCCGCCAGCGGCCACGCCCAGCGCCGCTTCTTGCGCTGCGCCAGGTTCACTACCACCAGTGGGGCAAACAGCAGGAGGGAGAAGTCAGGTAGGAGCAAGCCTGCCCTGGAAGTCGCAGGACGACCGCCCGGCGGGAAGACCTCCGAGGTCTCAGAGACCTTGGAGGTCTCAGGCAGCGGCGAATCGAACGGCTGCGGCTCAGGCGCGGGTACGGAGAGCGGCGAGACGAACGGCGCGACCTGTGGCTCGGCCGCCGGCGCGCTCATCCCTTGCCCGCCGCCTCCTCCACCGCCATAGTTCTTCATCACCAGCGGCAGGTAGACCGGCGGGTTAGGCGCAAGAACGCGCTCGACGACTGCAATGCGGTTGCCCACCGCGTCCAGCGTGTAGGTATACGCCGCCAGCGTCCACCACCGCCCAGCGTGGGTCAGGTTCACCAGCCGCCCCACGCTGTCGTAGCGGTAGGTGGTCGTGATGGCGTTGGGGAGTGTCTCGGTCAGCAACCGGCCGGCGCGGTCGTAAAAGTAGCGCGTGACCTTACCATCCCAGGCAACCACCTGAGACAGCCGCGACAGCGCGTCGTAAGTGTTGGTGACGACCTGGCCGCCGGGATAGATCGTCTGTGTGCGGTTGCCCAGCGCATCGTAGCGATACCCCACCGTGCCGGAATACGGCGCGCTGATGGTGATGGGCCGCCCCAGCGCGTCGTAGGCCCACGTCGTCACGCCGGTCGCATCCGTCATCGCCGTGCGGCTGCCGAGCGCATTGTAGGCATACTGGACGGTGGAAGTGGGATACTGGACGGCGGATAGGCGCGAGAGGGCGTCGTAGGTGTAGCGCGCGACGATGCCGTCGGCGGCGGTGATGACGGTCTGGCGTCCCAACGCATCGTAAGCATAACGGGTCGTGTGGGTCAAGGGGTTGGTTTCGCTAATCAGCCGGCCCAACGCATCGTAGCCGTAGCGCGTGGCGTTCCCGCGCGCGTCGGTGATGACGGTGCGGTTGCCCAGTGCATTGTAGGCGTATTCGGTGCGGACGTTGGTTTGCGAATCGGACGGCTGGCCGGGCTTGTAGTTCTCGACCACGGCGGTGAGCCTTCCCAGAAGATCGTATTCGTATTTCGTCGCTACTCCGTTCGCGTCGGTCATCACCGCGCGTCGGCCCAGGGAATCGTAACCATAGCGCGTGACATTGTTCAGCGCATCGCGGGTCTGGGTCAGCCGCCCCAGCGCGTCGTAGGTCGAGTACACGGCCACGCCGCTCGCGTCGGTGACGACGGTCTGACGGCCCAGGGCATCATAGGCGTAGCGCGTCGTGCCGCTCAAGGAATCGGTCACGACGATCAGGCGATTGAGCGCATCGTAGCCGTAGCGGGTCACGCGGCCCAACGTATCGGTCACAGCGACCTGGTTCCCCACCGCGTCATACCTGTACCACGTGGTGATGTTCCACTGGCTCTGATAATTCGGCCCGACGGTGGGGGAGTAGTTGACCGTGACGCTGATCAGCCGGTTGGCCGCGTCGTACCAGTTGCGCGTCACGCGCGAGAGCGTGTCGGTCACGGCGACCTGGTTGCCGACCGCATCGTAGCCGTAGCGGGTGGTGAGGTTCCACTGGTTCTGATGATTCGGCCCGACGGTGGGCGAGTAGTTGACCGTGACGCTGATCAGCCGGTTGGCCGCGTCGTACCAGTTGCGCGTCACGCGCCCCAGCGTGTCGGTCATCGCCACGCGGTTGCCCGCCCGGTCGTATTCGTACTGCGTGACCAGGTTGTACGTGTTCTGCCAGTTCTGCCCACCCGCCGTGGTATAGTTCTGCGTGACGCGGATGAGATTGTCGGCGGCGTCGTACACGTTGACCGTGACCTGCCGGGCCGGGTTAGTCGTCGTGATGAGGCGGCCCACCGCATCGTATGCGTAGCGCGTGGCGTTCCCCAGCGCGTCGGTGATCGCCGTCCGCTGTCCCCACGGGTTGTACTCGTAGGTCGTCGTGACGCCATGGTCTACCGTCCGAATCAGCAGCCCCTGCGGGTTGTAGGTGTTGGCCACCACCCCGCCGAGTGCGTCGGTCACCACAACCGGTAGGGGCAAGGCCTGACCCGGCGCATACCCGTACCGCGTGACATTCCCCAACGCATCGGTCACGACCGTCAGGCGGTTGAGGTTGTCGTAGGTCATCCGCGTGACCCCGCCCAGCGCGTCGGCGACCCGTTCCGGCAGCCCCATCGCGTTGAAGGTGTAGCCAGTGGTGTGGCCGTTTCCGTCGGTCGTCGTTTTCCAGTTCAGGTTGGCGTCGTAGGTGCGCCGGGAAATCCCTGCCGCCGTGCTCTGCGAGGCCAGCGTCCCATAGGCGTTGTAGCGGTCGAACGTTACGCGGCCCGCTGCGTCGGTGATCGTGGTAGTGAGTCCCACGCCATAGTCAATCTGCAGCGGCGTTCCCAGCATCCCATCCCACTGGCGCACCGCCCGCCCTTGCGCGTCGTAATCGGTGCGCTCGACGACGCGATTCAGCGGGTCGCGTATCTCGTACAGCAGGTGGGCGCCGGTGTATACCAGCGTCCAGGTCAGGTTGCGCGTGTCGGTCACCACCGTCAGATCGCCCGCCGGACTGTAGCCGTAGCGCACCGTGCGGCTGATGGGATCGCGCACCTCCGTCAGCCGCCCCTGCGCGTCGTAACCGAAGGTCAGGAAACGCGCTCCTGTCGCATCCTGCACCCGCGCCAGCCGCCCGCCGGAGTACGCCAGTGTGACCGTCTGCCCTTGCGGGCTGCGGATTTCCACCAACTGCCCTGTGCTAGTGAAGACGTAGGTGCTCTGGTCTACGCCGCGCAGGTAGTAGGTAGGCGAGACGCCCAGCGTGCGCGTGAGCGTGGCCCAGACGCCGGGGAAGGCCGTGTACGTTCCATCGCCGTTGTCGGCGAAGCGGAAGCGCGAGCCGTGGCAGCCCTTGACGATGACGGTGTTCGGCTCGCCGCCGGGGTTGCCGGGGAAGGTGAGGTTCATATCATAGTTGTGCGTCCAGCCATAGCCCACCGGCGCGGTGTAGAGGCCGGTTGCAAGGCTGTTGTAACTGCGCTCGAAGCGCAATGGGCCGCCCAATGCAGCGATCGAGATATCCTCGCGGTTGTAGTGATAGTTGCCGGTGCGCGTGTTGATCGGCCTGCCGACCCAATTCGTGGTCTGGCTCGAGCAACCCACCGGACAGTCGCAGGGAGCGTTGGTCTGGTCGGCAGGAAGGCTGTTGGTATCGATGAACTGCACGTCATCAATGGCAACCCCGCCATTGCACCCTGAATACATAGCAATGGTGAGGCGATAGGGAGCCGTGTAGCCACTTAGATTCACCATCTTGTATCCGGCCCCAGCCCACCCCTGCTCTGCTACCAGCATGCCGTTGACGTACACCCACCAATGAGACCCTTGCGGAGCACCGCAGTAACACGGGCCAAAATAGAACCGCAGTATCTCGATGGGATAGGGCACATCGTAGCCAATCTGGCCGCGCCACTCATTGCACTGGACAGCCTCCCAGTGCCCATCGGCGTCACAGACGCCGCTCTCGCGCCACACAGCCGGCCCACAACCCGCTCCACCCGGCAAACCTGTCCACCCTTGAGACCCACTGTTGAAGTCAAATGTGATCGTTATGCTGCCTGCTTGGGCAAGAGAGAGACCAGTCTCCGGCACAAAATGCGATGGACGCCTCGGTCTATCGAGGTTCTCCCGGCTACAGCCGGGCCTCCATTCGAGTTTCGCGCCGGGTCCAGGATGGGCTAACTGTGCGCTCTGCCCAAACGACGCACGGCCAAGCCTGCTGACCAGTGCGCAATGTGTCTCCAGCGATGTCCTTGCAGATAAGACATGCAACTTATCTTGCCCCAGCATGGCTCGTGCCTGCGCTTCCGCCTCGCGCGGCGCAAGCGCTAGCAACAGCGCCAGCACGAACAGCGCCGCCAGCAGAACGCCGGATAGCGTGAGCCACCACCGACCAGGCATCTACTACCGCCTCCCCTTACGCCTTACGCATTACGCCTTACGCCTCACCCCTCACACCAACGCCAACGCCACCCCTGCCATCGCGGCGAGTAGCCCCACCAGCCAGAAGCGCTGCACCACCTGCGTCTCGGACCAGCCCAACAGTTCGAAGTGATGATGCAGCGGGCTCATCTTGAACAATCGCCGTCCCTGGCCGTACTTGCGCTTGGTGTACTTGAAGTACAGCACCTGCAACGAGACCGAGAGCGCCTCCGCCACCGGCACCAGAGCGATCACCGGCAAGAGCAGCCACTGGCCGGTCATCAGCGCCACCGTCCCCAGCGTCGCCCCCAGCGCCAGACTCCCCGTATCGCCCATAAACATCTGCGCGGGATGGGCGTTGTACCACAGGAAGGCGAAACACGCGCCCACCACAGTGAAGCAGAAACGCACCAGATAGAGTTGCCCCTGCAAGAGCGCGATCACGCCGTAGGCAGCAAAGGCGCTGGCGACGATGATGCCCGCCAGCCCGTCCAGCCCATCGGTCAGGTTGACCGCGTTGGCCGCGGAGTAGATCACGAACGCCGCGAGCGGCACCCACAGCCAACCCAACTCGACCGGATGGCGGACCCCCGGCACACCGACCTGACCGGCGAACTGCAAGCGCATCCACATCATCACCACCGCGATCAGCAACGCAAGCGGGATTTCCACCAACGTCTTTTGCCGCGCCGAGTAGCCCTCGCCGCGCCGCATGCCCCGTACCCCGGCCACGTCGTCTACCGCGCCGACGAGGGCAAAGGCCAGCATCACCCCCAACGGCACCAGGATCGAGTACCCGATCACCGTCTGCCCCAGCAGGTTGTAGATATTGAGCGCCAGAGTAATCAGGAACACCGGCACCACGATCATCAGCCCGCCCATCGTCGGCGTGCCCAACTTGGTCTGATGATCGCGCGGGCCATCAATGCGGATGCGCTTGCCGATGTTGTAGCGGCGCAGGATGCGGATCAACAGCGGCCCCCACACCACCGCCAGCAGAAACGAGATGCTCGCCAGGATCAGCGCAAAGTCCATTACCTCTTCTCCAGCGCGTTCACGATCTCTTCCATCTTGAGCGCGCGCGAGCCTTTGACCAGGATCACGTCGTTCGCTGTCACCATCCCGTCCAACAGCGCGATCGCCTCGGCGTTCGTCCCGACGAGGTGCACCCGCTCGGCGGGCATCCCCCAGCGCAGCGCCGTCTCGCCGATGATGCGGCCCAGGCGGCCCACCGTGATCAGCACATCGGCCACTTCCAGCGCCCGCATGCCGACCTTCTCGTGTCCCTCCTGCTCGTAATCGCCCAGTTCGAGCATGTCGCCCAGCACGGCGATCTTGCGCCCTTCCAGTTCGTCTAGCAGGTTGAGCGCCGCCAACGCCGAAGCCGGGCTGGAATTGTACGTGTCATCCAGGATGGTCGAGCCTTGTGGCCCCGTCACCGCCACCAGCCGCAACTGCGCCGAAGGGGTACGCAGCCCCTCGATGATCTCCTGCCACGTTAGCCCCTCGACGAGCCCCACCGCCGCGGCGCGCAACGCCGTGTGCACCGAGTGCTGTCCCAGGAGCGGGATCCTGACGTACAGCGTCTCGTCGCCATAGTGCAGGTGGAAGCGAATCCCCTCCAGCCCCAACCCCTCGACCAGGTCGGCCCACAGGTCGGCCTCCGGCGAGAGGCCGTAGTAAAAAATGCGCGCCTTCGTCGCCTGCGCCATGGCGCGCACCCGCTCGTCGTCGTAGTTGAGGATCGCCACTCCTTCCGGCGCCGGCGGCAGCGCCTCGACCAACTCTCTCTTGGCCTGCGCGATGCGCTCGATCGTCCCCAGCCGCTCCAGGTGTACCGGTGCAACGACCGTGACCACTCCGACTTGAGGGCAGGCGATCCGCGCCAGGTCCGCAATCTCGCCTACGTCATACATCCCCATCTCCAGCACCACGCGCTCGTGCTCACTTGTCAGGTGCATCAGGGTCAGCGGCAGCCCGATCTCGTTATTGTAATTGCCCTCGCTCTTGAGCGTGACGTAACGACGCGCCAGTACGGCTGCGATCAGTTCCTTCGTCATCGTCTTACCCACGCTGCCGGTGACGCCGACGACGCGCACCTCGCGCTGCCGGCGCCAGAACGCCGCTACTTGCTGAAGCGCCGCGAGGCTATCGGACACCCTGATCACCAGTGGCAGCGACCAACTGGCCGGCATCGTCCGGCCTCGCTCGGTCAGATTGAACACCAGAGCATCAACACTCACCTCGCGTTCGACGATGGCCGCCACCGCCCCGCGTGAGAAAGCGTCGGCCACGTAATCGTGCCCGTCGGCCTGCTCACCCTTGAGCGCCACGAACAACGCCCCCGGCTCGGCCTGCCGCGAATCAATCACCGTCTTGGCGATCGGCTGCTCCAGCCCACGCGCCCGCAAGCCGGTCAGGCCCTCGATCACGTCCGCCAACGTCAACGCGCGCACGCTCATCTCGTCGCCCCTGCCACAGCCACACCTTGAGGCGGAATGCCCAAGATGACGAACAGCCGCTCTGCCAGCCGCCGGAACGTCGGCACCGCCGTATCCTCCGCCCAGATCGAGGTTCGGGGACGATCCAGTTTCACCAGGATGACGACCTGCGGATCGGGCACCGGCGCAAAGCCGACGAAGGAGACGATCGTCGCATTAGGGTCGTACCCGCCGGGGATGGGGATCTGTGCCGTGCCGGTCTTGCCCGCGACGCGATACCCCGGCACTTGCGCCCTGGTCGCCCGTTCCTCGACCACGCGCACCATGATTTCGGATACGGTGTGCGCCGTCTGCGGCGCGATCACCCGATACATCTCGGCATCCGGCCGGAACCACACGGTCTCACCCTCGGGGCTGATGTACCGGGAGACGACGTGCGGGCGCAGCCGCACCCCGTCGTTGGCGACCGTCGCGATCGCCGTAATCATCTGGAGCGGCGTCACCGCCACCCCTTGCCCAAACGAGTTCACCCCCAGATGGGCATCGTACCAATGCTCCACATCGCCGGGCAGCCACAACTGCCCGGCAATCTCGCCCTGCAGGTCCACGCCTGTCGGCTGGCCGATGCCGAATGCCCGCACGTAGCGATAAAAGATCTCGTTTCCCATCTGCGTGGCAAGCCACGCTGCGCCCACGTTGAGCGACCGGATCAGAATATCGGCCACCGACTGCTGACCATAGGCCACACGGTTCGCGTTATGGATCGCCTGCCCGCCCACTTCGATGGAGCCGTTATCGTAATAAGTGGTCTCCGGCGTCACGATCCCGGCATCGAGCGCGGCGGCCACTGTCAGCACCTTGAAGACTGAACCCGGCTCGTACTGCTTGCTCACCGCCGGGTCCTCGAAAGGCAACGGGTTCTGATCGAGAAAATCGCTGTATCTCCCCGGCTCGTAACCGGGCAGGCTGGCCATCGCCAGGATGCCAAAGTCGCGCGGGTCCATCACAATGATCGTGCCGCCCGTGGCGCCATACTCCCGTACCGCATGCGCCAGTTCCACTTCCACCAGCGCCTGCACGGTGCGGTCGAGCGTCAGGATCAATTCGGCGCCCGGCTTGGGCATCACCACCGGCGTCACGTACCACGGAATGGGATCGCTGGCCGGGTCTACCGGCACTTCCAGTTTCACCTCCTCCGGCCGCAACAGCGCATCGTAAAAGCCCTCGACCCCATAGTAGCCTGTGATGCCGACGGTGGCCCGAAAGCCTAGCACGTGGGCCGCCAATCCGCCTTCGGGATACTCGCGCTTCCACAGCGACCGGACGGTGATCCCTGAGGCTCCCAGCGCTGCGATCTTTTCACCGACTTCTTTCGAGACCGGAGAGGCGATCGATACCCAATTTGCATCGCTGGTCAATTGCTGCTCGATGCGCCCGGCCGGCACGTGCAACAGCGCCGCCAATGCGACGGCTACCCCCTCTGCATCCACCACGTAGGGCGGGGAGGCTTCGATTGAATACATTACCGCATTGCCCGCCAGCAGGTTGCCATCGCGATCGCGGATGGCGCCGCGCGGCGCTTCGCTCATGAGGATGGAACGTACACGGATCTCCTCGCCCCAGTCCCGGTAAAAGGCATGGTCGGCGATCTGCACCTTTGCCAACTGTGCCACGATGAGCACGGCAAAGATCGCTAACAGCGCTTCCACCAGTTGCAGTCGTCTGCGTGGTCCTGCGGCCATCCAACGACGCTCCTTCACCCTCCATGCACCACCCAACACATACGTCCAAGCACCTGATTCTTTATCATGAACGGCACGAAGGCACGAATCTCACGAATGTTTTCCATCTGTTCCAGGCAAGATTCGTGTCATTCGTCCATTCGTGTGATGTGTGATTCAAAATGTCGCAATGCCGCACAACCAACCCTGTAGGCAGTCCGACACCTCAGTCTCATTGCGAGGGCGCGAAGCGCCCGAAGCAATCTCAGATGTAGGGGTGAGATTGCTTCGCCGCCCTTCGGGCGGCTCGCAATGACAGGGTGGGTTTTGCGCGATTGCAAAATGTCGGGTCCAGACCTCAACTTGTTGAAGGATAGAGCACCTCCCCGAACAAGTTCGGGATTCCCAGGTTCGAGGTTCCAAGTTCGGGATTCCCAAATTCCGACGCGCGTGAGCAACACGGAACGGCCCTGATCACTCGGCACGGTTCGTTTGTTCACGGCCCTTCTACAGCCAAGCGCAGGAACTCGACCTGCTCGGCCGGCACGAAACCCAACTCGTAGGCCCGCTGGATCAACCGTGAAACCGAGCCTTCCTCGGCGATCTGCACTTCGAGTTGTGCATTCTCGCGTTCGAGGCGGGCCAGTTCGGCCTGCAACTGTTCGATATGGCGGCCGCGCGCCGCAGTTTGCCCGACCAACATGAGATAGAGCGTCGCTACCAATATCAACGTGGTGATCAGTGCACTCACCCCGATCACCGTGCGCCGATTCACCTCTATTCCGCCACGCTTGACCCCGTGTGTCACCCATTGCATAAAGTCGCTCATCGCTTCTGGTTACTCGTTGCTGGTTGCTGGTTACTGGTTGCTGGTTGCTGGTTGCTGGTTGCTGTTCCCTGCATCCTGCTTCCTGCACCCTGCATCCTCTCCGCCACCCTCAATCGCGCCGAGCGCGAGCGCGGGTTGGCGGCAATCTCTTCCGCCGTCGGCCGGAGCGGCTTGCGGGTGATCAGGCGCAGCGTGGCCCGATGGCCGCAAACGCAGACCGGCGCCTCCGGCGGACAGATGCAATCGCGGCTCTCGCGGTGCATAAATTCTTTTACCAGGCGATCTTCCAGCGAGTGGAAACTGATGACCACCAGTCGCCCACCCGGCGCGAGAATTTCCACTGCCTGCGGGAGCGCAGCCTCGATCGCTGCCAGTTCGTCGTTGACGGCGATGCGCAGCGCCTGGAAGGTACGCGTGGCCGGGTGGATATGCTCGTGCCGCCCCGCCCGTCTCACAGCCTGCTCGATGACCGCTGTCAACTCCTTTGTCGTGCGGAGCGGTCGCGCGGCCACAATCGCCCGCGCGATGCGCCGCGCCTGTCGCTCCTCGCCGTAGCGGAACAGGAGCGCCGCCAATTCCTCGACGTCGAGGCCGTTCACCAAGTCGGCCGCGGTGGGGCCGCCGCTCGTCGGGTCGAAGCGCATATCGAGCGGCCCGTCCACCGTGAATGCCATCCCCCGGCTGGGGTCGGCCAACTGCAGGGAGGAAAGCCCCAGGTCGAACAGGATGCCGTCAACGGGCACGAAGCGGTGGGAGCGGGCAACCTCCGCCAGGTGTACGAAGGAAGCATGCGCGATCACCACCCGCCCCGGATAAGAGGTCAAACGGGCGCGGGCCACCTCCACCGCCGCCGGATCTCGATCCAGACCCAATAAGCGCCCGTCGGGCGACGAGGCCGCCAATATCCCGGCCGCGTGCCCCCCGCTCCCCACCGTCGCATCTATGTACCGGCCGCCTGGCCTGACCCGAAGGCCATCGAGAACCGCTTGGAAAAGAACAGGAACGTGAAGGATGGTAGATTGGCAATTTGGTATTTGGTAAACTGGTATTTGGTAAATTGGTATTTGGTAAATTGGTATTTGGTAAATTGGTATTTGGTAAATTGGTATTTGGTAAATTGGTATTTGGTAAATTGGCATTTGGTAAATTGGTATTTGGTAAATTGGTATTTGGTAAATTGGTATTTGGTAAATTGGAAGGGTGAGCATTGCGGCCTTTGTGTACCAACTACCAACTACCAATCTACCAACTACCAATCTACCAACTACCAATCTACCAACTACCAATCTACCAATCTACCAACTACCAATCTACCAATCTACCAACTACCAATCTACCAACTACCAATCTACCAACTACCGAATACCAATGTACCAACCTAGATACCCAGAGCCGCCCACTCTTCGTTGTTGGCAAAGTCCTCGACGCGCATGCGCTCCTCGTTCCATGCATCGGGGCTCCACACCTCGATGTAGGTATCCATGCCGGTGACAACAACCTCACTATCAAGGCCAGCATACTCTCGCAGGCGCGGGGGGATCAACACACGGCCTTGCTTGTCGGGGATAACATCGGAGGCATTGGCGAAGACCAGACGACGAAAAGCGCGCGCGCGCCGATCGGTCATCGGCAGCGCGCTCACTTGTTTGGCCAGCCGCTCCCATTCCTCAAGAGGGTAGATCGCCAGGCAGCGATCAATACCTCGAGTGATGACGAGGCCCGCAGCCAGCCCGGCACGGAAACGGGCGGGGACAGCCAATCGCCCTTTCTCGTCAATGGTGTGGACGTATTCTCCCAGAAACCTCACGTTGCAATCCCCCACGCAGGAGCAGCGGTGGAGCATCCAAGTAGGGCGATTCCCCACTATACCCCACTCTTCCCCACAGTTGCTCACATTATACACTAGTTTGGGGGATTTGACTAGTGGGTGAGGGAAATTTTAAGGTTTGTGGGACTCGATACTCGTCCAGCGTCAGGGCCGGTACGTCGAGAAAAGATGGCAGGCTGATCCCTTTCCCGTCCGACTCCTCTGCCTCTCAGAACATCACGCCACAATCATACGCTACGAGCGTTTCATCTTCTTCTTGCAGGATGCGATGGGGAAATTCTCGGCTGATGGTGTAGGAGCGCCGGATAAAGCCACCCTAGTTGGTAAAAACGACGACTCGGACAACGACCTGTTCCTCGCCCATCTCGACCACCGGCGCGACGTCGAGTTGGCGCGCCGCGCGCTGCACACTCGCGGGAAGTTCCCGGCCGAACATGGTGGGCTGCGAGAGGAGTGCCTCGAGCGCGTCGCGGGTGCAGATGATTTGCGCGTCGTTGTAACTGGCGTGCCAGTAAAGTTGCCCGCCCACAATGCGGAGCACAACGAACTGGAAAAAGCCTTCAGGCGTCCCGTCCACCTGGACGTGATCGAGGTAGAACCCCGCCGCACCCCGTTCACTTGCCTCGTTGTATTCAGACTCGGTGCGATAGGCCGGCTCCTCTGCCCGCCTGGCGTACAAAATGGGCAGCCCACCCAGAGCGTCCAGATGATAGACGTAATCGAGGACATAGCCCGGCTCCATAGACAGGTGTTGCAGCACGGTAAAGTACTGATTGACATCGAACTCGTCGCCGGTGCGGGCCGCATCGCCCTCCCGAAAATGCTCCGGGAACTCTAGATCGCGCTTGAGCGCTACCATCGCGTCCACCGTGCGCTGCGCTTCGATCGCCTCTTGCGAGGGCGTGGGGGTGGGTCTCGACAAAGAGCATGCCAGCGTCAGGAGATATAGTCCAAGGATACTCAAAACTGCGAGGATCGAGCGTTGTCCGCTCATTTTCACTTTCCAATCAATGGCCTATAAACATGTCCTGCGCACCAGATAAGCCGTGCACGTAGCATTGTAACACGACAAGCGGCTCTGAACAACTCCCGAAATGAACGTGCACTTTCCATTTTCCTGGCGTGGATATACAATCCGCAAGTGCGATGAGACGAGAGCGGCTTTACTGGCAACGGCTTTTCCGGCTGGCACTCGCGGCGCTGGTCATGAGCGTGCCGGCGACCATAGCGGGCATACTCGTGGTAGCAGCCAGTACCTACACCCACGCCCTCACCCACCCCGGTTGTGATGACGCAGGACGTATACCTCCCGACGTGGGAATAGCCGGCGCGCAGGATGTGACCTATCTCAGCCACGACGGGTTGACGTTGCGCGCCTGGTACCTGCCGCCACAGAACGGCGCGGTCGTTATCCTGCTGCCGGGATTGGGCGGCGCACGCGATGGTATGCTGCGTGAGGGGGCGATCCTGGCCCGCCACGGCTACGGCCTCCTGCTGACCGAACTGCGCTCCTGCGCGCATCCCACAGGCCAAACCACACTGGGCTACAGGGAGGCGCGCGACCTGCAAGAAGCGGTGACGTGGGTGCGCGTGCAGCCGGATGTGCAGCATATCGGCGTGCTGGGCTACTCGCTAGGCGGCGTGACCGCCATCCTGGGAGCCGCAGAGGACACGCGCATCGAAGCCGTGGTGGCCGAAGGCGGCTTTTACGACCTGGCCGCCGACATCACCAACGAGGGACACGGCCCCTGGTGGGAACGCGCTCTTTACCAGGCGATCCTGTTCTTCTTCCGGCGCGAGACCGGGGTAGATGCCCGCGCCATCAGCCCCATCTCCGTCATTGACCGCATCGGCCCGCGCCCGCTGCTCCTGATCTACGGCGACCGGGAGGCTGGCGAGACCCATCCGCAGGAACAACTGGCCCGCGCCGGAGAGCAAGCGGACTTGTGGGTTGTCCCCAACTGTGGACACGGCCAATATCTCGACGTCGCCGCCGCGGAATGGGAGCAGCGGGTGGTCGCGTTCTTCGACGCGGCATATTCCGCTGGGGACTGACCCAACCGGAGATGCCTGATTACTCGTTCAGCCGCTCCACGCTCGGCCGCAGGTCGAGTTCGTCAATCAGCGCGTTCAACTCGTCGTCGGTGAGCGGGCGCCCCTTGCCCGCGTAGGCCGTCAGCGCTGCCTCCAGCATATTCGTGCCGAACGAACGCCCCTCGTAGCGCGGCGTGGTCGTGATCATCAGCCGCACCCCGCGCGCCCTGAGAAACTCGACGTTGTCGGCGGTCGTGGTATTGGTGATGACCGTCTTGCCGGCCAGGTCTTCCGGCAGGTATTTGCGCATGAAGAGAAAGTCGCCTGCCAGCAGGTCGGATTCGCGCCAGTAGCGCACGTACTTGGGTTCGGCCTCGGCGCCGCCGCTGCCGTAAAAGAGCATACTCATCGGGAAGTGGCTGACAAAGGGCAACATCACACGCGCCACCTGGTAGTAGCGCTTGAGGCCGCGTATGGGGATGGGGATGTTCAGCGCCACCATCAGGTCGCCAAAGATCACCTCGTCGGCGACCTCGCTGACGGCGTGGGCCAGCCCGAGGCGATCCACCGCCACCGGCACGAAGGCGCGACGGAAATGCGGGACTTTGCCCAGCGCCGGCGTCGCCAACCGAAAGACGCGCCGCTCCAGCGTGTGTTTCAGCCCGCGGCCATCCACCACCGGCGTCCGGTGGACGCCTTCGACCAGTTTCAGCGCCGCGTGCAGGGGGTACTCGCGTCGACCCAGACGGATGTACAGATCCACGCCGCCCACACCGAGCGCATCCACCTTCCCATCGAGTTCGGTGAACAGACGACGGGCCTTTTCCACATCGCCGTCGGTGCCGATGCGCTCGATGCTGACCGGCTGCCCCTTGAAATCAACGACCGCTTGTTTATCGCGGCTGGAACTCCCCAGACTGACACTGACGGCCCGTTTCATCGGACACTCCTCCGGCAGGGTTCTCGGTGACGTATTATACACCAGAGGTTGCCCTTGAGAAACCCCCTATTCGGGTCGAACCCCTTTGAGCAGTTTTTACATTGTTCTATCAAGAGCTCTTTATCTAACCCGGACAAGCCGGAACCAAAAACCACGAAGGACACGAAGGATACACAAAGGACAAAGGATACCTTTGTGTCCTTAGTGTAGTTCTCGGTACAAAACTAGGCCGGAGGCCCGGCTTTAGCCGGGAAAACCCCGATAAATCGGGGCATCCGTCGCGTTTTGTACCGGAAACTAGTGTAGCCGTAGTGTCCTTTGTGGTAAAAATCCTTGCTCATTGTGCAAGAATTTCACGTGTAACGGGCTAATTTCTGAGCAACGCCTGCGGATCGCTCTTGTACTTGCGCTCCAACTCGGGCGTGTATCCAAAGGTGGCGTGAGGCAAAGCGCTCTGCAATTCCCCTATCAGACGGTCGGCATCCCGGGCCGAGAGCCGAACCTGGACGCGCCGTTTGTTGTCCAGCCCGAACATGAGGAAGTGGAAGCGGGTAAACTCGATCCCATACGGCGAAGCGACATTGACCTTCTTGTAGACCCACACGATGCGCCGGGGGTGGCGCTCGATTAGGTCGGTGACATCCACGCGCGTCCTCCAGTAGTAGAGGCAGTCGCCGACCCCTACTGCCAGCAGGACGATGCCGACGATGAGCCACGTGGTGCGTGACGCCGGCTCGGCTTGCAGGGCGATCGCCATCACGACGATCCCGATGAGCCCGAACACGACGCCGGCGGAAAAGTTGATCAGGAAATAGGCGCGTGTATTCCTCTTGATCGCCTGTCTCAGGTCATCCGAAATGACGGTCGTCTTCGGTTTGTCCATTTCTTCACCATCCTTTCAAAACAGTAGTTTCGTACATTTTACAAACGATGTTGAAAGTGACGGACGCCCGGCTTCAGCCGGGGCATCCTCGCTAAAGCGATGCGTCCAAACGACAGCCTTTACATTGGTTCTGGCTTCTGACACAGCAGAATCTTAAAGTGCAAGACTGCTGAATAAAAAACATCCGTGTTTATCCGTGAAATCCGTGTCCTAAATCGCGGTTGTGATAGTTTTTCGAGATTGCGGGGCGGTCGTCTATTTCCACAGCGGCCAGCGCCCCTTCTCCGCCGGCGCCAGGTTCTTTAGCAAGGGATCTCCTCGGGCGCCCTCTTTCAACCCCGGCTCCAGGCGGAGCGCGCGTTGCAGGCACTCGCGCGCCTGCTCGCTCCGCCCCAGCCGGGCATGCGCCAGCGCCGCATAGTACCACGCCAGCGCCGTCTGGGGAGCGATTTCCAGGCAGCGTTCAAAGGCGTGAACCGCCCGGTGCAAGTCGCCGATCAGCATCAAACACTGGCCGAGGTCACACCAGGCCTGATCGTGCTCCGGCGCCCGCTCGACCTCTTCTTGAAAATACGCGATGGCCTCCTGATGGCGCCCCATCTTCATCAGCATTTCACCGATGACAAACTTGTAAGCGGCGTACACCGGTGAATCCGGCGCCAGGTCTATGGCCTGGCGATAGAGCGCAACGGCCTGTTCATACCGCCCTTGGCCGGAGAGTTGGTTGGCCTGCCGAATCAGTTCGTTGGCCTCTGGTGAGATCTTCATTTTTGTCCTCCTGTTCGGTGTGCCGGGGCTACCGTCGCAGCACCACCGGCAAATACACCTGGGAAAGGCAACGGGTGGGCGGGGGAAAGAGCGCCAGCCCACGCGGGCTGCCCGGCACCGAGATGTATTTGATAACGCTGTTGGTCTGGGTGCTGGCGACAATGACTGTCCCATTGGTCCAATCGGTCGCATAGACGTATGGCCCCACCGACCACGGAAAGACCCCAACGCCCCACACATAACCATCCCCGGCGTTGATGGGCAGATCGGTAATCACCTGGCCGGCCCCAGGGCCTACTGCGCTTACCACCCTGACCCTTCTTCTTTCGCCGATGTACAGCGCGGCCCCATCCGCAGAAGGGGCTATCTCGAAGGGCTGGGCACCCAAGACAGGCCAGGTCGCCATCACGCTCTCGTTCGCTGTGTCAATTACACTGATGGCTGCCGTCCCTTGATTGGCGACATAGGCACGATCACCTTGTGGAGAAAACGTCACCCCGATGGGAGTACTTTGCCCGGTGATGACGTTCGTCACGGTCAGCGTCTCCAAGTCAATCACGCTGACGCTATTGTTGTCTGTGTTGGTCACATACACTTTGCGCAAGCAAGGGCTGGCAGCGACATAGTAAGGCGAACTGCCCACAGGAATGGTGGTCGTGATTGACTGACGATTGACATCAATCACCGACACGCTATTACTCAACTGGTTGACCACGAACGCATACCGACCGTCAGGGGAAAACGCAATGCTAGTAGGCCAGGTGCCAACTGGAATGGTCATCACCGGTGTGTGGGTGGTGGCGCTGATGACGAGCACGCTGCTGCTGGAAAACAGAGTGACATAGAGCCAACGCCCATCCGGACTGTACGAGCCACTGAATGGCCTATTGCCATACGGCGTTGTATCAATGGATAATCCTGTATTGGCGTGTGAGATTGTGTCTAGGATGTCAACCCTATTGGCAGGATCATTAAAAACATACCCCGGCCGGGGCACGCGTGTGGTCAGCGTGGCCGTGCTGACGAGCGTGGGGCTGATGGCCGGGGTCGCCGCGAGTATCACCGCATCGCTCATTCCCTCTGCGGCCTCGGCGGGGATCTCTACCCGCGCGGTGAGCGTGATGGCGGCATCGGGCGAGAGGACGCCGGTTCGGGTGATAGAGAGGGTCGTCGTCCAGGCATGCGCGCCCAGAGTGAGCGTGAAGCCCGTGCTCATCCCGGAAAGGTTCGTCAGCGTCTGGGTGTAGACGACGGTGGAGCCGGCCCAGCCATAGCCGGTGGTTTCGGTGGAAGTCCAGAATGACTCGTGGACGCGATAGCTCGTCGCCCCGCCGGTCTCCGGCCAGCAAGCCAACCAGCTGTCGCCGTCGGAGCGAAACTGCTGGCCGACCTTGACCGGCAAACCAGAGACGCTCGAAAACAGCACGCCCAGTTGGAGCGGGCTGTTGTCGGGTCGCGTCACCCAATCGCTATATACCCGCGCGCCGTCCGCGAACTCTACATACATCCGGTGCTGCCATGTCCCGTTCGTCCCCGGGTGAACCGGTATCCATAGCGCAAGTTCAACCGTCCGCGGCCACGCTACCGCCGGCAGGCTCGCTTCCAGCGTCGTCGTCCCCACCTCATGGTCAATCACCACATAGTCCCCGTGCCAGACACCCGGCCCCTCCACAAGCGCCCAATCGCTTCCTTGCAGCCCCAGCGAGATCCAGTCGCCGGAGGACAGCGCCGGAACGTCTGCGCCGCGAGGCTTTTGCGGCTCGGCATCCATCGTAGACACGTTGGCCCCATCGAAACTGCTTGCCTTGACGGGCGACCCACCGGACAAGCCGGCCAGCAGGCCGCCGGCCGCCGCGACAATGACCAGAACCAGCAAACACAGTCCCGTTTCCTTCATTCCGCTTGCCTCCTGAAAATTCATACGGACAGGATGCCCAGGCCGAAAAACCCGTGTCATCCGGCTCCCATCCGTTGGTGGTCATGCCATACGATGATATTTTAGCATCCCAACGTAACGAAATCGTGACGAGTTGGCTGCTGCCCAAAGATGGGATATAATAACAGCGCAAGACCTTTGGTGATGGAACGATGCGCACCATACCGCAGCCCACGGCCCGCCTACAGATACATCTTTTGGGGACGTTCCACGTTGCCCTGGATGGCGCCCCCCTCGCCGGGCTGCGCTCCGACAAGGCGCGCGCCCTGCTGGCCTACCTGGCCGTCGAGCGGACCGGCCCCCATCGCCGGGAGAGGCTGGCCACGCTGCTATGGGGCGAAGCCTCCGAACAGGCCGCCCGCGCCAGCCTGCGGACGACGCTCCTGAACCTGCGCCAGGCGCTCGCCGGCCTCCATCCTCCGCTGCTGGTCATCACACGCCACACCGTCCATCTCGCCGCTACCGACGACTGCTGGGTTGACGCCGCCGAATTCGGGGCGCTGCTGGATGCCTGCGATGCTCATCCGCATCGGGCGCTGGCCGATTGTCCGGATTGTGTGCCACGGCTGGAACAGGCCGTAGCGTTGTACCGGGGCGATTTTTTGGCGGGATTGCTTGTGGACGCCCCAGATTTCGAAGAATGGCGCCTGCTGCAGCAGGAGACATTGCATGCGCGGGCGCTGACCGCACTGGCGGCGCTGACGGCCTATCACCTCGGGCGCGGCCGGTACGCGCGGGTGCAGCAATATGCCCGCCGGCAACTGGCGCTGGAGCCGTGGAACGAGGAGGCCCACCGGCAACTGATGCGTGCGTTGGCCGGCGTGGGGCAGCGCAGCGCGGCGCTGGCACAGTACGAGACCTGTTGCCACGCCCTGCGGGAAGCGCTTGGTGTGGAGCCATCGCCGGAAACGCGGACGCTGTACGAGGAGATCCGCGCCCAGTCGCCTGCCGTTCCCATTGAAATTGCGCCGGGCGCGTCGCCTGCCCCCCTCTGGCCCGTAGAGCCGATCCCGACCACGGCCGGCTTTGTGGGACGGGCCGAGGAGATGGCCTACTACCGGGAGTCCCTGGACGCCCAGAATCTGGCCGTGCTCCACGGCTTTGCCGGGAGCGGCAAGACGGCGCTGGCCGCCCAACTGGCCGCCGAGCGCCGACAATCCGGCGGCCCGGTGATCTGGATCACCTTCTACACCGGCATCAACACCGACCTGGACAGTTTCCTGAGGAGCCTGGCCTGCGCGCTGGAAGCGCAGGGCGATCCCCGGCTGCGCGCCTTCCTCGCCGCCGACGCGCCGGGGCAATCCTCCTACCCGTCCGACGCCGCCATCAACTATGCGGTGAATTGCCTGTCGGCCAATCAGGTCGTACTCTGCCTGGATGATGTCCATCTGGTCGAGGGTGTAGCAGAGATACGGCGGTTTTTCGACCTCCTGGCGCCGCGACAACAACCGGCCAGAACGCCGCTGATCGTCTCGAGTCGCAGCCTGCCGGGGTTTGCGCAGGGGCGCCACATCCTGCCGCTGTCGGGGTTGAGCGATGCAGATGCCCTTTGTCTGCTCCAAAGCGCCAATGCTGCCTGGCTGGAAGATAGTTTCGCCGCCCTCCAGCAGCGTATTGAGGGCAACCCGGCCTTTCTCAAGTTCTTTATCGCCTGGGCACAGGCCTCAGGGGTGGCGGAACTGCCACCACCGGAGCGGACGATGCGCACGCGCGCGTTCATCGAGCAACTCGGCCGGTCGCCCGATAGCAGCCGATTCCTTTTGCAGGAGAGCCTGGCCGCGCTCCGTCCTGCCGAGCGGGCGGCGCTGGAGCGAGCGGCGCTGTGCCGCAAGCCCTTGCCCCTGGTAGACGCTGCCCTGGACATCCTCTTTCCCGATTGGAAGGCCACCGAGGTGCGGGCGGTCTTTGCCGGCCTGGAAAAGAAAAATCTCCTGATGCGTATGGGCAGCGCGGCCGCCTATCGGCCTCACGAGTTGCTGCGCAACTTTGTGGCATCTCAACTGGAGCAGCAGTCGGACCGGCAGATGGAACTGCACGGCCTGCTGGCGCGCTACCACGAGGCCGTAGGCGACGTCGTAGAAGCGGCCTATCACCATTGCCGGGCAGTCGAACCGCTTGCCGCCGTCGGGTTGCTCACCGACCACGCCGGCGCTCTGCTGGAACGCGGGCTGGCGGCGGCCATCGTTGCGCTGGCCGTAGAAATCCCGGCCCGGCAACTGCCGGCGGAACGGCGCCTCGCCTGGTACCGGACGCTCGCCGCCGCGTGGCAGGTGTCGGGGCGCTACGACGCGGCGGCAGCACAGTATCTCGGCGACCTCCTGGCGCAGACGCCGGAGAGCGCCTATGCCGAACGGTACGCCCTCCTGCTGGCGCGGGAGAAGGTATACAGCATGCGGGGGGAACGGGAAGCCCAACGCCGCGACCTGGAGGCACTGGAGGAGTTGGCCGCCGCTGCAGGCGCCGGCACCCAACAGGCTAACATCTTGCAGGCCGAAGTCTCCTTCCGCTACACCGAATATGCCCGCGCCATGGGCGATTTTGCGGCGGCCATCGCCGCAGCCCGCAGGGCCATTGCCCTGGCGCAGGCCGGCGAGGACGTCGCCCTGGAGATGCAGGGCTATCTGCACCTGGCGCCGCCCTACATCAACCAGGGGATGTACAACGAGGCGCGCGAATGTCTGGAACAAGCCCTGGCGCTGGCCCGGCAAAACGGGGCGCGCCGGGCGGAGGCCGCAGGGTTGTACAAACTGGGGGGCGTCCTGTATTACCTGGGCCAAAACGCCCAGGCCCGCACTTGCTGGGAGCAGGCGCTGCAACGGTATCGGGAACTCGGCGACCGCGCGGGAGAAGGCATCACCCTGGGCAATCTGGGGTTTCTGGCCGACGCCCAGGGAAATCCGGACGAGGCCATCGTCCATTATCGGGAATCGCTGCGCCTGGTGCGCGAGATCAACGACCGTGAAATGGAGGCGTGGATGCTCACGAACCTGGGCAACCTCCTGGCGAACCGGGGAGACTATGCGCAGGCCCTCACCCATTACCGGGACGCTTTGCACATTGCCCGCCAGATCGGCGACCGGCTGGGGGAGAGCAGCACCCTCGGCGATATAGGCTTCACCTACCTGGCGCTGGGGGACTATGCACAGGCGGGCGAGTGTCTGGACCTGGCCCTGCAGGGCAAGCGCGACATCGGCGACCGGCACGGGGAGGGGATCATCCTGAGCGGCATGGGGCTGTTGGCCCACCTGCAGGGCCGGGAGTCCCGCGCGGAGGAACTGACCCGGCAGGCGCTGTCTATCGGCGAGGCGCTGGACAACTGCCCGATCCAGGGGTATGCGTGGACCTGCCTGGGCCACGCCCTGACGGGGCTGGGGCGCTTGGCCGAAGCCGTCCAGGCCTATCAGCGGGCTTCCAACCTCCGGCGTGAGGCGGGCCAGCCCCACCTGGCGATAGAGGCTTTGGCCGGCCTGGCGGGTGCGTTGCTGCATCAGGGCGACACCGCCCAGGCCCTGGCGCAGGTGGAGGGCATCCTGGCCTATCTGGCGTCCGGCACCCCGGACGGCACGGACGAACCGTTGCGCATCTACCTGACCTGCTACCGCGTGTTGCAGGCGGCCGGCGACCCGCGGGCAGAACACGTCCTGAGCGCTGCCTACGGCCTGTTGCAGGAGCGCGCGGCCCGGATCACCGACGAGGAGATGCGGCGGTCGTATCTGGAGAACGTGCCCACGCACCGCGAGATCGTCGCGGCGTGGCAGGGCGCGAGAGGCTGGGCAAGACCTGCTTGACCACGAAACGGTAAATACATGTCCAAAAGAACCGGTCAACGACGATGGCAGGCGGTTTTTGCCAACCAATTCAGTCGAACCTGGTGAGAGTCATCATTTCTCTCCTCGCCAAACTGTCGGCAGATACACGAACCGGTCGGTCGGCATCACGCGCACCGTGTCGGTCAGGAACGGCGTGCTCTCCAGCATCGCGTTGAGCGTGACCGTGTACCAGACATAGTTGGTCAGGCCGGTCAGGGTGTAGGCGCGGGTGGGACTGAGGATGCCGGTGACCGTCACCGGCAGCGAGACGGTCTGGCTGTAATACGAGAGGCGCCAGGTGCTGGTGGGCGGTGGGGTGGCGTTGACATCCCATCTCAGGTGGATGGCGCGGTCGGCCGGGGTGGCGTGCAGCGTCAGCATGCGGCTGTAGCGATAGGCATCCCACATCGCGGCCACAAAGTCGCTCCTGTATTGCCCCCCATCCCGGCTACTGCCATGTTTTTCCGGGTACCTGCCACAGGCCCGCCCCGCCTGACACGCAAAATCGGTGGGGCCGTTGTAATAGGCAAGATCCGGATCCAGAATACACATGCCGGGATTATGGGGGTCAGGGCCGAAGGTGATACCGTAATTACTCGGATTTCCGTCATAGGGAGCGCAGGGATCGGGCTGTGTCCACGTCCCGTGATTCACCCAACGTTCGGCATAATTGGTTGCCTTGGCCAGGTCTGCGGCAGGCCAGGCGTCTTTTAGGACGGGCATCAACTCCGCAGCCAGGACCTCGCCCTTGTGTTGTTGTGATGTGATCAACTGATAGGCCGTGCCGGCTTCACCACCGTCAATATACCCATAGGGATCTCGATTGGATCTGCTTCCACCACCGGTCATAATATATGTCCAATACGCCAACTCGCTACTGCTTTCGCCCCACAAATGAACACCCTCGGCAGTTTGTGACCAGAGATAGCGCGACGCATGGAAGAAATCTGCCTGTTTGAGGAGATCCTTGGCCGGCTGAATGTCGAGCATTATTGCCGTAAATGCCGCAGGTAACAGGTGAGCAGTCTCATGCCCTCCGCCGGGAGGCCAGGTCTGTCCGTCGAGGATGGTATAGACCCTGTCTATTCCGGCCTGGACATATTGGATCAGTGCAGGCATGATATCTTCATCCGTATCAAGCATGAATCTCAGCGCGCCTTCGATCAAATCTATCGAATTCATCGGCTGATAGTCATGCATGGCATCAGCAGGACGCAAAGAGCGGCCGATAGCCCCCTCTTTGTGATCCAACCGCAATCTCCTGAATCTCTCCTCGATATATGCCAGCGATGGCGGTGACCCGACAGGCTTGTATGATGGAAGTAAATCGGTTCTCAAATCACTGACGCGGTAGTATGGTTTATCCGTTCCAACATAAGGGGGTCTGAACACCGATGCGCCGTTATCGGGCGGCCTCTCTGTGACAATCGTTAGAACGGCAGCGACCTTGATACAGGGTCTGGAGGAGCCGGAGGGAATCGTTTTCACCACCGAGACCGTCCCCGTAGGAGGGGAGGTGTATGGCAAAGAAGGCACGAGTGAGGCATCCAGGTTTCCCCCGCCGCAGCCCACTTGAAAGCCGTGCGGGCCGGCAACTACGGGGTTGACCTCCCATCCGTTCTGCACGTATGAGGCGATACAATCGCCGGTGCCCCTCTCTTGACCGTTGCACCTCGCATCATACCCCGGATACTGCGCCGCCACTGCAGCCGCGCACGCACTATTGCCGGTGCTCCCTCCGGTGCAAATGCCACCCCCCAGGTTGTGATAATCAACGACGGCATCCGGTTCGATGCGCGTGATCGTCACCGGGCCCAATACCCAGTAGTCGCCGTTCGCAAACTGGCCGTATTCGTACTCCTGGTCGAATGTCCAGGTAATGCCGTATTGGGTGATCGTAGTGGTCGTGCCTGTTGGAGAACGCGGATAATCGGTCATTGGGACGGCACGCACAGGGGGGGAATCTGTCACTACGAGTAGACCCAGCAGGAGAATAAAGATGACGGTTCTTTTCAACATGGTAGCATCCCCTAAATGATGATTTTCTGCACGCCTTACCATTTGATGTTTCAAAGGATGGGTAGCAGCGGCGCCGTTGATTGTTTAGGGCGCCGACTATCGGTTTCTGAGCACCAGCGGCAGGTAGATGCGTGCTCCGCCGACGAGCAGCCGGACACTGGTTGTCTGTGTGACGCCGCCGCCGGTCGCCGTGATGGGAACCGTGTACCACACGCCGGGCACCAACGGCGCCAGGTGCGTATCGGTGATGGTCAGCCGGGACTGGCCGGGCGGGATGACGGCATCAGGGTTCAGGTCCACCAACAACGCAGCCGAGGGACTGGGTGCGGTCAAAGCGATGGTGGCGGTGAATCCGCCGGTCGGTTGGAGCGAAAGCGTGTACGTGGTCACCGAGCCGGGAGCGATGACCCGCGTGGACGGATCGGCGGTCAGGCTGAAGCCATAGGCTTGATACTCGTAGGCGCCGATGTCGTAGGCAGGGCCTACCGGGCGGGGGTTGCCTTCGAGATCGTCGGTCACGTCGCTCAGCGATGTGCCCCTACTGATGGCCGGGCTGCCCGGTTTGAGGTGATAGTCGCCTGCGGATGGGTTCATAAAGAGTTGCGCAGGCGTGGCGATGATCGAGTGCGTATCGTATCCCAGGGCACGCCACTGGGCCAGCGTGATGCGGGTATCGCCGTCGTCGGTGCTGAAGCGGTCCATCACCACGTTGTAATCGCTCTCGAACCCGGAGAGCGTCGGCGAGCCGATGGTGATGCTGCCCCGCCAACTGTGGTTGTTGTAGATGATGTTGTTGAACAGTTTGTTGTTGGTGTCATTAGAGTTGATTCACAATTGAGCGTTTTTGCGGTATCATCCCTGCAGATTTGCCAAAATGCACTTCCCACATCGCACAACGGAGGCAGAGGG
>FWPU01006256.1_pt1 | contig 24196 bp, 24 predicted proteins | sample 2228361 | NCBI WGS metagenome assembly FWPU01 (sample SAMEA103939777, study PRJEB20133) | metagenome | reverse complement strand
AGTGGAGGACTTTTTTCTTCGACCCATATATTTTCATGTGGTGTTTGAAAAGGATGGCCCATTGAATACCGGTTATCATTCCGAATCCTGTCCCGAACTAGCGTGAGAGAATTTATGAAGAATCTTAAAAGTATTTCATCAATAAGGTTTCTCCTTTCAGTCGAAATGACAAAGAAAAAGTCGAAACGCCCGGGAAGGATAGTCAACATGCCTGTTCTGGTTCGAGGATAGGGATTCAGAAAACCACACTACTTGCACCGAGCACTTCGATTTTCTCAGCGCCGACTATGCGAACTTGCTCCATAACGAGGGCAGAAATGCCGGGGCACTATAAGGAATTCTAAAGTTAGAGCTTTCGTACTTGTAATTTCGAATTTGTTTGTCATAGGTTCGACAGGCTCACTACAGGTTTGGTGCTTGTAGTTTGTGATTTGTACTCCTAATTCTATCTTCGTGTCGTGGTGGTTAGTGAGTTTCCATTCTTAGCGCCGTATTTATTTTCCCCAGCAACTGCTCGTGTATCAGCCCGTTGCTTAGGATCAGGTCTGATTTTTTGAGGTTCCATCTCCTTCCCTTAAAATCGGTCACCTTGCCCCCCGCTTCTTCTACCAGGATTATTCCGGCGGCGATGTCCCATGGATTGATCTTCGTGGCGACGTAGGCCTCTGCCCTTCCGCATGCCACCCAAGCCGACTCGATCGCAGCCGAGCCCAGCTTTCTCATGTCCATGACCAAAGGTCTAATGCCGTGATAAAGTCTTGCGCTCCTCAGGACACTCCGGTCGGAGCCCTCGCAGGAAACAATAGAAGATTTGTTTAGACTCCCAGCTTTGGAGACCGAGATCGGTGTGTCGTTCAAAAAAGCCCCCTTTCCCCGTTCCGCTGTATACATCTCATCCAGGTGAGGCACATACACGATCCCCAAAACAATCTCATCTTGATGTGAAAGGGCAATAGAGATGCTAAAAAATGGATTCTTCCTGGTGAAATTCCCGGTCCCATCGAGTGGGTCGATAATCCAGGTATAGGCAGACCCTTTGTTTATCAGACCGGCCTCTTCCGAGAGTATATTGTGGCGCGGATATTTTCTCCTGATTCCACCGATTATAATCTTCTCCGACTCTAAATCGTATTTGGTAACTAGCTTTCTTAGGTCAACCGAACGGTCATCAATAGGTTTGGATGATTTGAATCCTCCGAGCAAAATGGAGCCCGCTCTTTTTGCTAAATTAAGGGCGTATTCCTTGTATTCTTCCATGTTTGGATAATCTTAGTCGGGAGAGATTTTCTCAACGCCTCCCATATAAGGAGAGAGAACCCTGGGTATGGTTACTGAGCCGTCTTCTTCTTGATAATTCTCTAATATCGCCAAGACTGTTCTTCCCACCGCCAGCCCCGAGCCGTTAAGCGTGTGAACCAGTCTGGGCTTGCCCCCGTCCTTCGGTCGGTATCTGATGTTCGCCCTCCTTGCCTGAAAGTCCTCAAAATTGCTGCAGGAAGAAATCTCCCGGTAGGTATTTTCGCTTGGAACCCATACCTCTATGTCGTAAGTCTTGGCAGAGGCAAACCCCATATCGCCGGTACACAACACTACGATTCGATAAGGGAGTTCAAGAAGCTCGAGCACCCGGGCGGCGTCGCCGGTTAGAGATTCTAGCTCGTCATATGAGCTTTCCGGAGTGGCAAATTTCACCAGCTCCACTTTATTAAACTGATGCTGTCTAATAATGCCCCGCACGTCCTTTCCGTAAGACCCGGCTTCCTTCCTGAAGCAAGGGGTGTAGGCTACGTATTTCTTGGTGAGTTCTTCTTCGCTTAATATTTCGTCCCGGTGTATATTGGTCACCGGCACCTCCGCCGTGGGAACAAGGAAATAATCGGTTTCTTCCACCCTGAACAACTCCTGCTCAAACTTGGGAAGGTTGCCCGTCCCGATAAAACTGAATCTATTAGCCATAAAAGGAGGAAGCACCTCGGTGTAGCCGTGGTCGTTTACGTGAAGGTCGAGCATAAAATTCGCTAGCGCCCTTTCCAGCCTGGCTCCCAGGCCTTTATAAAGCGCAAACCTAGCTCCGGTAATCTTGGCCGCCCTCTCCAGGTCCAGAATATCCAGATTCTGCCCAATATCTACATGGTCTTTGACCTGGAAATCAAACTGACGTGGGGTTCCCCATCGTTTTATCTCCTGATTATCCGCCGAACTTCGCCCGAAGGGGACGGATGTATGGGGTATGTTTGGAACCCCCAGAAGAAACTCCCTAAACTCCTCCTCGACCCGGCTTCTGGTCTCACCGAGTACTTTAATTTTATCCGAGAGTGCTTTGAGCTCGACTTGCAGTTCTTCCGCTTCCTGGTCTTTTCTCTGCCTTTTAAGCTCGCCTACCCTCTTCGAGCCCGCGTTCCTCTTATGCTCAAGCTCCTCCACCTGTTGTATGATCTTCCTTCTTTTTTCTTCCAACTCTAGAAAATGGTCAAAGTCTATCCTGGCTCCGCGCTCCTCCAGCCTTTCTTTCACGTAGTCCAGGTTTTCTCTCACAAACTTTGGGTCAAGCATGTGTTTCTTAACCTTCTCCGCTATTCAGCGATGAATGGGTATGAGTTCGCAAGGATAAATATACCACGACGACACCACGAAACTATAATAATAAAAACGTCGTGCCGTTGTGGTTGAATCAATAATTAATTCGTGCTCATCTGTGTGAATTCGTGGCAGGTTAGTTCTATCCCTTTATAACCCCTATCGGCCTCAGCCGCGCCACCTTTTTGGCGATTCCGGCATTGTGCACCACATCGCATACTTCCTCCGCCTCCTTGTAGGCTTCCGGCATTTCTTCGGCCACCGTTTTCTTTCCCCGGGCCATCACCATAATACCTTTCTCCTCAAGCTCGGCAAAAAGATTTCTGCCTTTTCCCATCTTGAGCGCTTTGTTTCTGGAAAGCATCCTTCCTGCCCCATGGCAGCAAGAGCCGAAAGTCTCGTCGAGAGTGGCCTCGGTTCCTACAAGGACGAAGGAAAATCTACCCATGTCCCCCGGGATGAAGACCGGCTGTCCGACCTCTTTATAGATTTCCGGTATTAACGGATGCCCCTTGGGGAGAGCCCTGGTAGCCCCCTTCCGGTGAACGCATACCTTTTTCGTTTTTCCGTTTACCTTATGCTCCTCGAACTTGGCGATATTATGGCTGACGTCGTAAACCAGTTGTCCCCCCAGGTCCTTCGGTCCTATCTGAAACACCCGGTAAAAGGCCTCTCTGGAGAAGTTCATGATGATCTGTCTGTTTGTCCAAGCGTAATTTACTGCCGCGGCGAATGCGGAGAGATAATCTTGCCCTTCCTTCGACTTTATATGCGCGCAGGCAAGCTGCTTGTCCGGAAGATTGATTCCTTCCCTCCTCATGTATGAGAGCATCTTGTCTATGTAATCGGTGCAAATTTGATGGCCGAATCCCCTCGACCCGCAGTGGATGAGGACGCATACCTGGTCTTTAAAAAGTCCGAACGCATCGGCCATGGCCGGGTTGTATATCTGGTCGACGATATCCACCTCCAGAAAATGATTGCCCGAGCCGAGCGTCCCAATTTCGTCCTTCCCTCTCTCCAGCGCCTTATTGCTTATCGCTTCCAGGTCTCCGCCGGGAAATGTTCCGTGGTCCTCGATTCTATTCAGGTCCTCTTTTTCTCCCCATCCCTGTTCGATTGCCCAGTTCGCGCCTTTTCTGATAATCTCCTTGTAGTCTTTTTGGGAGAGCTTAATCTTCCCGCCAACGCCTACTCCTGATGGTATGCGATGAAAGAGCTCGGTCACCAACTCCCTGAGCTTAGGCCTTACCTCCTCCTCGACCAGATTGGTTCTCATGAGCCTGACGCCGCAATTGATGTCATAACCGACCCCTCCGGGAGAGATTACCCCCTCTTCTATATCCACTGCGGCGATTCCGCCGATCGGGAATCCATATCCCCAGTGAATATCGGGCATGGCGATGGAGTACTTCTGAATTCCGGGGAGGTAGGCCACGTTAACTACCTGTTCCAGTGATTTGTCCTGCCGTATTACCTTCAGCATCTCCTCGCTGGCGTAAATCCTTCCCGGCACGCGCATACCGCCGCTCTTGGGTATTTCCCAGAGATAGTCATGTATTTTTTCAAGCTTTATTTCTTCCGTCATTGCCTCATCACCCCACTCTCATGAAATGATGCAGGATGCATGATCCATGATTCACGATAAAAAGATTCTTTTAATAAATCATGCATCGTGCATCCTGTATCTTGCATCTTAGTATATTCCTATTCGTGTTTATCTGTGTTCATTCGTGGCTCAATAGTAATCAAATATCAAATACTATGTCTACTTTTAACTTATCATTCACCGCTTCTACTTTCAAATTATGATAGGTGACCGCCTTTATGTCGGCGGCGAGTTCGTGTTTCCCCGAATCTATCTCCTCGCCAAAGACCTTACCCTTTACCCGCGTTTCATCCTCAAGCTTTACTTCAAAGTCCTTGAAAACCATTTTTTTTACCTGGTGTGCAAAAAGGATTTCCTGAAGCCAGTGAACCAGTAACTCCTCCCTGTCTTCTCCTGATGCCTCGATTTCTATTACTACCGCTGGCTCTACCTTATCTCTATCCGTGATTAATTCCATCATGGCGCAGGCTGCATTTCTCAGAAGTTCCTCGAAAGATTTCCCATAAACCCTGATGCATGTATCGGCGGTGTGGTCCAGTATCTCGTAGTCCATTGAAACCTAGTCTAGCATGTATTCAAGCTTCTAAAAAATTACGCTTAGTCCAGTTTGCAAAAGAGGCATCGATGTGGTTAATTTAGAATATTTAGAGAAACTTCAGCTCACGGAGGAATAAAATGGCAAAACTAAATAAGGGCGTAGAAATCACTTACTTGGGTCATGCTACTTTCAAGATCAAATCAGCCAAAGGAAAAACACTGCTAATTGACCCCTGGGTACAGGGAAATCCGGCATGCCCGGAATCTAACAAGAAATTAGACAAGGTTGACATTATGGCCATAACCCATGCCCATTTTGACCACATCGGAGACGCGGTGGCCATCGGAAAAGAGCATAAGCCCAAGGTGGTGGGCATTTTCGAGACGTGCGTCTGGGTTAATTCAAAGGGGGTTGAAGGGATTATGCCCATGAATAAAGGGGGCACGCAAGAGGTGGATGGAATTAAGTTTACGATGGTCCATGCCGACCATAGCTGCGGCATTCAGGATGACGATGGAAAGATTATTTACGGTGGAGAAGCCGTCGGCTACGTTATCGAGTTTGAAAACGGATTTAAGGTATATCACGCTGGAGACACCGCAGTTTTCAGCGACATGAAGCTCATTGCCGAAATATATAAACCGGAGTTAGTTATGATTCCGATCGGAGACCTTTTCACCATGTCCCCGCAGGAAGCGGCCTATGCCTGTCGTTTTCTCACACCCCGATATGTGATTCCGATGCACTATGCCACGTTTCCTCTTTTAACCGGAACCCCGGCGCAGTTAAGAGAGCTTACCAAGGACGTAAAAGGGATGGAGATTATAGAGCTGAAACCGGGAGAGACGCTTAGCTAAGATTAAACATCAAAATTGTCTAAAATAAGAGATAGATCTTCGCTAAAAGATGGCGGTTCGTAACGACGGCATAGAAACATTTTCCCCTTCCTCTACTTTGGGAAAAGGAGAAATGAGGGAAATCTGTTTGACCTGAGCCCCTTCGATGCTGCTCAGGGCAAGCTTTTCGGCCCGTTCATCACAGGGTTCTACTCTGCCGCTCATCCTGAGCTTGGTCCCCTGGTTAAACCGGGGGAAGGAGAGCGGCAGGCTCAGGGCAGGCCAGTTGAAGGGATGTTCATGATTCGACAGGCTTGTCATGACTTTATCGAAGGGCCTGTTAAGCACAGTCGAGAGGCAGAAGATGATTGTGCGTCTGTTCATCTCACTCTTACACACCCCTATATCCCCTCTCAAGAGGGGACTTAAGGGGTATGTTTCCTCTCGAAAGGGGACTTGATTAAAAAAATCCCCTCTAGAGAGGGGTGGCTCGAAGAGCCGGGGTGTGTTAGGGCGGTAGGGATATCACGGAGGTGTAGAAAAAAAATATTTCAACAAATGCAGCGCTTGTATAGCAAATATAAAAGAGAGGAACCTGATTTTAAAAAGGCGTATTTATCTATCAATGAGCCTTGTTTTATAATAGTGAATGTATTGGTCTCTAATTATTTTGGATAGCAGTGCTCATAAACAAAAGATTGATAAGATTGTTTCAATAATTGATAGTTAGGGCAGGACCACACCGTCCTACCAGGAGGAACGATGGCAGACGATTCGATGTATCATGACGGAATGAGGCGGCTTCAAGAGCTTCGCGAAACGAAGCCTTTGGCTGACCGTCTGGAGCAAGTGACCGTTCACACGGCATTAACCGAGGAGGACCGTGCGTTTATCGAGCGTTGCCCCATGTTTTTCATAGCAACCGCCGACGCTCAGGGCCGTCCGGACTGCTCATATAAAGGAGGCATGCCCGGGTTCGTGCGCGTACTCGACGACCGCACCCTTGCCTTTCCCGACTACGACGGTAACGGAATGTACCGATCCTGGGGAAACGTTTTGGTCAACCCTCATGTCGGACTGCTGTTTCTGGATTTTGAGCATCCGCATCGAATACGGGTCAACGGCACGGCGAAGATAAGCGAGGACGACCCTTTGCGCTCCGAGTTTCCGGGTTCGGTATTCATCATCCGCGTTACGGCAACACGGATTTTTCCTAACTGCCCTCGCTACATCCACAAGATGAAGCTCGTCGAATACTCCGCCTACGCTCCGCGGCCAGATTACACGCCGCCGGTTCCCGCCTGGAAGAAGTTCGAGGTCTTTCGTGACTCTCTGCCGGGGCGGGACCGTCTTTATGACAAAAAAGAATAAGGTTATCGCAAAACCTATTGAAACATTTGCCGGACAACTCATTATGCATCTTTGAGCAGATGAGCGGCTATCATCCACACGAGCCCCATTGGCATTTGCCCCTGATCGGGACAGACCCGATTCATCGGGGTAAGGGCTATGCCTCCGCTCTCTTGCGCAATATGCTAGCTGTTTGTGACCAGCAACAGGCGCTCGCATATCTTGAGGCGACAAGTCCAATGAGCGTCCCTCTCTATGAGCGACACGGATTTGAGAGCCTTGGCACCATCCAGGTCGGCACATCGCCGCCAATCGTTCCGATGCTGCGAAAACCACGGTAAGCTATTGACCTAAAACAGCTTTAAAGCGGGCTGGCTAACCAAGATTCTTTCCAGCTTTATCAATATGCGAATCACAGGTTATACTTTATTGATAACGCCTTTCATCTATAGGCTAGAGAGGTCAGAAAGATGCCCAAAACGGTTACTATAGAAATCCCGGATTCAATAGTAGAAAAATATGGTAATTCCGATGAATTGGAGCGTTCAATATTCGAGGATATTATCATCAGCGAGTTTCAAAAGGCAAATCTTACGATTCGTGAGAGCGCTAAGCTTCTCGGTTTGACCTATGAGGGATTTATAGAACTGCTTGGAAGGCGAAAGCTTCCGTTTGCCCACGCAACAAAAGACGAACTAGAAGAAAGCTATAATGAGTTTGAAACCTTCATGCAGGGCCACGGAAAAACGTGATTGTCTCAAACTCAAGTCCTGTCAACACATTAAGCAGAACACGTAGGGTTGATGTGCCGTGATTTCCACATACCCACCTATTGACTTTAGAAGACATTTTTGATTACACTCTTAAACAAGATATTGATAAAACTGTTCGCATAACCACATATATTGGGGTACTTATAAGAACCTTAGTTCGTATTATTAATAATAGTTATACGGACTGGAATATAAGAGGACCAAATTAATGAAGCTTACGCCCGAGGAGATCGAACAAGGATTTGAGGAACTCAAGCTTTCTCATACCAAGACTCGTGAAGCCTTGGAGGTGCTATCTCGCATAATCCAACCTGAAGCGAGACCGAGGTACGAGACAATCACGGCCGCACACACCCTCCTGGAATCGCAAGAGCAGAGCCATGCCGAACTGGAATCAAATTCTTAACGAGGTTAACGCGGCTGGTAGCACTTATGATGTTATCCGTCGCCGGTATCTCGCCCAACTCCATGAGAAGACCGGTCGGAATGTCATTGTTTATTACTCTGGGTGGCTACAAAAGAAAGATGTCCAGGGAATAGAAATCAACGATGAGGACAAAAATGGCCTCATGACGGTCATCCATCAGCTCGACCGCTCCCTTGGGCTCGATCTCGTACTACACACGCCGGGTGGGGAAACCGCTGCAACTGAATCAATCGTTCATTACCTACGATCTATGTTTGGCACGAATATGCGGGCGATTGTGCCACAGCTTGCGATGTCCGGTGGCACAATGATCGCCTGTGCCTGCCGAGAGATAATAATGGGTAAGCCTTCGAGCTTGGGTCCGATTGACCCTCACTTTAATGGCATACCTGCACACGGAGTCCTCGAAGAGTTCGAGCGAGCTGTTAGGGAAGTTAGGGAGGATCCAAGTAAGATCCCTATATGGCAGGCCGTCGTCGCGAAGTACAGCCCGAGCTTTCTGGGCGAGTGCCAAAAAGCTCTTGACTGGTCTAAGGAGATCGCCGCCGAATGCCTTCAATCGGGAATGTTCGCCGGAGAGCCGGATGCGGCGGAGAGGGCAGATCGAATCGTCAAGGACCTAGCAGACCACGCTCTAACGAAATCTCATTCCCGACACCTTTCCATTGAACGCTGCAAGCAGATTGGTTTGAAGATTAGCACCCTTGAAGACGACCAAGACTTTCAAGAAAAGGTCTTGTCTGTTCATCACGCATGTATGCTGACTTTGTCAGCCACAGGCGCTTACAAGATCATTGAGAATCACAAGGGGGTGGCCTTCATCAAGTTGGTCCGTAGTGTGGTTGTTGCCCAGGGATGAGAGAAATCAGCTAATAACATCTAACAGACGTCGCTGGCACATACTTGCCACTCAGCTTCGAGCCTTAAATACTTCCCTTATATTACTCTCGGACGATGCTGTGGGTTAGCCCAACTGATTCAAATTCTTTTTCTACCAATAGAACCCGTCACTGTCGTAATTTCACCTATATGGTACACAGAAAGTATTAGCTACAAACATCATTGAGACCCTTGGATAGGCTCTAAGATAAGTGGCTCATAAGAGACTTTCACACTAGTGAAACTCCCCGTGGCAGAGCCACGGCACATCTAAAATAAAAACTAATTGTCTTTACTATGATACCCTGTGCCTACCTATCAATTCATTTGTAAGAGCGCCATCTTGGTGCGATTCCTCATATCGCGGCTGGAAGCCGCTCTTACCTAATTGACTATTCTTAAGAGCTATATGATTCTTCTTACCTTGCTCTATCAATGTTCTGCCTTTCGGCAACCTGTTTTCATCCGCACAGTGCGACTACGGGGTATTCAACCGGTACTATTAATAAACCTTAAGTTGTTTTAGCGTATACTATTTACAACATGGACTATAAATTTTGCCCCAGATGCGGAGGGAGATTACAGCTCAAACTGCTCAAAGTCTCCGAGCCGGAAAGGCTGGTTTGTGAAGAGTGCTCGTTTGTTCTTTATCTCGACCCGAAGGTGGCAGCGTGCACCATAACGTTGATCGACATGAAAATCCCTCTCCTAAAGCGGGGCATAGAGCCGAGCTATGGCAAATGGGTATTTCCCGGAGGCTATGTCGATTATGGGGAAAAGGTTGAAGAGGCCGCGATAAGAGAGACTAAGGAAGAAGTGAACCTGGACGTGAGGCTCCGTGATTTAGTCGGAGTGTACTCTTACCACAAGAGCCCGGTCATCATCGTTTATTCCGCCGAGGTTATTGGCGGTGAGCTAAGGGCATGCGACGAGTGCCTGGAAGTGAGCTTATTCGCGCCAAGTGAAATACCCTGGAGCGACCTGGCATTCTCCAGCACCCGCGACGCGCTGAGGGATTATGTGAGGAAGTACTTCAAACTATAATTCATTAACCACAACGACACGACGACACAAAGAAAAGTACAAAGTACAAATTACAAGCACCAAATCACAAACAAATTACAAATCACAAACATTAAAACAATAAGATTTGGAATTTTAGATTTGTTTGAAACTTGTGATTTGAGATTTGGTAATTGCTTTTCGTGGTGTCGTTGTGGTTTCTCTCTAGTTATAAAGCGCCAGGTATCTCAAGACTGGCCGGGGAGACCGGCTTAACTCGGACGAAGAGAACGTCCTGTCCGGAGCTAGGAATTCAACCTCGTAGTCTCTGTCTATCAGCTCTAGTAAAAGGGACGCCGTGTAGCTTATCTGCTGCTCCAGCTCGCTTTTATTCCTGGTGGGGTTAAATTCGATTATAGCCCTCCTCGACTCATCATCCTGAAGCTCCCTCAGCATAAGCCTCCCCAGCTTGGCCGAGGTTTTCCAGTGGATGAGCTTCGGGTTATCCCCCTCGTTATACCCCCTAATCGACCTAAGGTCATTTCCGAATCCCAACCTGTCCGACTCAAGCTCGCCGAAGCTATGTCTAATTCTTTCTTTTTCTATCCCTATTCTTTCCACCCGGGGATAAACAAGAACTTCATCATCACCCAGGTCAATCCTGATCCATTTCTTGAAAAAGCCAAAGGGGAACCGGGTGAAAAGCACCGTTTCCGGCATTTTGTTCCACCCTCGACGCTTGAAAACGTACTGTATGCTCACCGTCCTTTCAACCTTAGAGGGAAGATAAGATAAGTAGGCCTTTTTCCCACCGACATCTATAGTCAACGAATACGACGGAATAAGCACCTTCAAATTTTTGACCGAAAACCGGATAGACGTAGGAGCCCCAGCGAAAACGTCCTCTGGCGGCTCGAGCCTTACTTCAATCCGGGATAAGTTCACCAGGGACGTAATTCCGGAGACGGCGATGAAGCTTAGCATCATGCCAAAGGTAAGGTAAAGGAGGTTATTCCCGGTGTTGAGCGCCGCGAATCCGACAAAGAGGCTGAGTCCCAGGAAGACAATTCCTTCCTTGGTGGGGCGGGTTCTGGCCCAGTTGTCTTTGCCCAGCTTTAAGAATTTCATCTTCGTTGCACAGAGCTTTAATTATACGGCTCTAAATGCCGATTCGTCTTTCCTTCTTAATTAAGCATGTTTCATAATGTGTAATAGCCAGGACCTAATCAAACGGTCACCGCCTTTGCAAGTTTTATCTAATAGAATGATTTCACTTTTATAAATGTCACTCTGGAGCAATTCTTAACATTCATGGCACAATCCGCGAGTGGCCTACGTTGTCATGCGAAGCGAAGCATCTAATACTATCTAGATTCTTCACCTTCGGTTCAGAATGACAGCGTTGAAAGTTATTTCTAAAGATAACTTATGCCGACATCGACCGAAATCCAAAATTCTGACTATTACACATTAATGAAAAAAACGGAGCCCTACTTGAACGCCTCGATCAGCCGGCCTATAGACTCTATAATCGAACCCTTTAACCTGGATATATCGTTATAGATTGCCAGAAACATGATGAAAATTAAGAAGGTGAGGCCGATGCGCTGGCATATCTCCAATGTTCTCTGGCTGAGGGGCCTTCTCTTTATCGACTCGATCGCCAAGTAAAGCACATGCCCGCCGTCGAGCATCGGTATGGGCAATAGGTTTATGAGCGCAAGGTTTATGCTGATGAAAGAGGTAAACTGAAGGAGTGATGCCAGCCCCCCCTCTGCCGCCGAGCCAGAGACCTTGGCAATAAGAAGTGGACCGGCGATGCTCTTTCCAGCAGTCCCGAGGGATATCTTACCGGTTAAGAGCTTGAAAAGAAAGGAGAAGAGTAGGACGGTGACTTCGTAGATCATTCCCGCAGCCTCTTTTACCCCCTCTATGATAGAGCCAAAAAACCCATGCTTTTTGACTATCTCTTCTCTATAAGGGGTGATCCCGATAGCCCCCTGGCCGGTTTCTTCCAGGGGCTCCGGGGTGATTTTTACCTTAAACTCTTCGTTGTCCCGTTTGACCAGGAGTGTAATCTCCTGGCTGGCTTTCCCCCTTATAATCGAGGCCATCTGATACCAGTCAGTAATTTTTGTCTGGTTGACTGCCAATATCTGGTCTCCCTTTTTAAGCCCTGCCTTTTCCGCCGGGGAGCCAACCATGACGCTCCCTATCCTTGCATCGAGGGTTTCAGCAAGCCCTACAGCCACAATGCCTTCCGGGGAAGATTCCGCCTTGAGCTTGAGGTCCTTCAGTTGCCCATCCCTCTTCACCTCGACATCCAGGAGGGCATCCGGGTTCGATTGAAAGGCTATGTTGGTGTCTCTCCACGTTTTTACATCCTTTCCGTCTACCTTAATGATTGTATCCCCCTTCCGGAATCCGGCCTCGCTTGCGGGCGAGCCGGGCTCTACATATCCAATTACCGGAGGCTCTTCCAGATAAGCGGCAACGCCGATACCCAGCATGAAAATTATGGGGAAGAATAAAAACGGTAGGGCAAAATTCATGAACGGGCCGGCAACCACTATGGCCAACCTTTTCAGTATAGACTGATTGGAGAAACTCCGGGGATACTCCTTCTCGGAGTAAGCTTTTATCCCTTCCAGGTCATCTGCTTTAGAATTAACGGCCAACTTCTCGTCGTCCCTTTCAATGGTAAATACATATTCTCTCTCCGGATTTTTCACTAAATTAAACTCAAGCTCCCTCCACCGGGAAAAAGTAGAAAGAGTTATCCCACTTATGCCGGTTATTTTATCCCCGGACTTAAATCCAGCCTTCTCCGCCTTGGAGCCGGCTTCAACACTGTCTACAATGAAGTTTCCTTCTCCCCCTTCACCGTACATCTTCACGTACCCGCCGAGGGGAAGCATAGAAACCAGATACTCCGTCTCTCCCCTCTTGAATCCAAAGAGCTTCTTGCCAAAGCCCAGGGAAAACTTCTCCACTCTAACCCCGCATCGCTTGGCCACCAGGAAATGGCCGAGCTCGTGTATAAAGACTAAAATTCCTATCACGAATAAAAACGCCAATAATACTGTCATTCTTTTCTCCTATAGTTAGTTATTATTTAGCCAGAGAGGACACAGAGCAAAAAGAGCTTTGTTTCGAAGAACTCTCTCAATATTTTCTCTCATTATTCTAAGCTCTTTCGATCAGTAGTTTATTAATTAACCCGATTTATTATCGATTGAGCGGTCTTTCTTGCCCACCCGTCGCTTTCAAGAATCTCCTCGACCGTCTCTCCAGGCAATTTTCTATGGCTTTCCATAGTCCGCTTTACTACCTTAAGTATCTCCATAAATTTTAACCTGCCTCCGAGAAACGCTTCAACTGCAATCTCATTGGCAGCGCTCATTACCGCAGGCATGGTGCCGCCCTCCTCCGCCGCCCCATAGGCTAAACATAGGGCTTGAAACCGGTCCGGACCAGCCTCTTCAAAGGTGAGTTCCCCAAAGTTTGTGCTGATTAACTGGTCCCCTCCTATCGGAACCCTTTCCGGATAGGACAGGGCATAGGCAATGGGAATTCTCATGTCCGGAAGACTCATCTGAGCGATGATAGAGCCGTCGATATATTCCACCATGGAATGCACGATGCTCTGGGGATGAATCCATACCGACACCATGCCGGGTGGAATTCCGAATAGCCAACTGGCCTCGATAACCTCAAATCCCTTATTCATCAGGGTAGCCGAGTCTATGGTGACCTTCTTCCCCATCTTCCAGGTGGGATGGTTCAAAGCCAGCTCCGCAGTGATATCGTCGAGCTTCTCTTTTGGTGTCTTCAAGAACGGCCCGCCGGAAGCCGTCAAAATAAGCCTTCTCACGTATTCCTTTTTGCTGCAATTAAGCGCCTGAAAAAGAGCGCTGTGCTCGCTATCGACGGGAAGTATCTTAATCCCCTGTTTTTCCGCCTCCCTCATCAAAATGCCCCCGGCCATAACCAAGACTTCCTTGTTAGCCAGGGCGACGTTTTTACCGGACTTTATGGCAGACAAAGTCGGCATCAAACCGGATGCCCCGACCATTCCCGAAACCACCAATTCGGCTTGAGAAAGGGATGCCACGGTTTCCGCGCCATTCTGGCCCCAGAGGACCTCGGTAAACCCGGGGGGCAAATCCCGGGCCAGTTTGACCGCATCCTTCTCATCCATTACAGAGGTTACCTGTGGCTTGAATTTAAGGACCTGCTCCCTCAGGAGATTTAGATTCCTTCCGGCCAAAAGCCCGGCTACGCTAAATCGCTCCGGGAACCAGGATATGACCTCTAGGGTTTGACGCCCTATCGACCCGGTCGAGCCAAGTATGGATATGCTTTTCAATTTACTTTCCTTCTCTTTATTTGATCGCTGGTAAGCCCAAATCTCCTCTCCCGGTTCTGATAGTTTAGAATTGCCTTTACCAGGTGCCTTTTCCTAAAGTTGGGCCATAGAGTCCTGGTGACGTAAATCTCGGTGTAGGCAAGCTGCCAGAGAAGGAAATTGGAAAGCCTCATCTCTCCACTCGTCCGGATGAGAAGATCGGGCTCGGAGAGGTCGGTTGTGTAAAGGAACTGAGAAAAACTCTCTTCATTCAGATTGGATAAAGGAATTCCGGCAAGCATTATCTTCTTGACCGCATCCACTATTTCCTCCCTACCCCCATAGCTCAGCGCCAGGGTAAGGGTCATTCCGCTACAGTTCTTAGTCCTTTCCATGGTATCGGTGAGTACCTGGTAGACATCCGGTGGAAGCTCCCATAGCCGGCCAATGGCGTTAAGCCTTATCTCTTTCTCGACCAGGGTGTCTCCTTCCTTGACCAGGTATTGTTTTAGAAGCTCCATTAGGGCATCGACTTCGTCCCTTGGTCTTCTCCAATTCTGTGCAGAAAAAGCGTAGAGCGTTACTGCTTTGATCCCCAATTCCCTGGCCGCCTTCACCACGGACTTGACCGATTTCATCCCCTCCCTATGGCCGCTTATTCGGTCAAGCCCCTTCCTCCCCGCCCACCTTCCGTTTCCATCCATTATTATCACAACGTGCTTGGGAATGTTTTCCTTATCTAGAAGAGACTCCATTTTCCCTTTCATGGATTATGCCAGAATAAGACAAAAAATATTACGATAAGTTCTTAATCCCACGACCATCTCTATTCTATTATCGCCGGCCAAACAAGCCGAGGATATTTGTCTTTGAAACCGATGAAACAGGCACTACGACCAGAATCACGATAAGAACCATAGTTAGGATAACAAGGAAGGTGAGGGCGTAAACAAATATCAAGACGGGTAGAAATAAAACTCTAAGAAGAATAAAGCGACCGGAAATTTCAAGAGCTATCTCCTTGTAGCTACCTATAAATCTTTCAGCTATGCCTGCTAAGGTCTTTCTCATCATAGGTCCCTTTCCCCGGGCTAATAAACTAGCAGATTCCGAAAGGGAGTTCAAGGAAAGAGATTATGTCGAGATCGATATCCGATATCGGCCCCTGCCCGCCTGTTTGACAACACTGTATGTAAGATTATATTATACTACTTTTACAAAAAGATTCATTTTAATCACCCTAAAGCGACAAATAAATGCTCAAAAGAACAAGCGATATCGAAGTTCTTAAGGATATATCCAGAAAAGTACGCATCCACCTGCTCAAGGCACTACATAACGCTAAGTCCGGTCATACCGGCGGATCTCTTTCTTCGGTGGAGATTCTGGTGGCTTTATACTTCTCCGAGCTAAGACACGACCCGTCTAACCCCCGCTGGGAGGATAGAGACAGATTCGTGTTGTCCAAAGGCCACGGCGTCCCCGCCCTCTACTCCGTATTGGCTCATGCCGGCTACTTTCCCATCGACGAGCTTATGACCTTAAGAAAGCCGGAAAGCCGGCTGCAAGGTCACCCGGAGTATAACCTGGACATCGGGATTGAGGCCACAACCGGCTCTCTAGGACACGGGCTTTCTGCGGCAAATGGCATGGCTTTGGCAGCAAAGATTGATGGAAAAGACATTAGGGTATATGCACTCTTGAGCGACGGTGAGCTTCAAGAAGGAGCCACCTGGGAGGCGATCACCACTTCCGCTTACAGAAAGTTGGATAATCTCTGTGCAATCGTCGACAGAAACAGGTTTCAGAACGACGGCGCTATGGCCGAGATCAAGGATATAGAGCCTGTACCGGACAAGTGGCGCGCTTTTGGCTGGCGGGTAGAGGTCTTGCCTGACGGGCACGATTTCCCCAGCCTTCTTTCTGCCTTCAGGAAAGCAAGGCGAACTAAAGGAAAACCATTTGTCATTATAGCCAATACCATAAAGGGCAAGGGTATATCCATATTCGAGAATCAAGGGAAGTACCACGGCGTTGCGCCTACGGACGAAGAGCTTAAAATCGCACTGACCGAATTAGGGGGGGCGGCTTGATATGAGCAGGTTCAAACTGAGCGACCTACTGGTCGAGGAAGTTACCGAGTACGAATACATAAGGGAAACCTACGGCAAAACGCTCGTAGAACTGGGTAGCATCTATCCGGAATTGGTGGTCCTAGATAGTGACCTAACCGTCTCCACCAAGACCAACTTATTCGGGAAAAAGTTCCCGGATAGGTTCTTCACCATGGGCGTCTCCGAGCAGGACATGATGGCCACGGCAGCCGGGTTTGCCCTATACGGCAAAATTCCCTTTGCCAGTACATTCGCAGTATTTGCCACCGGACGGGCTTGGGAGCACATAAGACAATCTATCGCCTTCCCCAACCTAAACGTAAAAATAGTGGCCACTCACGCCGGGGTCACCGTAGGTGAAGACGGCGCAACCCATCAGGCGCTAGAAGACATAGCCCTTATGCGGGTGCTTCCCAACATGACGGTGATAGTTCCTGCGGACGCTGTGGAAACTGAGGCAGTAATTAGGACAATAATAGACCGAAAAGGCCCAACATACGTCCGCTTGGCCAGGGCCAAGTTCCCGACGATTTTCAAGAAATCTTACAAATTCGAGGTTGGGAAGGCTCCTATTCTCCGGGAGGGGAAGCACGTAGCCATTTTTGCCAGCGGTATCATGGTCAGCGAAGCCCTTAATGCGGCAAGGCTGCTTGAGAAAGAGGGCATAGGAGCCTCCGTGGCCAACGTCTCCACCATAAAACCCATAGACGTTCAAACTATAGTCGAGCTAGCCAGGATGACCGGGGCGGTGGTTACGGCAGAAGACCACAATGTGGTGGGGGGATTGGGGGGAGCGGTTTCGGAGGTGCTTTCGGAGGAGTGCCCGACTCCAATCAAACGGATCGGGATTAGAGATAGATATGGCACATCGGGTGATGGGCTTAAACTCCTTGAGTATTTCGGTCTTAAGGCCAAAAACATCGTTCAGGCTGTTTATGAACTTCTAGAGTTCAATTCCAACAGTAAATCCGTGGGCCTTCTATAGCCGGGATAAAATAGACCAGCACCCCATTTTAAACCCATTGCGAAAAAAAATAAATGTTTTATATGCTTATGTTAAAGCCAATTTGGGGAGGCTCGCATGAAAAGATTTTATATACCAATATTTTCTCTACTCTTGTTTGCATCCGGGGTGGCCGCATTAGCCGAAGAGGCCACTTACAAGGGCTTATCTGACTTCACCAGGGTACTGGATATAATCGAGAGAAACTACGTAGAAGAGGTCTACCCGCATGAGCTCACTGTAGGAGCCATAGAAGGCATGCTAAAGACGCTTGACCCCTACTCCGTTTACCTTACCCCGGAGCGTTACAACGAGATAGAAATTGGCACCTCCGGCGAATTCGGGGGAGTAGGAATGGAGGTAACCATCGAAAACGACGTACTTACAGTGATAACTCCGATAGAGGATACCCCGGCGGCAAAGGCCGGCATTAAGCCTAAGGACCAAATAATAGCGATCGACGGAAAACCAACCAGGGGTATGGCAGTCCACGAGGCGGTGAAGATTCTTCGCGGCCCCAAGGGGAGTTCGGTTAAGATTACCGTACAAAGCGAGGGGAAAAGTAGTCCGAGGGAGATAACATTGGTGAGAGAAATAATCAGGGTAGAAAGCGTCAAGTCCAAGTTGCTGAATAACGGTATAGGGTACATAAGGCTTTCTCAATTCCAGGAGAAAACATCTCAAGAGCTCAGAGACTCTCTTACCCAATTGGAGTCACAGAACGGCGGACGCTTGAAGGGGGTGGTACTCGATTTGAGGAATAATCCCGGCGGTTTGCTCACTCAGGCGGTAGAAGTGGTGGATGAATTCATTGACCAGGGTCTAATCGTCAGCGTCAAGGGGAGGGCCGAGACACAATCCACAGATTATTACGCTACCAAAAAAGGCAAATTTCAAGACTATCCGCTGGTTGTGATAGTTAACAAAGGGAGCGCCAGCGCATCCGAAGTAGTTGCCGAGGCGCTTCAGGACAGCAAGAGGGCCTCTATCCTGGGCACAAAGACCTTTGGGAAAGGTTCTGTCCAGACCATAATCAGGCTTGACAATGGAGCCGGTCTTAAGCTTACCACCGCTAAATTCTACGCCCCGAGCGGCAGGTCCATAAATGAAGTGGGTGTAATACCGGATATAGTCGTAGAGAATACCGAGAGCAAGGACCTTCAACTGGAGAGGGCCGTAGAGCTTCTCGGAACTTCCAAGGCCGCAAACACCATCCCGAAAGGTTAGGAGAAGTACTCACTATTTGCGCAGAAAGCAAAGGGCTCACAGAAGAACGCGTGTAAATAAGGGAAAATTTCGGAAGGCGAAAACCGGTAGGGTCGTCATATTTACGCTCGGGTTTATCGCCTTTGTAGCTATAACCCTATACAGTCTTTCCTACATAAAAAATCAGCTTTCGGGGACGATAGAAGAGAAAAGGGCATCCTCGGGTTTAACCAAGACCATAGAAGACGTTGATGCCTACATTGCCGAGGCTCTATTCAACCTGGGGGTTTCTAAAAAAGATGTCAAGTTGAAAAGGGCTTCTTCCGGTAAGGCTGGCGGTGACCTCACTGAAATATACGTCGACGTTCCTCAGGGAATCGGGGAAAAGATGGTGGTAGAAACGCTGAGACAACATCTATCGCGGCCTCATATTGAGCTCAGTTTCAAGAAGATGGGCAAGTCTCTCCTGGTAGCAGAGATAAAGATAGATGATATTACATCACATAGAATCAAGGCTGAATTTAAACAGCAACATCAGAAGAAAAGAGAAGCAATAACTGCCAAGGATAAAGAAGCTTCTTCTACTCCAAAGGAATTGACCAAGGTAGAAAAAGAAACACTTAGCGCAAAGAAGCCCGAAGCACGAATATTCCGAGAAGAAAAACCGAAGGTGGTTATCATCGTTGACGACTTAGGATCGCACAAAGGGCCGATCGACAAGCTGGGCGAACTTAATGCACCCATCAGCTTCGCCATTTTACCCGACCTACCTTATTCCAAATACGCTGCCCAGGTTGCCCATAGAAAGGGATGGGACGTTATTCTCCATCTTCCCATGGAGCCTAAGGAATCCTCCGGATACCTGGCCGCGGACGCCGGGGATGGGGCTCTCCTGGTGGGATTGCCAAAGAACGAGATTTTAACTAATCTAGAAAAAAATCTATCCTCCATTCCGTATATAAAGGGCGTGAATAACCACATGGGGTCTAAATTCACAGAAAACGGCGAACTCATGGAGCTGGTTCTGGAAAGCATAAAGAAGAGGGGACTATTCTTCATCGACAGCAGAACTTCTCCGCACACGACCGGTTTTGATATGGCTAGGAAAATGGGTATAAAAACCGCAAAGAGGGACCTCTTTCTCGACAACAGTGCGGGTAGCCAGAATTATATCAGGTCGCAAATAGAGAAGCTGGTAAACGTCTCCAAGGAGAAGGGTGTTGCTATTGGAATCTGCCACCCCTATCCTAATACGATATCGGTGCTATCGGAAATGATTCCAGAGATAAGAAAAGAGGCGGATATAGTGCTGTCGTCGGCTGTGGTAAATTAGAGTGAGAGTAGAACTAACCGGCACCGGCAAATCGCTAGGAGTGTTTAATTATAATTCCCGTGCCGGCCAAGCCGGACAGTGTGAGCAGTGTTGACGAGGTTAAATTAATGAAGAATTGAGACAGGCCAGGGAGGTTTATTATGGGTCTAATCGACGACATAAGAAAAAAAAAGGACTCCTGGATGGTCAGGTTCGAGGAACACCGTCAGGATGAGGGGGATGAAGAGGAATCGGGGGATATAAGTGAAGAGAAAATGGAAGAAGAGATTATGAGGAATCGGGAGATGGTCGGGGTATTCCCCAAAAAGGAAATTCTTAAATGATGAAAGCAGATTAAGGAAGCTTCTACTTGACAACAGCACTTTAATATTTTAGGTTGTAAAATAAACTTTAACAGAAACCAGGAGGTATTTGTATGCCGGGAATTGTGGTGGGAAATAACGAGAGCATCGACAGCGCGCTCAAGAGATTCAAGAAACAGGTAGAAAAGGGTGGAGTTCTATCTGAGGTAAGAAAAAGAGAGTTTTACGAAAAACCTAGCGAAAGAAAGAAGAAAAGGCTTTTCGCCGCAAAAAAACGTTTTGTGAAGAGGGTGAGAAGAGACTGAAGCAGGTGCTGTCTTAATTTCTTGACCGGAAGGGAGGCAACATTTTGAAGCCGTTTCTCCCAAAGATTTTTTTTCTATCCTATTTTTCTTTAAAGCCGACTACAAGTTCTTTTATTAAATCAGTATTTTTGTATGAAAAATTTGTCCTATGAGTCTGTCATTAAAGAGATAAAGAGAAGGCTGAGTATCGTTAGCCTCATAGAGGCTTATTTATCTCTTAAGAGGTCAGGGAAAAACTTCGTGGGAATCTGTCCGTTCCATGACGATAAAAACCCATCGCTCCACGTCAGCGAGGAAAAGGGCTTATTCCATTGTTTTTCTTGTGGCGCGGGAGGAGACATCTTCGGGTTTATGATGCGGTACAACAATATTAGTTTTCCAGAAGCGATAGCCGAACTGGCCAAGCGCGCGGATGTCCCGTTGGAGAGACAGTACCGGGCGCCGGCACGGGAAAAATCCAGAGCCAACGCCTTATTCCGCATCAACAGCTTAATCTGCAAGTTTTATCACAAAGCCCTGCTGGAAAGCCAAGAGGGCAAAGAGGCTTTGAACTACTTATCTGCAAGAGGAATATCCCTGGAGACGGTGAAGGAATTCAATCTCGGATATGCCCCGAGCAGTTGGGATACCCTGACCAGAATATTGGACGCAAAGAACATCCCGCTCAGTATGGCCGAGGAAATCGGCCTGGTTATCAAGAGACAAAACAAAGACGGCTACTACGACCGGTTCAGGGGGAGAATAATTTTCCCGATAAAAGATGTAGACGGCAAAGTGGTCGGCTTTGGTGGAAGAACCGTCAGCGGGGAAGAGCCTAAATATATGAAGTCAGAAATCTATCATAAAAAAAGCATATTGTACGGACTCGACCGGTCTAGAGATTATATAAGAAGAGAAAAGCATGCCGTCGTGGTAGAAGGCTACATGGATTTTCTCTCCCTTTTTCGTGCCGGGATAAGAAATGCTGTCGCCACATTGGGCACCTCTTTAACCCGAGAGCATGCCATAATTCTCAGACGCTATACGGACAAGGTGATTGTTGTTTTTGACGGAGACGAGGCGGGCAAAAAAGCGGCACTACGGGTACTCGTCGTTTTTCTTCCCGAAGGCCTGAAGCCGCTCATGGTTATTTTGCCCGAAGGGCACGATCCGGCATCTTTCATTTTCGAGGGCCGCCAGGATGAGTTTCAAAAATTACTACACAGCGCCGCACCTATACTGGATTTCATGATAGAGAGAAATATGAGAAGTTTCGAGGAACAAAAAACAAGCAGGAGTGCGGCCGTTAAAGAGATAGCCGATGTTCTTTCAAAGATGAAAGATACAATCGAGAGGAGTTATTATATAAAGAAGACCGGGGAGAGTTTTGGGGTAAGGGAAGATGAACTCTTATCCTTACTTAAATTCGGGGATAAACTAGAAGGCAGGATTAGCGCCAAAAAGCCGGTTAACAATGACGAAAGACTCGTACTCAAAACACTTCTCAAATTTCCCAAGCTTGTTGATTACATCTGTGAGGATGACCTGATCGACATCTTTCCGGAGAATGAGATAAAAACCGTTTTAGAGCATATTATCTTGAATGGTTTCGATGACCTATCATCTCTCCTATTCAAATTCAACGACAGTTCCGTCCAGGAGGCTATATCCGAGGTTGTTTTTCTCTCGGACGACGTGCCGGATGAAGCTACCGCTTGGAAGTTACTGAAAGATTGTATTCGAAAATTAAAATTAAAAAGAGTAGAGGAGAATTTAAGGGTTGTGAGAATTAAGATTGACCGGGCGATAGCGGAGAAAAATAACCTCCTGGAGGAAAAGCTAATCAAGGAATACCGGGACCTTATTCAGGAGCAGAAAAACATAAGAGGGAGAGATTGATGAAAATCAAGAGAAAAAGCGATTACCAACTGGAGAGCGAGGTAGAAGATAACCGGTCAGACCAGATCTTTACCGATTCCTTCGAGGATGGAGAAGCCGAAGATGATTTCTCGGAAGGAGCGATTTATGAGGAAGATGGTTATGAACAAAACGACAAAGCGGAGGACACCCTGCCGGCCAACAGCGATTTTGCCTCGAATGGGCAGAGCCTCAGTGAATATGATTTGATCAGGTCTTATCTACATGAAATAGCCGGGCACTCTCTCCTTACCAGGGAGGAAGAAATAGAAATAGCCAAGGAGATAGAGAGAGGAAAGAGAACTGTAGCTAGAGCCATACTCAGTTCCTCCTTGTTACTCAGGGAAGTAATAAACCTTGGCGAGAAATTAAAAAAAGGGGCTTTGAGCGTAAGGGATATAACCAGTACCCTCGAAGATGAATCGGACGGCATGGGAGAGGAAGAAATACTCCTGGGAATAAAGCGGTCCATACGTGAAATAAAAAAGCTCCATAAAGACAACAAAAGAGTTAGAAAAAACCTGGCTCAAACGCCCAAAAACCTCAGAAAACCCCTAAGACAGAGAATAAGAAAGAATAATGAAAAGATAATATCTTGCCTGGAGCAAATAAACCTGAGCAGAAATCAGATGGACAAAATTCTCTCCGTGGCCAGAAGCTCCATAAAGTGCTCGGAAGAAGCACACCCAGATAATAGAGAAGCCAAAAGGCCGGTCAAAAGCGCAACCAAAAAGAAATCCCGTAAAATCGCTACAAAGAGTGGGGAAAGCATAATCAAACTCGGAAGAACCCTGGATAGAATCGAACGCGGAGAAGAAAGTACCTACCGGGCAAGAAAGAGACTGATTGAATCCAACCTCCGGCTGGTCGTGAGCATAGCCAGAAGGTATATCAACCGTGGCCTCCCCTTCCTGGATTTGATTCAGGAGGGAAACATGGGGCTTATGCGCGCAGTGGATAAGTTCGAATACGACCGGGGATATAAATTCTCCACCTACGCTACCTGGTGGATAAGGCAGGCCATAACTAGGTCCCTGGCCGACCAGTCCAGAATAATCAGAATTCCCGTCCACATGACCGAGACGATAAACAGGCTGATCAGAATATCCCGACTTTTAGTGCAAGAGCTAGGGCGCGAGCCCTTCCCGGAGGAGATAGCAAAAAGGGTAGATATGCCCATCGACAAAGTTAGCCGGATTCTCCGGATCGCCAAGGACCCCATATCGCTTGAAACCCCCATAGGGGATGAAGAAGACAGCAAGCTCATAGATTTTATCGAGGATATAAACACCACTTCACCGCTTCAGGTCCTGGAGATGAAGGAGCTAAAACAGATTATCAGACAGGCTCTCTCTTCCGTACTCAACACCAGGGAGAAAAGCGTAGTCAAGCTTCGCTTCGGAATCGACGGCGAGAAAGAGCATACGCTAGAAGAGGTGGGCCAGGAGTTTCAGGTAACCAGGGAGAGGATTAGACAAATTGAAGCCAAAGCCCTAAGAAAACTTCGTCATCCAACAAGAGCCAAGTTTTTGCGAGATTATTTAGAGCTAAAATCTGCAGCTTAATTTGCAATCTTCCTTATCAATTGTTAGAATTTTTCTGTTCCTTAACGATAAGTCATAAGCTATGTGCTATAAGCTGGTTAATCCCCGGTAGCTCAATTGGTAGAGCGGACGCCTGTTAAGCGTTAGGTTTCTG
>FWPU01003179.1_pt1 | contig 24197 bp, 18 predicted proteins | sample 2228361 | NCBI WGS metagenome assembly FWPU01 (sample SAMEA103939777, study PRJEB20133) | metagenome | reverse complement strand
GAGCACGCTGACGCGGGCCGGTTGATTCGTGGATTCGTGTGTGTGATTCGTGGATGGCCATCCTCCCCTTCTCGCTTGGGCCTGGTCCGTGCTCTTTTCAGTACCCATCGAGCCCTTCATGATGGATAAAGTCTAGCTAAGCCAGGGCAAGATATCCCTGATGCACAGGGGGCGGTCGCCGCCGCTTGCCGTGACCGTCCCTCCAGGTGGTTCCTTGTCGCCGAGAGCGCTTCGCTCTCATCCGAAGGCCCCTCTCCAACCGTCTGCGCTCCTTGTCGCAGGGGGTCTCTATGCGCTTCGCCTGGCTACGCAGTCGCTGGCAGCACATCGCTGGCCTCTTCGCCGTCCTCGAGGGCAACGCGGGCGTCATCGTCCTCACCGAGGCGGTTGCGGCGCCGCCCCACTACTGGTTTGTCACCTATTTCCCTTTGTATATGCTGGCGCTGGGCGTCAGCAAGCTGCAGGTCGGCTGGCTGGCCAGCGCGCTCCTCCTCATGCAGTTCGTGGGCACGCTCTTTGGGGGGTATGCCGCTGATCGTTGGGGGCGCAAACGCGTGCTCGTCGTCGGCGACATCATCTGTTGGGGCATCCCCATGCTCCTGTACGCCGTCGCCCAGAACCCCTGGTACTTTCTGGCCGGGCAGCTCATCAATGGCCTCGTGTACATCGTCCTGCCGGCCTTCCAGTGCCTCTTCGTCGAGGATGTCCCCATCGAACGGCGCACCGCCGTCTTCGGCGTGATGCAGCTCCTTTACAGCGCGGGCAGTTTGCTCACCCCTGTGTCTGGCGTAATCGTGGCCAGGATGGGGATCGTCGCCGCTGGTCGGCTCCTGGCAATCCTCGATCTGATCGCGCTGGTGGGCGCGGCCATCGTCCGCCAGTTCACCCTGCGCGAGACGACGATCGGCGCCGAGAAGATGGCCGCCTTCGCCGGACAGCGACCCCTCGCCCTCGTCCGCGAGTACGTCGCGGGCCTGCGCGCGATGGCGCGTAGCCGGCCGCTGCTCGTCATCTTGAGCGTACGCCTTCTCGACGGCTTCGCGGTGACGATGTGGACGACATACTCGGCCATCTTTCTGACCGACGCGCGCAGCCTGGCCCTGCCGGAGTCGACGGTTGCAGCCTTCCCCTTCGTCTCTGCCTCGGTCAGCATCGCCATGATCCTGTTCGCGGCGGGGCGGTTGCGCGTCGAGCGCACCTTCAGCAATCTGGTGTTGGGACGGCTCTTGTGGCTGGCGGCGGCGCTCTGCTTTGTCCTCTCGCCCCCCAAAGTGCTGTGGTTCGCCGTCGCCTGGGCGGCGCTCAACGCGGTGGGAGTGGCCCTCTTCACGCCAGCCATCCAGAGCCATTGGGCCAACCTGGTCGGCGACCGCGAGCGCGCCCAGGTGTTCTCGGCTGGCGGGGCGCTGTTGGCGCTGGGCGCGTTGCCGGCCGGGCCGCTGGCCGGCGCGCTTTATACGCTTTCCCCCACGGCGCCGTTCCTGGCGGCCATTGCAGTCCAGGGCATCGGCCTGGGACTGATCGTGTGGGCCAGGGAGCGCCCTGCCCTGATCGCGACAACAGGAGAGACCGTATGAAAGCTCGTGATGTCCTCGCCTTCTGGCGGCAACATGCTCTCACGCTGGGCGAGGAAGAAGGATTCCGTTTCGGCAGCCCGGACATCGAGGTGACGGGCATCCTGGTGGCCTGGATGGCGACGGTGGAGGCGATCGAGGCCGCGCGCGCCCACCGCTGCAATCTGCTGATCGTCCACGAGGACATCCTCTTCCCGCCCGAATACACGCACACGCGGCCCGAACCGTACCTGAGCGGCGTCGTCAACACGCGACGGCTGCAGCGGTTGGCGCAGGAAGAGATGGCAGTCATCCGCGCCCACGGCAGCCTCGACCGCCTGTGCATCCTCGACGACTTCGCAGCGACGCTGGGCCTGCCGTCGCCAGCGGTGCGCGAGGGCTACCATCGCGTCTATGACATCGCGCCGACGCGCGTGGACGTCCTGGCGGAGCAGATCAAGGCGCGGCTGGCGCTGCCATCGCTGCGGCTGGTCGGCGACGCGACGCGCGTCGTGCGGCGCGTGGGGTTGCCCTGGGGCGGACTGGGGCTGTCTTACAACGCGGCCTTCATCGAAGGACTGCTGCGTTACCATGTGGATGTGCTGATCGCGGGCGAGTCCGACGAATACGCGCTGTGGGCCGCGCGCGATGCGGATGTGCCCCTGATCGAGACCGCGCACGCCGTCAGCGAGGAGCCGGGCTTGCGCCGCTTCGCCGAGATGTTGGGCGCGTTCGTGGCGCCCATCCCTGTCGTTTTCCATGCCCTGGGGCGACCGTGGCGCCTGATCTGAACGTGTGCGGGCGATCGCAAGCGGCCTGGGTCGCTGGGCTTGAGGAATGGGAGCCTGGCCCATACATACAGAACCTATCCGAAAAGTTTCGGCGCGGTCTCCTGACCGTGCCCCTGGGTGGTCAGGAGACCAGCCAGAACCGTTTTTCGGATAGGCTCGCAGTCTGGTGAGGAGGGAATCATGAGATACGTGGCGACTCGTGAGTCTGTGGATCAGCATGGCGTGCCGGCCTGGTTCGACGACGCCAAGCTGGGCATCTTCATTCACTGGGGGCTGTACTCGGTGCCGGCCTGGGCGCCGCTCGCGGGCGAATTGGGCCAGGTGTTGGCCAGCGGCGATTGGGCGACCTGGTTCGCCAACAACCCATACGCTGAGTGGTACCAGAACTCGCTGAACATCGAGGGCAGCCCAACGCAGCGCTACCATCGTCAGACCTACGGCGCTGATTTCGACTACGCCGACTTCGCGCCCATGTTCGAAGCGGCGACGCAGCGCTGGGATCCCTCGGCCTGGGTTGCTTTGTTCCGACAGGTGGGGGCTCGCTATGTTGTGTTGACGACGAAGCATCACGATGGCTTCCTGCTGTGGCCTAGCCGCCATCCCAATCCGAGGCGTCCTGGCTACCAGATGAAGCGCGATCTGGTGGGAGAATTGACGGCGGCGGTGCGGGCGCAGGGCATGCGCATGGGGCTGTACTATTCGGGCGGCCTGGACTGGACCTTCAACCCGCCTGCGATCCGCAGCCTTCAGGACTTGATGATGAACGTCGTCCAAAGCCCGGAGTACGTGGCCTACGCCAATAGCCACTGGCGGGAGCTGATCGAACGCTATCAGCCGTCGATCCTGTGGAACGATATCGGCTACCCGGCGGCTGCCAACCTCAACGAACTGTTCGCCGACTACTACAACCAGATCCCCGACGGCCTGGTCAACGATCGCTTCGCGCAGCGGCCGCAGATGACGGAGCACGGGTTTCTGTCCGACAACCACTACGATTTCCGCACGCCGGAATACACGTCGTTCCAGGAGTTGACGCCGTTCAAGTGGGAGGCGACACGCGGCATTGGCGCCTCGTTCGGCTACAATCGCAACGAGGGGCCGGAGCACTATCAATCGGTGGAGAGCCTGGTGCGTTCCTTCGTCGACATCGTGAGCAAGAACGGCAATCTGTTGCTCAATGTGGGGCCGACGGCGGACGGCGTGATCCCCGACCTGCAACGGGAGCGGCTGGAGGGGTTGGGGCGATGGCTGGCGGTCAACGGCGAGGCGATCTTCGGCACGCGGCCGTGGTTGGCGGCGGAAGGCAGCACGCGCGAGGGCGTGGGCGTGCGGTTCACGCGCAAGGGCGAGCGCGTTTACGCCGTCTTGCTGGACAGGCCGGCCGGCCGACGTGTGACGGTGCTGGGCCTGCGGGCGAGCGCGCCCACGCAGGTGAGGTTGCTGGGCTGGGAGGGGGCGCTCGGTTGGCGGCAGGCTGAGGATGGGCTGGAGATCGAATGGCCAGCGGAGGCGCCGGAGGCGCCTGCCTACGCGCTGGAGATCACGCCGTCGCCGGAGCGGAGGGGAGCTGAACCCTTCGAGTGGGGTTGACACCCCCTACAACTTGTGTATAATCGTGGCTGTATCATGGTACGGATACCATGATACAGCCTGTCCCCTCATGCCTGTTCAATCCTGTCATGATTCATTGGCTGGCTGGGGTCCTGGTTTTGCCAGGGATCGCAGCGGTCCTGCAGTTCAATGATCTCCGCACGAGGAGGGAGCCGATGAAGATGGAAATCCGCCGCAGCTTGCTGATCATCGCCTGCGCGGCGCTTTTGCTTGTGCCGTTGGCGGCTTGTAGCGATGAAGAAGAGGTGGGCGTCGCCCAGCCGCTGGCCCCCGGCCAGACGAAAGTCGAACCAGCCGTGAAACTGCCCTGGGAGCAGGTCGGAGACGCCACCTTGAAAGTGCTTAACTCGAGCACCTTCCGTACGGGCGCGGGTGAACACGTGTATCTGGTTGGAGAGATCGAGAATACTAGCAGCGATCCTGTGGGGAGAATGAAAGTCACGGCGCGAATGATCGACAGCACGGGTACGGTCGTGGCGACGAAAGAGACGATGACGCTCCTGCGTCGCGTCCCGGCAGGAGGCAAGACCCCCTACAGCACAGCGATGGACGCCCGCGAGGCAGTGAAGTATACCCTCGAAGTGACAGCGGAACCTGCTCCGCCTGAACCCAGGAATCGGTTAGAGATCCAGGACCAACAGATAACGGAACCCAAGGCTGGCTACGTCTGGCTTTCTGGCGTGGTCAAGAACGTGGGAGATGTCGCTGCCCAGTCGGTGCAGGTGATCGGGATCATGTATGACGCCCAGGGAGCGGTCGTGGACGCGACCACGCAGGATTTGTCGGAAACTCTTGAGCCGGGCGCCACGCAGTCCTTTAAGTTCAACATCAACTTTCGGGATGCCCAATCGCATGTGTTGATGGTGCAGGCGGAAGATGTCCCGTAGCCGATAGGGGCGAGTGGCCGGCCGGGCTGCGATTGGCCAGCTCTTGCGATCTGAAAGGAGGTGTTGTCGTCGGAGAACAGTGATCGGCTTCGATGCTCGCACGTGGGTTGCCACGCGTATCTCGTAGAGGAGGATCCGCATGTTTGACCGCACACTCACCCGTCGTCAGATGTTGAAGGTCGCTGGCATCGGCGCTGCAGGGGCGGTTTTGGCCGCCTGCGCGCCCGCCGCGGCCCCTGCGCCAGCCCAGGAAGCGCCTGCTGCAGCAGGGGAGGCGCCTGCGGCTGAAGCCCAGCCCGCCGCTGAAGAGGTGATCGAGCTGCACTGCACCCATAGCTGGGACTCGTCGTTCTGGCCGCGCCAGGTGGAGTTCGACGATAACTTCGCCAAGGAGAACCCCGGCATCAAAGTCATTCCCGAGAACATCATCTGGGGCGAGTATGTGCCCAAGCTGACGACGATGGCCGCGGCTGGCCAGTTGCCGGACATGATGTATTGCCAGTTCGCCTGGGCGCAGCGCTTCATCATGGATAAGGCGGTCATCTCCCTGCAGCCGTATCTGGAAGCCGACAAGGAGTTTTGGGGCGAAGAAGACTTCAACCCGGAGTCGCTCAAATCGTACCGTTGGGCCAATGAGCTGTACTTTATCCCCTACGACGAAGGCCCGACTGGCCTGGTATTCATCAACAAAGACCTCTTCGATGAGGCTGGCGTCCCTTATCCTACCAAGGACTGGACGTTCGATGATCTCCTGGAGACCGCCAAGAAGCTGACCCGCGGCGAGGGCGAGAATCGCGTCTGGGGATATGATGGGATCCCGGGCATGGGCGGCGACCTCAACACCGACTTCCTCTACCCCTGGGGGGCGCGTTTCTGGGTGGATCCCTGCGAGACGAAGTCGGAGATCGACAGCGAAGAGGCGGTTCAATCCCTCAAGTTCTGGGCCTCATTCCGCCTGGAGCACAAAGTCAGCCCGACGCCGGCCGAAGCGCAGACGATCCAGGGCAACCCCTTCGCCTTCGGGCGCGTCGCGATCCTGAAGTGCGCCACCTGGTGTATTCCCTGGATTCATGCCTCGCTCAAGGCCAACTGGGACACCGTCCACTACCCGATTGGGCCGAAGGGGCGGAGCTGCTCGTCGATGGGGAGCGGCTACGGCATCACGCGCGACACGAAGCATCGCGATGCGGCCTGGCAATATCTGCGAAGCTACCTGTCCACCGAAGGCCAGATCTTCATGTGGGCCAGCACCGGCCGCGGCAGCCCCTCGCGCTGGTCGGCGTGGGATGCCTGGATGAAGTCGCCGTTGGCGCCGCCCAGCGCGAACGTGGCCAAGGAGATGTTGCAGGAGTACGCCAAGCACGAGATCCTCGACAGCCCCTTCGGGCGCGAGGTCACTGACGTCAGCCAGCCGATCTGGGACCGTGCATTGCTGGGCGAGATCAGCGTGGAAGAGGCCGTCAAGCAGATCCACGAGGCGGCGACGCCCGTCCTGGAAAAGAACAAGGAATGGGCCAGCATGTCGTTCCCAGGCGAGTGCGCATAGTCTCATCTCGCGCAGCGGGCTGCATCGTCCTGACTGCAGCTTGAGGACCTGTCTCAATCACCCAGGGCGTTGGAACCTGCGCCTGGCGAAAGATCAATGAGCCGTTGGCCCTCATCCTGACTCAAGATGAGGGCCAACCTGTGTCTGTCTATCATGGCGACAGGAGTTGTCTCATGAGCGTTTCAGCGATCCGTGAAGCATGGCAAGAGAGCGCGAAACGACAACGGCGCGGCAAACTGGCTCTACGCGAGGAATTGCAATTCTATCTTTTCATCTCTCCCTGGCTGGTGGGTTTCATCCTATTCACTGCAGGCCCCATCCTCGCTTCCCTGGCATTGAGCATGACGGACTGGAGTGTGCTTAAGAAGCCCGATTTTGTGGGCCTGGCCAACTACATAACTATGTTCACGAGCGACCCCTATTTCTTCAAAGTGCTCGGCAACACCATTTACTACGCGGGACTGAGCGTTCCCCTGGGCATCATCCTGGCCTTCATGATCTCGGTCCTGCTCAATCAGAAGTTGGTCGGCATCACCCTGTTTCGCACGTTCTTCTATCTGCCCTCGCTGGTCACCGGGGTGGCCGTGGCCGTGCTATGGGCCTGGTTGTTGAACCCGCAGTTCGGGCTGATCAACCATGGCCTTCGCTTGCTTGGCATCGAGGGGCCGGAATGGCTCTATAACACGAAGACCGCCATGCCAGCCATGATCGTCATGAGCCTGTGGGGCATCGGCGGCACGATGCTGACGTACCTGGCTGGCCTCCAGGGGATCCCGGAGCATCTGTATGAAGCGGCGGAGATCGACGGCGCTGGCGCGGTCAGCAAGTTCTTCAACGTCACTGTCCCTTTGATGACGCCGGTGATCTTCTTCAACCTGATCGTGGCCATCATCGGCTCTTTCCAGACCTTTACCCAATTCTATGTGATGACCAACGGCGGTCCGGCCAACGCGACCCTGGTCTATGTCCTCTACCTTTACCGCAACGCGTTCGAGTACTTTAAGATGGGGTACGCGTCCGCCCTGGCCTGGGTGTTGTTCTTCCTCATCCTCGCCCTCACGGTGATCCAGTTCTATCTGGCGCCCCGCTGGGTGTACTACGAAGGGGATCTGGCAAGGAGATGAACATCATGCAAAGTGTAACGAGCGCGCGCGCGTCGCTGGGACAGAGATCGGAGCGGGCGCATTGGCGACAGTCAATTCGTGTTCAGCGGATCATCACCAGCATTCTGTCCTATTTCTTTCTGATCGCCGGCTCCATCATCTTCCTGATCCCGTTGATCTGGATGATCTCGACCTCGCTCCGGCCCGAACGCGAAGTATATAAGTATCCCCCGAAGATCCTGCCCGACTACTTCCTCTGGAAGAATTACATCAGAGGGTGGAACATCCTGCCCTTCACCACGTTCCTGAAGAACACGCTGATCATCACGCTCAGCAATGTGACCGGCAACTTGATCTCGTGCTCGCTGGTGGCCTTTGGCTTCGCGCGGCTGCGGGCGCGCGGTAGCAACGTCCTGTTCATGCTCCTGTTGAGCACGATGATGCTGCCGTACGAAGTGACGATGATCCCGCAGTTTATCCTGTTCACGCAGATCTTGAAGTGGGGCAATACCTTCAGGCCGCTGATCTTGCCGGCCTGGTTGGGGTGGAACTTCGGCATCTTCCTGTTGCGCCAGTTCTTTATGACGATTCCCTTCGAGCTGGACGACGCGGCCAAGATCGACGGCGCGAGCACCTTCCGCATGTACTGGCAGATCATGTTGCCCCTGTCGAAGCCAGCCCTGGCCACCATCGCCATCTTCGCCTTCATGGGCAACTGGAACAACTTCCTGGCGCCCCTGATCTACCTGCGCGATATGAGCAAGTACACGCTGGCGCTCGGCTTGCGCATGTTCCAGGGACAATACGCCGTCCACAACCAGCATTACCTGATGGCCGTCTCGGTCGCGACCCTGTTGCCGATCCTGATCATGTTCTTCCTGGCGCAGAAGCAGTTCGTGCAGGGCATCGCGCTGACGGGGATCAAGGGGTAGACGCTCTTCCTATATCGATCACTGGCCAGGCGAGTTCGCTGAGGCCCTGGACAAGCCCGATCTGCCAGATCGCTATCGATCTCTGGTCGAGCGGGCGCGGGCTGCCTATGGTATGCACAAAGGAGACAAATCTACATGAACAAAGAGACCTATCTCGAACAGATCGCCGCCACGCGCGATGAACGAATGCGCTGGTGGCGCGAGGCCCGCTTCGGCATGTTCGTCCACTGGGGACTGTACTCCCAATTGGGCCGCCACGAGTGGGTCATGAACCGCGAGCGCATCCCCGTCGCCGAATATGAGAAGCTGGCCGATAGCTGGCGCCCCAAGGAGCGCCCCGCCCGCGAATGGGCCAGGCTCGCCAAGCAGGCTGGCATGAAGTACATGGTGATGACTACCAAGCATCACGAGGGGTTCTGCCTCTGGGATACGCAACAGACCGACTACAACGCGGTCAAGCGCGGCCCCAAGCGCGACCTTGTGCGCGAATACGTCGAGGCCTGCCGCGAGTTCGACCTCAAGATCGGCTTCTACTATTCGTTGATGGATTGGCATCATCCCGACGGCGCGGCCTGCGCGAAGGACGAGGCCGCCCGCCGTCGCTTCCTGGACTTCACGCAAGGATGCGTGCGCGAGCTGATGACCCACTACGGGAAGATCGACATCTTGTGGTATGACGTCTCCTGGCCCCTGCAGTCGCCCGAGCTGTGGGAGAGCGTCCAGATGAGCAGCATGGCGCGCGCGCTGCAGCCGCACATCATCATCAACAACCGCGCCCAGCTCGACGAGGACTTCGGCACGCCCGAGGAGCACGTCACCGCCGAAGGGCCTGGCCGCGACTGGGAAGCCTGTATGACCTTCAACGGCTCCTGGGGCTATATGCCATGCGCCATCGACTGGCGTCCCCTGCGCGAGGTGATCTCTATGCTGCGCACGTGCAGCGCGGGCCAGGGCAATCTCCTCCTCAACATCGGCCCAGCCCCCGATGGCTCCGTGCCGCAGGAAGCTTACGATCGCCTCATCCCCCTCGGCCAGTGGATCGCCCGCAACGGCGAGGCGCTCTACGGCCAGGTCGATCGCGCCTTGGGACGGATGGAGTGGATGCCGACCGGCTTCTGGTCGATCAAGGGCAATACCGCTTACTTCTGGTGCGATCGCTGGCCCGGCTACGAGCTGACGATCGGCGGCCTGCGCACGCGAGTGCTCAAAGCGTCGCTGTTGGCGACCGGCGAGCCGATCGCGTTCGAGCAGACGGGTGAGCGATTGATCCTGAAGGGATTGCCCGCGCAGAACCCCGATGAGATCGCCGGCGTGTCGGTGATCAAGCTGGAATGCGACTCCGCCCCTCGTCAGGTGCTGGGGGCCGGATGCGTGGTGCTCGAATAGACGACGCGCGAGGAGAATGCTACGATGCCCGACTTATTGACGCCGCCTAATCCCGCCTGGAAATGGTGGATCGAAGGCCGCTTCGGCATGTTCATCCATTGGGGACTCTACGCGCTGCCAGCCCGCCACGAGTGGGTCAAACACATCGAGCGGATCAGCGACGAGGAGTACCAGAAGTACTTCGACCATTTCAATCCCGACCTCTATGATCCCAAGGCCTGGGCGCGCGTGGCGAAGGAAGCTGGCATGAAGTACTTCGTCATCACCACCAAGCACCACGAGGGATTCTGCCTGTGGGACTCGCGTTATACCGACTACAAAGTGACAAACACGCCGTACGGCAAAGATTTACTGCGGCCGATGGTCGAGGCCTTCCGCGCCGAAGGGTTGTGGGTCGGTTTCTATCATTCCCTCATCGACTGGCATCACCCGCAGTTCCCCATCGATCGCTTGCATCCGATGCGGGATAACGCCCGGGCGCGAGCCACCAACGCGCAGCGCGATGTGCGCAAGTACGCCGAATATCTGCACAACCAGGTGCGCGAGCTGCTCACGGAGTTCGGCCAGATCGATTACATGTTCTTCGATTTCTCCTACCCTGGCGAGGATGGCAAAGGGCGCGACGACTGGCAGTCCGAGAAGTTGATTCGTATGGTGCGCGAGTTGCAGCCCGACATCATCGTCAACGACCGCCTCGATCTGATGGATGTCCCCAGCGGCTGGGATTTCCGCACACCCGAACAGTTCGCTGTGCGCGAGTGGGTCAAGTACAATGGCCAGCCGGTCCTCTGGGAGACCTGTCAAACCTTCTCTGGCTCGTGGGGCTACCATCGCGATGAAGCGACCTGGAAATCGGTCGAGCAGCTCGTGCAGATGCTGATCGACACCGTGAGCAAAGGGGGCAACCTGTTGCTCAACGTCGGCCCCACGGCGCGCGGCGAGTTCGACAGCCGCGCCCTCGATCGCCTGGCGGGCATCGGGCGCTGGATGCAGAAGCATAGCCGTTCCATCTACGGCTGCACGCAGGCCCCTGACTCTTTCCAGGCGCCGCCCGACTGTCGGCTGACGTACAACCCGCAGACCAATCGCCTGTACGTGCACGTGTTCGCCTGGCCGATCGGCGAGCTGCATCTGGACGGGTTGGCAGGCAAGGTCGCCTACGCGCAGTTGCTCCATGACGCTTCGGAGATCCGCATCGTCCAGCGCGAGGCTCATCAGACCAGCCTGGAAGGGGAACATCCCGATACGCTGACGCTGCGCCTTCCTGTGCCGAAGCCCGATGTGGCCGTGCCGGTGATCGAGTTGTTCCTGAAGTAAGTATGGCTACGATCCGTGATGTCGCCGAGCGCGCCGGCGTGGCGCCGATCACCGTCTCGCGGGTGATCAACCGTTCGGGATATGTCAGCCCGGAGACGCGCGCGCGCGTCGAAGCCGCCGTTGCCGAGCTGCAATATGTCCCCAACACGCTGGCGCGCAGCCTGCGCTTCAAGAAGACCCATACCCTGGCGTTGGTCTTGACCGACATCACGAATCCCTTCTGGACGACGGTGGCGCGCGGGGTGGAAGATGCTGCCAGCCAGGCCGGCTTCAACGTCATTCTGTGCAACACGGATGAGAACGAGAAGAAGCAGGCCGAGTACCTGAAGGTGTTGCTGCAGAAGCGCGTCGACGGCTTCCTGCTGGTGCCCACCGGCGACGCGGCCGGGATGATCGTCGCCATCCAGAAACAGGGCATCCCCGTCGTGATCCTCGACCGCCTCGTGTCTGGCGTCGATGTCGACGTCGTGCGCGGCGATTCGGAGGGAGGCGCCTACCAGCTCGTGCGCCTGCTCATCGACCTGGGGCACCACCGCATCGCAGTGCTCTCAGGGCCGCGCGGCATCTCGACGGCGGCGCAGCGCGTTGCCGGCTACTGGCGGGCGCTGACCGATTGCGGCATCGCCTGCGAGCCGGAGCTGGTCCTGTGGGGCGAGTACACACAGGCCAGCGGCTATGAGATGATGCAGCGCATCCTGGCGCTCAGGCCTCGGCCGACGGCGGTGTTCGCCGCCAACAACTTCATCGCGGTCGGCGCTTTGCGCGCCCTGCGCGAGGCCGGGCTATGGGCGCCTGGCGACCTGTCCCTGGTCAGCTTCGACGATATCCCTTCGGGCCTGGTCATCGAGCCGTTCCTGACCGTGGCCTCGCAGCCAGCCTATGCGATGGGACAGCGCGGCACAGAGTTGTTGCTGATGCGGCTGTCGGGCCAGGCCGCAACCGAGGCGCAAGAGATCGTCTTGCCAGCGGAGATCATCGTGCGCCGATCGTGCGACCGGCTCCGCCACGCGCTGGACGTGGCCGCATGATCGGCGATCTCTGACCGTTCACGGGAGTTGAGGAGGATCTGATGGCTGATATACGAGAGTTGAAGGTCAATCCACCTGTCAACCGTCTGATCGGCGACATGCCCAAGGTCGGCATCCGGCCAGCGATCGATGGCCGGCGCAAGGGGGTGCGCGAGTCGTTGGAAGAGCAGACGATGAACATGGCGAAGGCGGTAGCCGAGCTGATCAGCAGCAACCTGCGCCATGCCAACGGCTTGCCCGTGGAATGCGTCATCGCCGATACCTGCATCGGCGGCTTGGCCGAATCGGCCCGCTGCGCGGAACAGTTCGCGCGCGCCGGGGTCGGCGTCTCCCTCACCGTCTCTCCTTGCTGGTGTTACGGTTCGGAGACCATGGACATGGACCCCCTGATCCCCAAGGCGGTGTGGGGGTTCAACGGCACGGAGCGCCCGGGCGCCGTCTATCTGGCGGCGGTGCTGGCTGGCCACAATCAGAAGGGCCTGCCCGCTTTCAGCATCTACGGGCGCGACGTCCAGGACGCGGGCGACACGAGCATCCCCGCCGACGTGCGGGAGAAGCTGCTCGCCTTCACGAAGGCGGGCCTGGCGGCGGCGACGCTGCGCGGCAAGACCTACCTTTCTCTGGGCAATGTGTCGATGGGCATCGCCGGCTCGATCGTCGATCATAACTTCTTCGAGAGCTATCTCGGCATGAAGATCATGACGGTCGACATGAGCGAATTCGTCCGGCGCATCGATGAGGGCATCTACGATCCCGACGAGTATCAACGCGCCCTGCGTTGGGTCAAGGCCAACTGCAAAGAGGGCCGCGACTATAACCCGCCGTCGATGCAACGCACGCGCGAGCAGAAGGATCGCGATTGGGAGTTCGTCGTCAAGATGGCGATGATCACCCGCGACATGATGGTGGGCAACCCTAAGCTAGCCGACCTGGGGTGGGGCGAGGAGGCGCTGGGGTACAACGCCATCGCTGCAGGCTTCCAGGGGCAACGCCAGTGGACCGATCATTTCCCCAACGGCGACTTCCTGGAGGCGATCCTCAACTCATCGTTCGACTGGAACGGGATCCGAGAGCCTTATATCGTCGCGACCGAGAACGATTGCCTCAACGGCGTGGGCATGCTCTTCGGCCACCTGTTGACCGACACGGCGCAGGTCTTTGCTGACGTACGCACCTACTGGAGTCCGGCGGCGGTCAAGCGTGTGACCGGCTACACGCTGAGCGGCCGGGCGGCGGATGGCTTCATCCATCTCATTAATTCGGGCGCCGCCACCCTCGACGCGACGGGGCGCATGTCCCTCAATGGCCAGCCGGCGATGAAGCCGTTCTGGCAGGTGACGCCAGAGGAGGCGGGGCAGTGCCTCGATGCGACGACGTGGTATCCCGCCGACACGGGGTACTTCCGCGGCGGCGGGTTCTCGTCGGGGTTCCTGACGCGCGGCAGCATGCCCATGACGATGTTCCGCCTCAATCTGGTCAAAGGGCTGGGACCGGTCTTGCAGATCGCGGAGGGATACACGATCGACCTGCCCGACGACGTGTACGAGATCCTCAACGAGCGCACCAACCCGACCTGGCCGACGCACTGGTTCGTGCCCAACGTGACCGGCAGCGGGCCATTCCGCGATGTCTATTCGGTGATGGCGAACTGGGGCGCCAACCATGGCGTCGTCAGCTATGGCCACATCGGCGATAAGCTGATCACGCTGGCATCGATCCTGCGCATTCCGGTGTGCATGCACAATGTGCCGGAGGAGCGCATCTTCCGTCCCAGCGCGTGGACGGCGTTTGGGGCCATGGATCCACAGGGGGCCGATTTCCGCGCCTGCGCCAATTTCGGCCCCTTGTACGGCAGGTACGCCTAGCGCGAGCGCGCTGGTGAGTGCGGCAAGCCGGAGGCTTGCGCTACGCAGGCGATGCAAGCTGGAGGTTTGCGCTACGGCGCTCTTGGTGATTCGGTCGAGACGGGGGACGGCGCGCCGCCCCCCGTCTTTTGTTTGCGCGCGTTCTCAGGCGATCCGCAGGACCTTTGCGCCGCGGATTCGCCGCCCCTTGAGCTCGAGTAGCGCGCGGTTGGCCTCCTCGAGCGGGAATTCCTGAATCTCGGGCTGGATGCGCATCTCGGCGGCCAGCGCCAGGAATTCGCTCACATCACGACGGCTGACGTTGGCCACGCTCTTGATCTCTTTCTCCAGCCAGAGATGGGTGGGATAGTCCAGCTTCAGCAGCTCCCCTTTATCCACATCCTCTTTGCGGATCGCGTTGATGACCAGCCTGCCGCCGGGCCGCAGGTTCTTCAGGGCTTCCACGACCGGCCTCCAGACGGGGGTGGTGTCGATGATGCAATCCAGCTTTTGTGGCGCCTCCTCGACGGTGTCCCCGGCCCAAACTGCGCCCAGCTCGCGCGCGAAGGCGCGCTCCGCCGCGTCCCGGGCGAAGACGAAGACGCTTGCGTTCGGATAGCGGTGGCGGACCATCTTGAGGACGAGATGGGCGGACGCTCCGAAGCCAGTGAGGCCCAGGAGGCCCCCGTCCTGCAGGCCGGCCAGGCGCAGGGATCGGTAGCCGATCGCGCCAGCGCAGAGCAGGGGGGCGGCCGCGCTGTCGCTGAAGGCGTCAGGCAGCCGGTACGCGAAGCGCTCGGAGACGGTCATGTATTGCGCGTAGCCGCCGTGCGCGTCGCGACCGGTGGCCAGGAAGCGCTCGCACAGGTTCTCCTCGCCAGCCAGGCAGAATCGGCAGGTCCCGCAGGCGGAGTAAATCCAGGCGACGCCGACGCGATCGCCGACCTGAAACGCGCAGACGTGAGCGCCGACCGCTGCGACGCGGCCGACCACCTGATGGCCGAGGATGATGGGCAAACGCGGCGGAGGGGTCCGGCCTTCGATCTCGTCCAGCTCGGTGTGACAAACCCCGCAAGCCGAGACCTTGATCAGGATCTCTTCGTCGGCTGGCGTCGGCTCGGGAAGCTCCATCAGCTCCAGAGGGGTCGGGTTCTCGGTGAGGCGACACAGCTCCCGCAAGACCATGGCTTTCATAGCATCTTCTCCTTCGATTGGTCCCGCATTCGCGAGGGATTTCTTGCGCAGATTGAGGACGACCGCGTCCTTGCGATCCATCATACTACAATTGAGGATGATTGACAGCGATCTCTCCTCATGTTATGGTTGGAGCAACTTTGTGCAGCCCTTCTCCTTGTTGTCTGGAGCCATCTGCTGGGAGCTTCGACGGTGGGAAAGCGATATGGCCCTGCAAAGCAGCCTCCAAATCGGAGAGATCATCCGCGACGCGGTCGCGTTCGATATGAAGAACTGGGTGAGTGATCGAATGAGTTCCGGCGCGCTGATCCAGGCGGTTCAGGGCCTCTTTTCGCTGCTCGAGCAGCGCCAGGTGGACTATGTTCTGGTGGGAGGCGTCGCGCTGCTGCATTACGTCAGGGGGAGGAACACCCAGGACCTGGACCTGATTATGGCCCTCTCTTCGCTGCAGAAGTTGCCGGAACTTGAGATCGCTTCTGAGGATGCGAACTTTGTCCGCGCCAGCTATGGAGAGTTGCAGATCGACATCCTTCTGACGACGAATCCTCTATTCAGAAAGGTGCAAAGACAGTATTCGACGGTGGAACGTTTACTGGATCGGCGCATCCCGATCGCCACGGTCGACGGCCTCTTGCTGCTGAAGTTATACGCGTTGCCTTCGCTGTACCGACAAGGGGATTTCGCCAGAGTGAGCATCTACGAGAACGATATCGCTACCCTGCTGTACTATTATCAGCCCAACATCGATGGTCTGGTCGACGAACTCTCCCGATATGTGGGCGAGGGTGATCTGGCAGAGATCCGAACGATCGTCGCAGAGGCGCAGGCTCGCGTCAGCCGTTTTCAAAGCAAGCCCCGCTGAGCGCGATCGGCGGAAAGCGAGCGCTCTGAATGCTCTCCCAGGCTGCATGAATTCTCTCCTCGAGGAGGCCTATGTCTGTTCCTTCGACGCGTTCCCTGTTGGAGTTCGCCATCGACGCCGCCTGGCAGGCGGGGCGCCTCACGCTCGGCTACTTCCAGACGGGCATCTCCGCCGACCGTAAATCCGACAACACGCCGGTCACCGCTGCTGATCGCCAGGCGGAGCAGAAGCTGCGCGAGTTGATCGCCCGCGCCTGGCCCGATCATGGCGTGATCGGCGAGGAGTTCGGCGTGCAGCCAGGATCGTCGGGCCTGACCTGGATCCTCGATCCCATCGACGGCACCAAGTCGTTCGTCCATGGGGTGCCCCTCTACGCCAACCTGGTCGCCCTCGTCGACGCCCAAGGCCCCCTCGTCGGGGTCGCCAACTTTCCGGCGTTGGGCGAGATGGTGTACGCAGCGCGCGGCGAGGGGTGCTATTGGAATGGCCGACGCGCGCAGGTGTCGGCTGTGAACGTCCTGCGCGATGCCGTGCTCCTGACCAGCGAGCTGGATGGCTTCGCCCCGCGCGGCAAAGACGCGGCCTGGCAACGCCTGATCGCCGCCACCGCGATCCAGCGCACCTGGGGCGACGCCTACGGCTACGCGCTGGTGGCCACCGGCCGCGCTGAGATCATGGTCGATCCCGCCATGGAGGTGTGGGACTGTGGGCCTCTGCAGGTCATCCTGGAAGAGGCTGGCGGAGCTTTCACCGATTGGCGAGGCGCCCCCACGATCCACGGCCGCGAGGCGATCGCCACCAACGGTCTGTTGCATCAAGCGGTGCTGGACCTCGTACGCGCGTGAGGAAGGAGTCTGCCATGAACGTGATTGGCATCATGCTCGATAGCTTTCGTCAGGATCACATCAGCTTCTACAACGACGGCAAGCCCGTCTTCGAGGGGGTTCCCGCCTGTCAGACTCCCCATCTCGACGCCTTCGCGCGCGAGTGCGTGGCGTTCACCGACGCCTATCCGGAGGCGTTGCCGACGATCCCCGTGCGCACGCAGCTTTTCACTGGCCAGCGCACCCTGCCCTTCCGCCCCTGGCAACCGCTCACCCGCGAGGATATCTCGATCGCCGAGATCCTGCGCGCCGAAGGGTATGTGTGCGGCCTGATCTCGGATTGTTATCACTATCGAGCGCCGGGGATGAACTTCCATCGTGGGTTTCACGCCTACCGTTGGGTCCGCGGCCAGGAATATGATCCGTGGACCTCGCATCCGCCGCGGCGCGCTGTCGACGACTACGTCAACGCCGCCTATGACGCCGTCTGGCGGGGGCGGGTCGCTCAGTTCCTGGCCAATACCGACGATTTCACGCGCGAGGAGGATTGGTTCCCAGCGCGAGTGGTGGACGAGGCGATCGACTGGCTCACGCGCAACCGCGGCCATCGGCGCATCTTCGCCTGGATCGACTCGTTCGACCCGCATGAGCCGTGGGACCCGCCGGCGCGGTTTGATACCTACACCGACCCCGCCTATCGCGGCAAGCGTCTGATCCTGCCCATGGGCGGCCCGGCCAGCCGCTGGGCCACGCCCGAGGAGATCCGCCACATTCGCGGCCTCTACGCGGGCGAGGCCGCCTTCGTCGACGCCTGTCTGGGCCGCCTCTTCGCCGCGCTGCGCGATCTGGGCTACTATGACGACTCGGTGATCGTCGTCCTGGCCGACCACGGCCACCCGCTGGGCGATCACGGCAAGTTCCTCAAGGGGGGCGACCGGCTCTACAATGAGCTGCTGCGCGTGCCGTTCCTGGTGCGGCTGCCTGGCGGGCGCGGCGCCCGGCGCACGTCAGCGATCGTCCAATTCCATGATCTGTTGCCGACGTTGCTCGATCTCTTGGGGCTGAGCGATAACGCCTCGGCCATGCACGGCGCCAGCTTCGTTCCCGTGCTCCATGGCGACAGCGATCAGCACCGCGCGATGATCATCACCGGCTACTATGAGGCGCCCGATCGTTGCGTGCGCGATGCGACGTGGAGCTATATCGCGCGGCCGGACGGCGAGGTGGACGAGCTATACAACCTGGTCGAGGATCCTCACGAGCGCGTGAACCTGATCGACCAGTGTCCGCAGGAGGCGCGCCGTCTGGCGCGCGCGTTCGGATCGTACTTCCGGCGTGGGGCGCCGCAGACGGAAATCAAGGGCATCCAGGGCAAGTACGAGCTGGCTTCGGGCGGGATCGACTGAGCGGAGGGCGCGAGCAATTCATAAGGGGGTCATTGGCGTGGGGAAGACATGATGGCGCCTCCTGGCTGTTGAGGACAGAGAGTTGAGCGGGAGGAATCTTGAAAGCGGGCAACCCCAGAGGCCAGGCAGACGCTTAGTTCAACGGTTTGCGCTTCAGCGGCGCGAGCGGAGCGAGCGTCCGCTGGAAGCGCGGGTTGGGCAGCCTTCACTCTTCACTCGATTTTGTCTCTCTTTTCAAGATTGTGTCTTGCGCAGAGCAGTTGGATATTCTCTGCCCTTAACGATGTTCCACCTTTTGAATATGGAATAATGTGGTCATAGTGAAGCTCATCCGTTGCGCCACAAATAACACACTTGCCGCCATCTCTTTTCCACACTTCTACTTTGACAGATGTAGGGATTATTCTTCTGCGTGTGGCTGGTTCAGTTTGAGCATTATCAGAACCGCTTTCTATAGCAATCAACTTGAACTTGAAAACTTTACGTTGACCATCAAATTCCTGCCAGGAGTCAACTAACTCAAAGACACCGTTGTAGAACCAAATGCCTGGGCGTATTTTTTTCGTAAACCCTCACTTTTTCTGGCGGTCGAAGTCGTTTTTTATAATCCTGAGCCGCTTTATGAAATTTGCCGTTCTCAGTTAACGTGCCTGTTGGGTTGAACTCTGGTTGATCAACGGATTTCGGATCGGTTATTACACCGCGTCGTTGAATATCGTGGCCCTCATAAATCAGAGTAGAACCGTCGTCTTCAAAACGATCGCGATACGGCGCATTATCACGCACAGACATCAGGATCACAGAATAGCCCTTGCCAAGCTGATAGTTCATCCCCTTTTGGAGATTCACGCCCTCTCGCTGGCACATTTCAAGATAGGAAATAATCTCGTTTGCCATTGCCCTTCACACATTCATCAATAAGCTGCCCAACTATAGTTATGCCATATGGCAGGTAGTGGTGTAGGATTGCGTGAGACGTGCGAGCTGGAAAGGAGCCCTGCCCTATGCAACGACACCCGGAATTGGAACAGATACACCGTCTGTCAGTCAAGACCCTGGACCAGGTCTTCATCGCCCGCGCCCGGGAGGGATTGGGATGTTCCCTCTTCGAAGCGCAGACGCTCACCGAACTGGTCCGGGACGTCTACTTCCCCTGGCAGGATGTTCGGCGGAATCATCTTCGCGAGATGACCCCCTGTCGACCCGAGTATAGCACGGCGAGGTTGCCCCGACAAGGACCGAATTGGGCCCTAGGGGATCGGCTCCAGCCGCACCTGCGGCAGAAGGCGATCGACGTCCGCCCTGTGACACTCCGCCGTGCCAGGGGTCATCACTACAGCAGCAGCAGTCGCTACCGCCAACCGCAGGCTCTCTTCCCACGTCCACCCCTCGCTGAGGCCGATGGCAAGGGCCGCAGCCATGCCGTCGCCAGCGCCAGCGGCGTTGACGAGCGGCACGGGCAAAGGAGGCAGATACCAGCGCCCCGTGCTGGTCACAGCGACCGCGCCGCGGCCCCCCAGCGTGACCATCGCCAGGCGCGTCCCTTCGTTTAGAAAGCGGACCAGTACAGCGGCCAATGCGGGCGCTTCTTCGGGGGGCGCTGCGCCAAGCAGGTCGGCCAGCTCGTATTGGTTGGGCTTGAGCACCGTCGGATGGCAGGCTGCCCCCAGGCGCAGCGGCTCGCCGCGCGCGTCGAGGATCGTGGGAATGCCGCGCGCCTGCGCCTGACGGATGAAGCGGGCGTGCAGATCGGCGGGCGTTCCGGGCGGGACCGGGCCGCCGACCCACAGGCACGTGCACCCGTCCAGCGCTGTCAGGACCTGGGCCTCGAACGCCGCCAGGTGCTCAGGCGATACCTCCAGCGACTCGGTCGTAAGGGTCGCCTGTTGTCCGCGCGCGGTGTCGGTCAAGATGTAATTCACGCGCGTGGCGCCGCTGGCCGGCGTGAAATCGGGCGTCGCTCCAGCCGCACGCAGGATCGCGGCCAGGCGTTCGCCAGAGGCGCCTGCGACCAGCGCCAGGGCGCGCACAGGTCGCCCCAGCTCGGCCACGATGCACGCGCCGTCGGTCCCCTTGCCGCCAGGCCCCCAGAGCACGCGGTCGACCTGCGTGCGTTGCCCCCAGGCGAAGTTGCGGAAGAACAGAATCTGATCGACAGCCGGATTGGGAGTAACGGTGACGATCACGGTGCCCCCCTCGTCTACCGGCGAGCGCGTCTACAGGACGCCGCGCTGGGTCAGGTGGGCGCGGAAGATCTCCTCGAAGAGGCAAACGTCCGTGCGCGTGTCTTCACCTGACGAGCGGAACGGCTCGCTGGTCTGCAGACAATGGACGAAATGCTCGACCTCGCGCTTGTAGCTCCAACTCCAGGCTGGCTGCGGGATCTGGCGGATGAAGCTCTGTTCCTTGCCGGCGCGATAGATCTCGACCTCGGCAGGGGTCTGGCGCAGGAGCAATGGAGGCGCCCAGGTGTGAATCCAGCCGTGGCGGAAGTAGATCTGCGTGTGCTCATCCCAGCGAAAATGGGAGATGCTGCCGCTCTCGATCACGGCGCGGACGCCGTTGAGGTCGAGGATGACGACGCCGGTATAGCCGTCGTCGTCGAGATCGACCGCGCGCACTTTGACCTGATCCCCCGCATCCAGGAACCAGCGCAGCAGGTTGATGTTATGAGTGTACTGCTGAAGATAGCCCAGGTATTGCTTGAGAAACTCAGGCGGCAGCCAGTCCGGGCCGCGCGCGGGCACCTCGGGCATCGGCTCCTGCGTCGTATCCATGGGCGTATCCAGCCCGGCCGTCCAGTCGCCGCAGAAGCCATGGTTGCGGACGTAGGTGATCGGCCCCAGTTCGCCGCTGGCGCGGAATGCAGCGACCTGGGCTTTGACCAACTCGTTGCCGGCGTCGTAGCGCTTCATGTAGCCGACCATCAAGCGTCGCCCGGAGCGGCGGGCGGCGTCGAGGATCGCGTCGGCCTGGGCCAGGGAGACGGCCATCGGCTTCTCCATGAAGACATCTTTGCCGGCGAGCAAAGCATCGCGGGCGATCTCGCCCTGGACCATGAAAGCGGCGGAGACCCCGATCGCCTGGATGTCGGGATCGGCGAGGAGGGCCTGGTGATCGGTGTAAAGCTTGGGGATGCCCAGGCGAGCCTGCACCTTGCGGCCCAGCTCGCGACGCACCTCGGCCAGCGCCACCAGCTCACAGTCGGGCGTGGCGAGCAGATTGGGCAGGTGGACTTTTTGGGCCATGAAGCCGCATCCCACGTAGCCGATGCGAATTTTGGACATGAGCAAACCTCCGGGGACGAGCGTCGCTCGCGGGTGGGGCGAACGCGCGGGATGGACGCACGAGTCGAACGTGCGGCCTGATTGTACTGCAGGGGGCGCGAAGGGGCGAATCGGCGAGGGAGCGAGGGGGCGAGAGGGCGAATCAGCGAGGGGGCGAATCAGCGAGGGGGCGAATCAGCGAGGGAGCGAATCAACGAGGGGGAGCGGATCCTCCCTGGCGCTGATTCGCTTCCCGATGAGATGATCTCTCAGGCCGGCAGGTCGAGATAGATCTTGCGGTAGCTATGGTAGCGCGCGGCCGAAAGCTTGCCCTGTTGCACGGCCGCGATGACGGCGCATCCTGGCTCGCGCATGTGCGAGCAATCGCCGAAGCGGCAGCGACGGGCTGCTGCGACGATCTCAGGATAGAAACTGGCCAGTTCGCTGCGCCGCAGGCCGTTCAGGCCGAACTCGCGGATGCCGGGGGTATCGACGACGAAGCCGCCCATCTCCAGCGCCAGCATCGTCACCTGAGTCGTCGTGTGGCGACCCTGGCCGCTGAACTCGCTGACGGCGTTGGTGCGCAGGTTCAAGCCCGGCTGCACCGCCGCCAACAACGATGACTTGCCGACCCCCGACAGGCCAGCGAGGGCCGTCGTTTGTCCGCGCAAAACCTTGCGCAACTCGTCGATCCCTTCGCCCGTGCGGGCGCTGGCGAAGATCACCGGGTAGCCCAGGTCCTGATAGGGCCGCAGCCCGGCGCGACAGGCCGCGATGGTTTCCGCCAGGTCGATCTTGTTGACGCAGATAAGGGGCTGCAGGCGGCAGCGCGCGGCGGCGATCAGGTAGCGGTCGATCAGCTCCAGCCAGATCGTCGGCTCGCGCCAGGAGGCGACGATCAACAACTGGTCGATGTTGGCGACGATGACCTGCTGGAGGTGGCTGAGGAAGACATCGGGCCGCGCCAGGAAGCTGCGACGCGGCAGCACCGCCTCCACGACGCCGCGGCCGGCGTCATCCTCGGAGACAATGACCACGTCGCCGACGGCCACGACGTTGGTGAAGCCGGTCTCGGCGGCGCTGAGAGAGCCGCGGACGCTGCACATCACCATCCGATCGTCGACGGCGACGCGGCACAGGCCGCTGCTGACCTCGACCACGATGCCGCGTAGGCCGTCGGCTGCGGCGGGCGCTGGCGTCTCGTCTGTATCTTCCAGCATTTCAGTCAGCGCGGCCTGCAGGTGGGCGCGACGGCGCTCGCGCTCGCCGCGCGGCATCACCCGTTCGAACGATGGGGATTCATCGTCGGCGGGGTCTATAACGCCATCCCAGCGCCAATCGCTGCGGCGCGCCTGATCGGCTTCGCGATGGCGCTTGAGCTGCTTGCGCGCCTTGCGCAGCAGCTTTTCCTCTGCGTGATGTTGCCACTGTTTCTGCTCGCGTGTGGCCACGATGGAAGCTCCTTGAGGAAGCGCGACCGTTCACGTCTGGCTTTCTCAGCGGGTGATATATGAACGGCTAAGAGGAGCGCCGTAAGGAGTCACGGCGACAAAAAACATGAGCCGGACGACCCTGTCGCCGGCTCATGCCATGGGAAGCGAACGAAGAGGAAAGCGAGCAGACGCTACGTTATCCTCCCCCTCCCCACCGAGGACGGCGCACAAGGCCCGCGCCAATAGCAACCCGTGCGACCTGCGCTTGCCTATGGGCCATCTCGCTTCCTCCTGGTAGGGATCGGGATGGATCGTCAATGAAAGCCAAACGATTATACGCTGGCGGCTGATTCTGTCAAAAACGCAGCCTGGCCTCAAATTGAGGATCGGGCCTTCAGGGGACCTGGCCGCGCATGGGAAGCTCCCTTTTTACCGCCGTCGCCCGTTGCCGCCAGCGAAAGCCAGCTCGGGGACGCGTCCGGCAGCCTTGCTCACAGCAGGGACTGGCGCCCGCCGACCATCGCTGGGGGCGCTGGGGGCAACGGCGTAGCCCTCGGCCTCCTCGACCGATAGCCGGAACTGCGCCACCGCCGCCTGCAACGCCTGCGCCACCTCCGCCAGGCTCTGCGCCGACGCCGCCACCTGCTCCGCCTGCGCCGACACCTCCTCCGTCGCCGCACTCACCTCCTCCGCCGCCGCACTGTTCTCCTCCGAGATCGACGCGATCGCTTCCATCGCCTGCGTGATCTCGCCCGAGCCAGCCGCCATCTCCTCCGTGGCGGCCGTGTTCTCCTCCACGATCGCCGACACGCTGTCCATCGCCGACGCCAGCTCGCTGCTCGTCGCCGCCATCTGCTGCACCGCACCCGCAATCTGCTGCACCTGCTCGCTCACCTGCCGCGCCGCATCCAGAATCTGCTGCAACGCCTCCCCCGCCTGCCCGGCCAACAATGACCCCGATTCCACCTGCTGCAGCGAGGAGTTCATCGCCGCCACCGCCTCCTCTGTGCCGCGCTGCACGTTCTGGATGATCTGCGCGATCTCCTTGGTCGCCTTGCCGGCGCGCTCCGCCAGCTTGCGCACCTCGTCCGCCACCACTGCGAAGCCGCGCCCCTGCTCCCCCGCGCGCGCCGCCTCGATCGCCGCATTGAGCGCCAGCAGGTTGGTCTGCTCGGCGATGTCGTCGATCGTCTCCACGATGGCGCCAATCTGCG
>FWPU01006253.1_pt1 | contig 24200 bp, 17 predicted proteins | sample 2228361 | NCBI WGS metagenome assembly FWPU01 (sample SAMEA103939777, study PRJEB20133) | metagenome | reverse complement strand
CGTACAAGGCCGGGCGAAGCCCGGCCGAAGCCACCGCCTTCAGGCGGTGTGAGTATTCACTCTACTTGAAACCCACGTCTGCGCCGCATATGGAGCCGCGCATGAGGCGACAGACTCCGCTGCATGCCGCCCACAAGAAGCTCTCGGCGCGCATGGTCGACTTCGCCGGCTGGGAGATGCCGGTGCAGTACTCGTCGGTCGTCGCCGAGCACGAGGCGGTGCGCAACTTCGCGGGGCTGTTCGACGTCTCGCACATGGGCGAGGTCGAATTCGTCGGGCCCGGAGCCCTCGAGACGGTGAACCAGCTCGTCTCCAACGACGTCTCGAAGCTCGCCGACGGCCAGGCGGTCTACGCGGGGCTGCTCAACGACCGCGGCGGCTTCGTCGACGACGTCGTCGTCTACCGCTTCTCGCCCGAGCGCATCTTCATCTGCGTCAACGCGTCGAACCGCGAGAAGGACTTCGCGTGGATGAAGGAGCGCTCGGTGGGCGTCGAGCCGCAGCAGCGGAGCGACGATTGGGCGCAGCTCGCCATTCAGGGCCCGAAGGCCGCCGCGATCGTGCAGCGCCTCACCGCGGTCGACCTCTCGAAGATCGCCACCTACCGCTTCACCACGGGCAAGGTCGCCGACGTCGAGTGCATCGTTTCCCGCACCGGCTACACCGGCGAAGATGGCTTCGAGCTGTACTGCCCTCCGGACGGTGCCGAGCGGCTGTGGTGGGCGCTCCTCGACGAGGGCAAGGCCGACGGCCTCGTCCCCGCGGGCCTGGGCGCGCGCGACACCTTGCGCACCGAGATGAAGTACGCGCTGTACGGCAACGACATCGACGACGAGCACACGCCGCTCGAGGCCGGCCTCGGCTGGATCGTCAAGCTCGACAAGCCCCACTTCGTGGGCAAGGACGCGCTGGCGAAGCAGAAGGCCGAGGGAGTGCGGATCAAGCTCGTCGGCTTCGAGATGGTCGGCCAGGGCATTCCCCGCCAGCACTACCCCATTCTCGAGGAGGGGCAGCGGGTGGGCGTGGTGACCTCGGGCACGATGGGCATCAGCGTGAAGAAGGCGATCGGCATCGGCTACGTGCCGGCCCAGCTCGCGGCCGAAGGGTCGACGTTCGACGTCGAGATCCGCGGGCGGCCGGTGGCGGCCAAGGTGGTGAAGACGCCGTTCTACAAGCGGCAATAGGAAGGCAAGCGATGGCCAACTACCCGACCGACCTCAAGTACACGAAGGACCACGAGTGGGCCAAGAAGAAGGGCGCCGTCCTGGTGGTGGGCGTCACCGACCACGCGCAGGAGTCGTTGGGCGACGTCGTCTACGTCGAGCTCCCCAAGGTCGGCGACAACATCACCGCCGGCAAGCCGTTCGGGGTCATCGAGTCGACCAAGGCCGTCTCCGAGCTCTTCGCTCCGGTGAGCGGCAAGGTCGTCAACGTGAACACGGCCCTCGTCGACAACCCAGAGACGGTCAACCAAGACCCGTACGGCGCGGGGTGGATGATCGAGGTCGAGCCCGCCGACGCCAAAGCGTACGAGCAGCTCCTCGACGCCGCCGCCTACCAGAAGCTCTTGGAGAACGCGTAGCTCAATCGGCGGCGAAGAACTGCATCTCGGTCGGCTGGCCCGCCAGAAGCTTCTGCATCTCGGCGGCCACGGCCTCTCGCACCTCGAAGCTGCCGGCGCGCGTGCTCAGCCGGACCGTGTCGGGCGACGAGACCGAGCGGGCGTGCTCGACGGTGCCACAGCCGGCGACCAACAGGGCGAGCAGGGCCAGGGCAGTCTTCATGGAGCACCTCCGGCTTCTTCTGTACCAGAAGGTGCACGGCGGCGGAAACAAGCGCTCCGCCCGAGCACCCGTTTTCCAGTTTCCGAAGGGCGGCCCGCCGTTATAGACGAGCCGCGCACCGCGAGGACTGAACACATGTCGACCGGCCTGGAGTTCACCGATCGCTTCGCTCGCCGGCACATCGGCCCCGACGAGCGGGAGATCGCCGAGATGCTGAAGGAGCTCGGCTACTCCTCTCTCGACGAGCTCGTCGACGCCACGGTTCCTGCCTCGATTCGGCTGAAGCGGCCCCTCAAGCTTCAAGCCCCCAAGTCCGAGCACGAGCTGCTCGCCGAGCTTCGGCAGATCGCCGCCAAGAACGAGGTCTACAAGTCGTTCATCGGCATGGGCTATTACGACACCGTGGTGCCGCCGGTCATCCTGCGCAACGTGCTGATGAACCCCGGCTGGTACACGCAGTACACGCCGTACCAGGCGGAGATCTCCCAGGGCCGGCTCGAGGCGCTGCTCAACTTCCAGACGATGATCTCCGACCTCACCGGGCTGGAGATCGCCAACGCGTCGCTTTTGGACGAGGGCACCGCCGCGGCCGAGGCGATGTCGATGGTGCGCACGCTGTGCGCCGAGCCGCGCAACGCCTTCTTCGTCGCGTCCGACTGCCACCCGCAGACCATCGACATCGTGCGCACGCGGGCCCGGCCGCTGGGCATCGAGGTTCTGGTCGGCGACCCCGAGTCGTTCGACTTCGAGACCAGCGTGTTCGGCGTGCTGGTGCAGTACCCGGCCACCGACGGCGCCCTGCGCGATTACCGCAGGTTCTTCGAGAAGGCCCACGCGCACGACTCGCTGGTGGTGGTGGCCGCCGACCTGTTGTCGCTGGCGCTGCTTTTGCCCCCGGGCGAGCTCGGCGCCGACGTGGCGGTGGGTAGCGCGCAGCGGTTCGGCGTACCGATGGGCTACGGAGGGCCGCACGCGGCGTTCTTCGCCACCAGGATGCAGTACGCCCGGAGCATGCCCGGCCGCATCATCGGCGTCACCGAGGACGCCCGCGGCAAGCGCGCCCTCCGCATGGCGCTGCAGACGCGCGAGCAACACATTCGCCGCGAGAAGGCCACCTCGAACATCTGCACCGCGCAGGTGCTGCTGGCGGTGATGGCCGGCATGTACGCCGTCTACCACGGGCCGAAGGGCCTCAAGGCCATCGCCGAGCGCGTGCACCGCCTGGCCTGCACGGTCGCCCACGGGCTCGGCCGCATGGGCTTCAAGCTCAAGCACCAGCAGTACTTCGACACGCTGCGAATCGAAGCGAGCCGCACCATCTGCGATCAGATCGTCGAGGCGGCCGAAGCGCGGCGGCTGCACCTCCGTCGCATCGACGAGCAGTCCATCGGCATCTCGCTCGACGAGGCCACCACCGCCGACGACCTCGAGCGCCTGTTCGCCGCGTTCGCCGAGGTGAAGCTCAGACAGGGCGCGCGCATCGAGGTCGACGTCGAAAATTGGGCGAAGGAGGCGCGCGGGGCGATTCCGCAGGGCCTCGAGCGCCGCTCGGCGTACCTGACCCACCCGGTCTTCAACACGCACCACTCCGAGCACGAGATGCTGCGGTACATCAAGATGCTCGAAAGCCGCGACCTCTCGCTGACGCACTCGATGATCCCGCTGGGCTCGTGCACCATGAAGCTGAATGCGACCAGCGAGATGATCCCCATCACCTGGGAGCGCTTCTCGCGCCTGCACCCGTTCGCTCCGCCGAAGGTCGCCCAGGGCTACCAGATCATCTTCAAGCAGCTCGAGGCGGCGCTGGCGGAGATCACCGGCATGGCCGGAACGTCGCTCCAGCCGAACGCCGGCTCTCAGGGCGAGTACGCGGGCTTGCTCGTCATCCGCCGCTACCACGAGAGCCGCGGCCAGGCTCACCGCAACGTGGCCCTCATTCCCCAGTCGGCGCACGGCACCAATCCCGCGTCGGCGGCGATGGCGGGCATGAAGATCGTGGTGGTGAAGACCGACGAGCGGGGCAACGTCGACGTCGGAGATCTCGAGGCCCGCGCCGCCGAGCACAAGAACGATCTGGCGGTGCTGATGGTGACCTACCCGTCGACGCACGGCGTGTTCGAGGAGGAGATCCAGAAGGTCTGCGCCATCGTCCACGAGTACGGCGGGCAGGTGTACATGGACGGCGCGAACATGAACGCCCAGGTCGGCCTGTGCCGCCCGGGCGATTTCGGCGCCGACGTCTGCCACCTGAACCTGCACAAGACGTTCTGCATCCCGCATGGCGGCGGCGGGCCGGGCATGGGGCCGATCTGCGTCGCCTCGCACCTGTTGCCGTTCCTCCCCACGCACCCTTTGGTGAAGGTCGGCGGCGAGCAAGGCATCGGCGCCATCTCGGCCGCTCCGTACGGCTCGGCCAACATCCTGCTCATCAGCTGGGTGTACATCCAGCTCATGGGGGCCGAGGGGCTGACCCAGGCGACCAAGGTGGCGCTGCTCAACGCCAACTACCTGGCGCGCAAGCTCGACGCGCACTACCCGGTGCTCTACCGCGGCAAGCGGGGAAACGTGGCCCACGAGTGCATCGTCGACCCGCGCGCGTTCAAGAAGAGCGCCGGCGTCGAGGTCGAAGACATCGCCAAGCGGCTCATGGACTACGGGTTCCACGCTCCGACCATCTCGTTCCCGGTGGCCGGCACGCTGATGATCGAGCCCACCGAGAGCGAGTCGAAGGCCGAGCTCGACCGCTTCGTCGAGGCGATGATCGCCATCCGCCAGGAGATTCGCGAGATCGAGCAGGGCCAGCTTCCCCGCGACGACAACCCGCTCAAGAACGCGCCGCACACCGCCGACGTCTGTGCCGCCGACGAGTGGAAGCACCCCTACGGGCGCTCGCGCGCCGCGTTTCCGTCGGCCCATACCCGGCAGAACAAGTTCTGGCCGTCGGTGGCGCGGGTGAACAACGTTCTGGGCGACCGGCATCTGGTGTGCTCGTGCCCGCCCATCGAGGCCTACACCGCGTGACCTTCTGGCCGGCCGCTTTCGTGACATGACCAGCCCGGCACTGGAAAAGGCACTGCAGTACCACGCGCACGTCGACCCGCACCGGCGTCACTCGCGCCTGGCCGACGTCATTCTCGGCGGGCAGGACGGGCTGGTGAACGTGCTCGGCGTCATTCTCGGAGTGGCCGCCGCCACCGGCGACTCGCGCCTGGTGCTGGTGGCCGGGCTGGCCGCGACGTTCGCCGAGTCCGTTTCCATGGCCGCGGTGGCCTACACCTCGCGGCTGGCCGAGGCGGCCCACTACGAGAGCGAGCGCGCCCGCGAGTACCGGCACATTGAGAGCGTGCCCGAGCTCGAGCGCGAAGAGGTGCGGGAGATCTACCGAAGCAAGGGCTTCGACGGAGAGCTGCTCGACCGCATCGTCGACACCATCACCGCCAACCGCGACGTCTGGGTGGCGGTGATGATGGCCGAGGAGCACCAGCTTCAGCCGATCACCCGTGCTTCGGCCGTGCGCGCCGCGGTGGTGGTGGGCGTCTCGGCGATCGTGGGCTCGTTGATTCCGATCGTGCCCTTCCTGTTCCTCTCCCCGCGCGCGAGCATGGTGGCGTCCGTCGCCATGGCCGCGCTGACGCTGTTCGCGGTGGGAGTGGTGAAGGCCCGGTGGACCGTGGGTCGCCTCTGGCGCTCGGGCCTGGAGATGGCCGTCATCGGCGTGGTGAGCGCGATGGTGGGCTTTCTGGTCGGCGCCGTCTTGAAGGTCCCGACCTGACCGTGAGTCGCTCGGTCGAGCGTCCATGGCCGCTCGCGGTCGGGCGCGTTACGCTGGCGACGTGGCAGTCCTTGAACGAGAGCAGATCATCCAGGCGCTCGAGCGACTGAACGAGCGCCTGAGAGCACGCGGTGAGCGCGCCGATCTGTTTCTTGTCGGGGGAGCGGTGATGTGTCTCGTTCACCGGGTGCGGCCGTCCACGAGGGACGTCGACGCGTGGTTCAGCAACCCACGAGTCGTCCGGGCCGCGGCAAGGGAAGTGGCCGAGGAAATGGGCCTCCCGGAAGACTGGCTCAACGACGCCGCCAAGGCATTCGTTCCGCCCGGCGCCCGCTTCGAAACCTGGGCGTCGCTGTCGAATCTGACCGTTTCGACCGCCGACCCGCGTACGCTTTTGGCGATGAAGTGCGCAGCCGCCCGAACGGAGCAGGACGCCAGCGACATGCGACATCTCGCGCGGATCCTGGGGCTCACGAACGCGCAGCAGGTGCTCGACATCGTCGTCGCCTACTATCCACCCGATCGGCTGCCCGTTCGTACGCGCTTGCTGGTCGAGGAGATGTTCGGTGGACGCGCTTGAGCTGTTCAGGTCGTGTCAGTCCGACGCGGATCGTCGTTCGCTCTACATCGGCGCCTTCGCCGACGAGTTCCGCAGGGCGGACCCGAAGACGCGGCGCAAGATGGTCGAACGCGGCCCGACCGAGCCGGGCATGATCGAGGGCCTCGTCGCGGCAGTGGTGAGCGCGCTCTGCCGCGAGGCCGGTATGATCGCTCCCGGTTGGGTGGACGACGTCTACAGCCCCGAGCCCTTCTTCGTATTCCCGGCCGAGGGGTACGAGCTGCGGGTCCGGCTGATGCTCGAGTCGCCACCGCCGTTCAAGGTGCGGAACGTCTTCGTGCCCGAGAGCTTTCTCTCTCGCGCGTGAAGCGGTGGTCTCAGTTCGCCGAACGGAACAGCCGCAGCCTGGGCCCGCCGCCCATCTCGAGAAAGAACCCGAACGAGAACTGCACCGTCGAGTCGGCGGCGATGAGCCCCGGCGGCGGATTGGGGAAGGGCTGCGCCCGCTCGAACGACTGGATGGCTTCGAGGTCGAGGAAGTCGAGGCCGCAGCTCTTCTCCACGTAGATGTCCTTCACCATGCCCCGCTCGTTGAGCTTCACGTTGAGGACGGTGTACCGGTCGCGCCCGCCGTAGATGCGCCCGGTCGGGTCGCGCTGGCGCAGCTTCGAGCCCGGGTCCCAGTGCATGCCCACGCTCTGCTTCACGCGGTTGAAGAAGCTGGCGTACTTCCACTCCTTGGTGTTCAGGTACGTGCCGTCGCCTTCTTCGACGCCGTCGAGGTGATCGTTCGGCGCGCCGCCGGTGATCTTGTCCAGCACCGCGGCCGAGGGCAGAAGGTTCGCCACGCCGGGCTTGCCGGCCCGCCCGGCCGAGGCCTCCTTCGAACCCTCCAACCCGCCGGGAGCGATCTTCAGCCGGTTCGAGTTGCCGACGATCTCCGCCGACTCGGTGCGGTTGGCGACCTTTTGGCCCGGGCCGTCGCCCTCCTGCTTGAGCGCGACCTCCTGCCGGCGTTCGACGTCGGGAATCTCGAGCACCCGACGGGCCTCCTCGCGCAGCGGCCGGTCGTCGTCGCCGATGCCGTTGTTCCCCGCGAGCTGACGTCGCTCGACGTCGTCGCGGCCGCTCCCGTCGCGCCGAGTGGTCGACGTCGCATGGGGCATCGCGTTCCGGTAGAAGGGCGTCTGCTCCCTGGCCCGGGTCTCCTTCTCGACCTTGTTGGACCGCTCGGCGAGGTACTTCGCGTCCTCCGACTCCTGGCCGTTCCCCGGAGCGACGTCCACCACCTGCCCCTCGGGCATGGCCTCGGGCTTCTTCTCCTCGCGCTTCGGACTGTCCTGCTCCTGCGCCTTTGTCCGAGCATCGGGGCCGTCGACGCCGCCGCGGTTCTTCGCCCACTGCTCGGGGGTGAGCCGGGCGAACTGCACGGGCTGCAATGGGCGCGACGGCTTCCGGGGGGACGGAGGCGTCAGGTGCAAAAGCGACAGGAAGAGGAGGAATGCCACGAAGACCGCGTGCCCCAAGAGGGACAACACCAGCGCCAGCGCGGCACGGCCGAGCAGTCGGTTGCGCCTGCGGTGGTGAGCGGTCGTCGCCACGGCTCGCAATGATAATGCCCTGGGTCGGAGAAGTTCGAGCCGGCCCAACCCGTCGGAATTGCGTCGGTTGGTCGCGCCGCGGCTACTCGTAGATGCGGCTGACCAAAGCGCCGTTGAAGTAGTGACCGAGGATGGCCCGGTAATCCTGGCCCGCTTCGGCGCGGCCGATGGCTCCGGTCTGACACATGCCGACGCCGTGGCCCCAGCCTCCGCCGCGGAAGACCCACGCGGCGATCTTCCCGTCCGGGCCGCGCTCGGGCCTGACGACGAACATGGCGCTGTTCAGCATGCCGAACAGCCTGCGAATGTTCAGCTCGCCGCGGATCTGCGTGGCCCCGTTCTCGCCGGCGATGGTGAGCGCCCGGGCTCTCCCGGAGACGCCGCGACTCGCCACCGCCATCGCCTGCACCGGCCCCACCCCGAGCGACTCGGTCAGGCGGTTCACCTCCTCGGCGGTGAAGCGCTTCTCCCAGCGGTACTTCGTCGGCTGCGCGAAGCTCGACCGTTGACACGCCGACGACAGCTCGGCCGAGAGGAAGGCCTCGAGCTCCGAAGGAGAGGCGGAGGCGAGCTGCCCGGGCAGGGTGTCGGGCTTCCCGCGCAGGCTCTCGTCGGGCACTCCGCCCCAGACGACCTCGTTGTTCTCGGTGTGGCCGCCGCACACGGCGCTGTAGACCGAGTCGACCAGCTTGCCGCTCGGAGCGAACAGGCCCTCGCCGCGGGTGGCCTGAACCGCCTCGTTGGTGCTCGCTGCCTCGCCCGTTCGGCCGCGGTAGACGGCGCAGTGCTGCTCGGCGCAGAGCAGGTAGGGGTCGGCCAGGTGCTTGAGGCCGATCTTCGCCAGCACCTCGCCGCGCGCGGTGACCGCCTGGGCCTTGAGCGCCTCGGGGTGGGCCTTGGCGAAGATCTCCGCCGGCACCAGGCCCTTGAGCAGATCCTCGAGGCCGACGAGGTTCACCACCGCCAGCCGGCCGGTGCGGTCGAGCGTCAGCTTTAGCGCTCCGCGGTAGCTCCTGTCCTCGAACCCGTGGAACGAGTAGCCCACGCCGAACTCGACCTGGCGCACGTCCAGCGGCGAGCCGTCGAGCGTTTCGACCACGATCCGATCCTGCGCCAGGGCGATGGACGCGCCCGAGCCGTCGATGAGCTCGAGCGTCCCGCGAGGCATCTGGCGGACTTCGTGGAAGAGCGACGTGCGTACTCCATGCTTGCGCAAAATCTCCGCCTGCGCCTTCGCCGCCGCCTCGTCATCCATCGCCTCGTCCAAAAGGAGCAGGTAGCGCCGGTTGTCGATGACCTTCCCCGCGATGCCATAGACCGACCCGAGGGTGTGCACCCTGAGCCGGAACCCGCGCGAGCCCCACTCGCGCTGGGCGGCGGCAAGGCCTTCCTTGTCGGCGAAGCGGAACTCGCCGAGCTGGATGCGCGCCGACAGCGTGGCCGGCGTCGACTCGACCACGCGCACCGTCCACTCGGTGCCGGCGGGGGCCTCGACCAGCTTCTCGGGCTCGCCGTAAAGGTGCATGCGCATGCGCCCGCGCGCCGTGAAGGTGACGCTCGTCTGGTTCTCCATCAGCCGCACCGGGACGACCGGCTCGCCCTTCCGGAAGTCGAGCCGCTTGGCGTAAGCGGACGCGGCAAAATCGCCCGGCGGCGGCGGTAACGAGCTCTCGGTGCCGGCATCGACATCAGGCGCGGCCCCGCCCGCGTCGGGCACGACGGCGCTCCATTCGGCCAGGGCCGGGCCGGTGGCGACGGCGTGCGAGATGGGCGCCGGTCGCGTCGCGCAGGCGAGGTCCGCGGCCAAGAGGCAGAGAGCCGCACCGCGCAGCGCAAGGGGGCACGGGCCCGTCATCGAGTCGGAGAGCGGCGCGCGCATCGGTGCAGACCGGGCGTGGCATGTAGCGAATCCGCCCGCGGGGCGGCAACCAGTACCTCGCGCGGCAGCCGAGCGTCGGACCGTCGCCCCGCCCGGTGGAATCCATGCCCGGCGCCGGCGGTTCCTTGACCCTCGAGGCGAGCGCTGCGTATACAGCGCTTCGGTCGGCGCCATAGCCAAGTGGTAAGGCAAGGGTCTGCAAAACCCTCATACGCCGGTTCGAATCCGGCTGGCGCCTCAAGGGCCCGGCGGGCATCGCGGCCGCCGGGCTTTTTCGCGCGCGCGGTTGACTCTTGAATCAACGGAGGTGGCGATGAACGCGGGGTTCGGTCTCTTCACCGAGGAGCACGAGGCGTTTCGCCGCACGGTGCGCGCCTTCGTCGAGAAGGAGCTGCTTCCGCACGCCCGGGCGTGGGAGGAGGCCCAGGAGTTCCCCGTCTCGCTCTTCCGCCGCTTGGGCGAGCTGGGCTTCCTCGGCCTCAAGTACCCCGAGGAGTACGGCGGCGCGAATGCGGGCCCGCTCTACGAGGCGGTGCTCATCGAGGAGCTCGGCCGCTGCGGCTCGGGCGGAGTGGCCGCCGGGCTGGGCGCGCAGTTCTCCATCTCGACCGGGCCGATCGCTGCCTTCGGAACCGACGAGCAGAAGCGACGCTTTCTGGCTCCGGCGATCCGCGGCGAGAAGATCGGAGCGCTCGCCATCACCGAGCCCAACGCGGGCAGCGACGTGGCGGGGCTTCGCACCACCGCGCGATGCGAGGGCGACTTCTACGTGGTGAACGGGCAGAAGACGTACATCACCAACGGCGTGCGGGCCGATTTCGTGGTGCTGGCGGTGAAGACCGACCCGAGCCGCGGCCACAAGGGGCTGTCGCTCTTGGTGGTGGAGAAGGGCACGCCGGGGTTCACCGTGGGGAGGAAGCTCGACAAGCTGGGCTGGCGCGCCTCCGACACCGGCGAGCTCTTCTTCGAGGACTGCCGCGTGCCCGCATCCAACCTGCTGGGCGCCGAGGGCGAGGGCTTCTACCAGATCATGACCAACTTCCAGTGGGAGCGCATCGCGCTCGCGCTGGGAGCCGTCGGCGCCGCGGAGGACATTCTCGAGAAGGCGATGGCCTACGTGAAGGAGCGCAAGGCCTTCGGCAGGGCGATCGCCGAGTTCCAGGTCATCCGCCACCGCCTGGCGGAGATGGCCACCGACCTCGAGGCGGCGCGGCAGCTCACCTATCACGCGCTGAGGCTGTACGCGGCCGGCGAGCACTGCGTCGCCCAGACGTCGATGGCCAAGAAGGTGGCCACCGAGATGTGCTGCCGCGTCGCCGACCAGGCGCTGCAGCTCCACGGCGGCGCCGGGTACATGATGGACTACGACGTCCAGCGCCACTGGCGCGACGCGCGGCTCGGCCCCATCGGCGGCGGCACGAGCGAGATCATGAACGAGATCATCGCCCGCCAGATGGGGCTGTGAGGCCCCTGTTCAGGCGCTCGCCTCGTCGGCGCTCTCGGGAGGGTGCACCACCAGGTGGCGCATGGGCTCCGAGCCGATGCTCGTCGACACCAGGTGGTAGCGGGCGATGAGCTGGTGCTGAAGCCTGCGCACCCACGGCGGCCGGGGCGCGAGCGGCACGGCGATGCGCTCGGCCAGCACCCGGCGGATGGCGTGCTCGGCCTCGGCCACCGCCTCGCGCACCCGCACGTCCTCCGAGTCCTCCACCAGCATCAGCGCGTTGCGCAGCACGCGGTGGATCTCGTTGATGGTGGCCCGCTTGATGACGAAGAGCTGGTGCTCGCCTTCCTCCGCCAGGCGTTTCAGCCGCGCATCGGCTGCCCGCGAGCGGGTGGCGATGATGAGCTCGGCGCGCTCGGGCCGGTCGACGACGCGCGCGTCCAGCGACAGCTTGCGCACGGCGCGCTCGAGCAGCTCGGGCTTGAAGCCGTGGGCGTAGAGGCGAACCGCACCGCGCGGCGGCGGCGTCGGGGCCGGAGGAGGCGCCAGCGGTGCGGCGGCGTGCTTCACCTCGTCGGCCTCGAAGCGGCCGCCCTCGCCCCTTCGCCTGCGTTCGCCGCCGGCGGGCCGGCCCGACAGCAGCCGGTCGACGGCGTCGGCGGTGCTCTTGTGCACCAGCACCTCGTCGCGGTCGACCAGCTCGACCACCACGTCGAACGTGGGCGGAGCCCGCCGCTCGGTCACCGTCTTCTGCGTGCCGCGCCTTCTGGCCTCCTCGTCCGAGAGTGTCACCGTTTGCACCCCGCCGACCAGGTCCGACAGCGTGGGGTTGAGGATGAGGTTCTCCAGCGTGTTGCCGTGCGCGGTGGCGATGAGCTGCACTCCGCGCTCGGCGATGGTGCGCGCCGCCGCCGCCTCCTCGTAGGTGCCGATCTCGTCGATGACGATCGCCTCGGGCATGTGGTTCTCCACCGCCTCGATCATCACCGCGTGCTGCCGGTCGGGCCGGGCCACCTGCATGCGCCGCGCGGACCCGATGGCCGGGTGGGGCACGTCACCGTCTCCGCCGATCTCGTTCGAGGTGTCGATGACGATGACCCGCTTCGACAGATCGTCCGCGAGCACCCGCGCCACCTCGCGCAGCTTCGTCGTCTTGCCGATGCCCGGTGGCCCGAGCAGGAGCAGGTTGAGCCCGCTCTCGACCAGATCCCTCAGCGCGTCGATGGTGCCGTACACCGCCCGCCCCACCCGCAACGTGAGCCCGACGATCTCTCCCCGCCGGTTGCGGATGGCCGAGATGCGGTGGAGCGTTCGCTCGATGCCGGCGCGGTTGTCGGCGGTGAACTCGCCCACGCGCGCGGCGATCTGCGAGAGCTGCTCGCGCGTCACCGGCTCGCCGTCGAGCGGCACCGCCCGGCCGGGGAAGCGGGCCACGGGCGGCCGGCCCAGATCCAGCACCAGCTCGAGCAGCTCGTCGAGCGGGTGCTCACGCAGAGAAATCCGAAGTGCCTCGGGCAGGACGTCGACCAGCCGGTCGAGCTCCTCGGCGGTGCTCGGAGGGGCGGCCCGCCCCCCGTCGGCCCCGTCGGGCCGGTTGCCTGCATCAACGTGGTGAGCCATTGCGTTTTCCCGCCGAAAGACGTCCAAAAGCGAAGCGTCTCTGTCGAAAGCCAGAGAGGTCCACGCCACAGGTTACTGTCGCCTCGGACGTTCAGGCGGCGCCAGGGGGGTACCCCTCCATTCGCAGGGCCATCGCCTGGCATTCTCAGGGCACCGCCCTTCGGGCATCATGGCTTGGCCGCTCGAAGCGAGCGGTCGCACCCAGGGAGGGAAGGGCCATGGCCAGGAAGAAGAAGGTTGCTCCGGCACCGAACCGAAAGAAGGCTGCCCCGCCGGCGCTCACGGCAGAGCACAGATCCAAGCTCCTCAAGCCTGGAGACAACCTCAACGAGCTCATCGACGTCGCGGCCGCCAAGCTCGCCGCCTTGAAGAAGCTCGGCAAGCGCATACCCACCCGGGTGACGCCGAACAAGCTCAAAGCCCTCTACCGCCGGTACGAGACGTCGCGCCGAAAGGAGCAGGCGCTGGAGCAACAGCTCGCCGCGAGATTGCGGAAGCTATCGGACCGGCGGCTCATCGACGGAGACGCCGCGCTTCGGGCGGTGCTCGACGTCAAAGATGCCGCCGCGTTCGCCGGAGATCGCGACCCGGAAATCGCCGAGCTTTTCGCCGAGCTCCGCGACGCGCTCACCACCGCGCGCTCGCCCGGCAAGAACGACACCGCCGAAGCCCCCGCGCCAGGCGCGACGGTGCCGGCTTGAGCCGGCCGGCTCCGGGCACCTCGCAGAAGCTCGTCCACCTCGTCATCGCCCGAATGCCCGGACCTTGAGGCCCCGAGATGAGCGCCAAGAACATGGACGTCTTCTCGCTGCGCGACACAGTCGTCGGCGAGTACAAGAAGTTCGCGATGTCCTTCACGACGATCTACGCCGAGGACATCCGGCGTCAGGTCGACGCCATCTACGCCGAGGGCCGCTTCTGGCCCGAGCCGCTCATCCAGATCAACCCGAGCTACAAGCTCGGCGCGAACATCGAGGCCCTCGTCGCCGGCGGCGCGCTCGACCCTCGGACGGCGGAGATCTTCCGCTCCGGCGGAGCGGCGCTCTCGCTCTACAAGCACCAGGAGCAGGCAATCGCGCTCGCCACTCAGGGCGAGAGCTACGTCGTCACCACGGGCACCGGGTCGGGCAAGTCGCTCTGTTTCTTCATCCCCATCGTGAGCTCGGTCCTGGCCGAGCGGCGCAAAGGCGTAAAGAGGCGCACGCGGGCGATCGTCATCTACCCGATGAACGCGGTCGCCAACAGCCAGCTCGAGGAGCTCGACAAGTTCGTCCAGAACGTCTCCGGCGAGCGGCCGGTCACCTTCGCGCTCTACACGGGGCAGCAGGACGAGAACGAGCGGCGCCAGATCGCCGAGAACCCGCCCGACATTCTGCTCACCAACTTCATGATGCTCGAGCTTCTGATGACCCGGCAGGACGAGCTGGACCGAAGGGTCATCGGCAACTGCGCGAATCTCCGATTCCTGGTGCTCGATGAGCTTCACACCTACCGCGGCCGTCAAGGCGCCGACGTGGCGCTGCTCGTGCGCCGAGTCCGCGAGCGGCTCGCGCCGGAGAAGCTCCAGTGCATCGGCACGTCGGCGACCATGGCCAGCGAGGGCTCCCTCGAGGACAAGAATCGGGTCGTCGCCCGCGTGGCATCGAAGCTGTTCGCGGAACAGGTGCCCGAGAGCAACGTGGTGGTCGAGACGCTGGAGCGCGTCACCGACAGCAAACAGAACTGGGCGACCGTGAAGCGCCATCTCGGAGCCGCCATCGACGCTGGCATCGCGCCCACGCTCAGCGACGCAGCGTTGCGAGAGCACCCGCTCGCGATCTGGGTCGAAACGCGCCTCGGCATCACCTGGTCCGAGGTCGATCAACGCTGGGTCCGGGCGCGGCCGCTCACGTTGCAGGAAGCGGCCCTGGCGCTCAGCGAGGACTCGCGGCGCGATGTCGCCAGGTGCCGCGGGGCCCTCCGCGACTTGTTGCTGGTGGCGAGCATGCCGGAGGACAAGCGCACCGCCTCGCCCAATTCGTCCACGCGCAGCTTCTTCGCCTTCAAGCTCCACCAGTTCATCTCCGGAGCCGGGCACGCCTACGCCACCCTCGAGCCCGCGGGCAGACGGAGGGTGACCGTCGATGGCCAGCAGTTTTTGCCCGGCGATCCCGAGAAGCGTCTCTACCCGGTGCACTTCTGCCGCGAGTGCGGCCACGAGTACCACCCGGTTCGCCTCGTGAACGAAGGTGGCGAGCGCAGCCTCTTGGCTCGCGACATCGACGATGCGCCGCCGGCCGAGCCGGAGAACGAGGACGAGCCGACCGATGAAGCGGACGACGGTCCCGGTCAGGAGGTCTTCGGCTTTCTCACGCTCCATCCGGACGACGCCGACTTCGAATTCGCCGATCAGGACAAGGACTACCCGGAGACGTGGCTGGAGCTCGACGCCGCAGGGCGCCCCAGGCTGAAGGCGCACTACCGCGCCTCGCGCCCGCGCGAAGTGAGGGTCGCGCCGAACGGCAAGATCGGCTCGGGCGCGAAGGCGTGGTTCATCCCTGGCCGGTTCCGCTTCTGTCTGCGGTGCGGGACCGTGCATGCCACCTCGGCGCGCGACCGCACCCGCCTCGCCTCGCTCTCCGCCGAAGGCCGCAGCTCGGCCACCACCGTGCTCGTCGCCAGCGTTCTGCGCTGGATGCATGGAAGCGACTCCGGGCTCGGCTCGGAGACGCGCAAGCTGCTGGGCTTCACCGACAACCGCCAGGACGCCGCGCTCCAGTCCGGGCACTTCAACGACTTCCTCTTCGTGAGCCTCATCCGCGCCGGGTTTTTGGGCGCGCTCGAGCTGGCCGGTGAAGCGGGCCTGCGAAGCGACGAGCTGGGAAGCGCGCAGCAGAAGGCGCTCGGCTTCGATCGTGCGACGCCCGAAATCCGTTCGGAGTGGCTGCTCGAGCCGACGCTCCGCGGCTTCAACCTGCAGGAGGCGGAGGCCACGCTCCGGCAGGTGCTCGCGTATCGCGTGTGGTTCGATCAGCGGCGGGGCTGGCGCTACACGAACCCCAACCTCGAGCAGCTCGGGCTGGTCACGGTCGACTACCTGGGCCTGGAAGACCTGGCCAAGGACGATGCGCTCTTCGCCAGTGCTCCCGATGTCCTTCGGTTCGCTTCGCCAACCGTTCGCGCCGCCATCTACCGGGAGATGTTCGACCATTTGCGCAAGTGGATGGCGATTCGCAGCCAGGTGCTCGACGCGACGGTCCTGGAGCAAGTCGTCGCCAAATCGCACAGCCGGCTCAGGGCGCCCTGGGGCTTCGGGGCCGACGAGAAGCCGCGTGGGGCCCGCTGGCTGATGATCTCCCCGCCGTCGCGCCGCGACTCGATGCTGCGCGACGAGGATCTCATCGTCCGCGGCGGCTCACGAAGCGCGCTCGGAAAAATCCTCCGCGCGTCGAGGTCGCCGAGCGGGCGGGCGCTGTGGGCAGATGCCGCTGCTGTTCGGGCCCTGAAGTCGAAGGACTTCGACGCCCTCGTCGAGGCGCTCCTTCGCGCCGCGTGCACGCATGGCCTCGTCTCCGAAGAGCCGACGCCCTTTGGAGATCAGACCGGCTTCCGACTCAACGATGCGTGCGTGCTCTTCAAGCGGGGCAATCCGAGCGTCGATGCGGAGAGATCGAACGAGAGCGCATTCTTCCGCGACTTCTACGCCAACCTTGCCCGCACGCTGCGCGAGCCGGTGCACCCGCTGTTCGGCTTCGAGGCGCGCGAACACACGGCGCAGGTGGACGCCGAGCGGCGCGCCATTCGCGAGAAGCGTTTCCGCTACGGCCCCAAGGAGCAGCAGGAGCTTCTGGCCGACGAGCGCCGCCTGCGCGAAATCGGCGAGACGCCGCGCTTCCTCCCGGTGCTCTTCTGCTCACCGACGATGGAGCTGGGCGTCGACATCTCCGCGCTCAATGCCGTGTACCTGAGGAACGTCCCGCCCACGCCGGCGAACTACGCCCAGCGGAGCGGCCGTGCGGGCCGTGGCGGCCAGGCGGCGCTGGTGCTGACCTACAGCTCGGCCCAGAGCCCTCACGACCAATACTTCTTCCGCGAGCCGAGGGCGATGGTGCACGGCGAGGTGCGGCCGCCGCTGCTCGACCTCGCGAACCGCGACCTGGTCGAGAGCCATCTCAACGCCGTGTGGCTCGCGTGCACGGGCCAGGCGCTCGAGGGCTCCATCGCGAGTTTGCTGGTGCTCGGCGATGCGGCGCGGCCGCTCAAGGAGGAGATCCGACGACCCATGGCCGAGCCCAAAGTCGGGGAGGAAGCCCGCGGCCGAATCCAGCGCGTGCTCGCGATGCTCGAAAGCGAGCTCACGCCCGAGCTGGCGCCTTGGTACCCCGGCCGCGAGGCGCTCGCATCGCAGGTGGTCGAGAAGGCCATTGGCCGCTTCGATCAGGCCTTCGACCGCTGGCGCGACCTGTTCGTGGCGGCGGAGCGCCAGCGAGACGCCGCCCGCCGCACGATGGACGACTACTCCGCGCCCCTGCACGAGAAGCGCGCGGCGCAGAGCCGGCACGCCCAGGCGATCGACCAGCTCAACCTCTTGCAGCAAGGCACCAGCAGCCTTTCCAGCGACTTCTACACCTACCGCTACCTGGCCACCGAGGGCTTCTTGCCCGGCTACAACTTCCCGCGCCTTCCGCTCATGGCCTACATCCCGGCGACGAGCGACGGCCGGGGTCGGCAAGCGTATCTGCAGCGTCCGCGCTTCCTTGCGCTGGCGGAGTTCGGGCCCAACAGCCTCGTCTACCACGAGGGCCGCGCGTACCGCGTGCGCCGCGCGCTCTTGTCGCTGAACCACCAGGCGACCGCGACCGCCGAGACGCTCTTGCCGACCCAGTCCGTCCGCATCTGCAAGAGCTGCGGCGCGGGCCACTTCAATGACGACGTGTCGATGTGCCACGCCTGCGGCGTCTCGCTGGGCGACGCGGAGATCGTGAAGGACATCTACCGCATCGAGAACGTCGGGACCCAGCCCGCCGAGCGCATCACCGCGAACGACGAGGAGCGCAAGCGCCAGGGGTTCGAGCTGCAGACGACGTTCGAGTGGGCCGTGCGCGATCACGCATTCGACGTTCGGTACGGGGTGGCCTCGGACACCGAAGGCGAAGTCGCGCGCCTCGCCTACGGCCCGGGCGCGACCATCACGCGCTTGAACAAGGGGCTTCGCCGCAGGGCGAATCGCACCCAGCTCGGCTTCATGATCGATCCGGTCTCGGGCTATTGGGAGAAGAGCGAGGAAGAGCCGGAAGACAGCGATCCCACCGCCTCGCCGCGCCAGCGCATCGTCCCCTGCGTGCGCGACCACAAGAACGCGCTGCTCTTGCAGCCGGCCGTCGGCGAGCCGAATCAGAGGACGCTCGCCACGGTGCAGCACGCGCTCCTTCGCGGGCTCGAGGCCGTGTTCCAGCTCGAGCAGGGCGAGCTGCTCGCCGAGCCCATGCCCACGCGGGAGGCGCGCAGCGGCTTTCTCTTCTACGAGGCGGCCGAGGGCGGGGCGGGCGTGCTCACGCGGCTGTTGGCCGAGCCTGAGCGGCTCGCAAACGTCGCGCGCACCGCCCTCGCGATCATGCACTTCGACGTCGAGCCCGATCTGCCAGAGGACGAGGAGTCGCTCGCCGACGTGCCGGGCACTTCGTGCGTGGCGGCCTGCTATCGGTGCCTGATGTCGTATTACAACCAGCCCGATCACGAGCTCATCGATCGCCGCGACGGAAAGGCGCGCGCGCTGCTTCTGCGGCTCGCTCGAAGCACCATCGTCGGGCTCGAGGCACCCGTGACGCGGCCCGACCCGCCCGCACGCGAGGGAGGAGCCATCGGCCGCTGGATCGAGCTGGCGTGCGCGCGCGGTCTGCCGGCGCCCGACCCCGAGCCGCTCGCGGCGGGTGGTCTCCGCATGCCGCTCGTGTGGCGCGCCCACTATGCGCTCGCGCTCCTCGAAGATCCCGGAACGGCGCGGCAAGAGCTGGAGGACAAGGGGTTCGACGTCGTCGTGTTCGGCCCGGCCGAAACGGCTTGGGACGAAGGTTTCAAGCGACTCGCGAAGCTTCTGGGGCGCGCCCCATGAGTCGTTCGCCAGCTCGATGGGCGCCGCGGGCGCGCCGAGCCGTCAGGATTGCTCGAATGGCCGCGTCAGCACTCGCATGTTCTGGAACGGAACGGTCGTCGTCTTCGGGTCGCTCAAAGAAGCGCTCGCGTGCGCCGTGGGTCACATTCCCCAGTGGCTGTTTCCAGGCCCAGACCTGGCGTTCTATCGCTACGCGATTCACGGCGACCGGCTTTACGTCGAGGACGGCCGTCGCCGACTCGGCTTCCGGCGCTATCGCGACGGCCTGTTGCTCTCCGACGAATGGCTCTATTCGCCCGTACGCGAGAGCGGCACGTTCGAGCTGCACGGGACATGCGAGCAGTGCTGGCACATCCACTGGCGCGAACGAGGCAAATCGTGGTTGGGCGAAGAGGAGCACTGCCGTTTCCGCTACCGTCTGAGGGCGCGCGCCGGCCGCATCGTCGCGGTGAAGGCGGTGCGCAAAGACACGATCGGCCATTTGCGCGCCCTGGGTCTGCGCCGCGGCCGCGTTCCGTGCCCGATCGACGACGGCGCGGTGTCGATGTGCTCGAACCCAGGGCGCTGCGCCAATCAAGAAGCGCACCGCCGCAGGAAGTGGCCCAGCAGGTGAGGACTCCGCATGGGAACTCCGGACGACGTCTGGCCATACGGCGCCATCGCGCGTCGACTCGTATGCCGAGCGGGGCACGCCATCGCGAGCTTTCAAACGCACGACCTGGAAGACGCGTGCCTCCACTACTACCTCGTCGGCGGACGGCTCTACGAGCTTCCCCGCGACGGCAAGCTCGGTCCTCCCCGATTGGAGCGCGGCCGTCTGGTCGTGCCGGTCGAGCGCATCGCCCACGCCTACGTCCCGAGCGGGCCGGTGAGCGTCTTGGCATTCTGCTACCGGTGCCGAGAGGTGTTCGCGATCAGGTCGGTGGGTCGCCATCGGCGGTTCACGACGTGGAACCCTGTGGTCGAATACGAGCTGTGCTTCGTGGCCGGCAAGTTGCGCCGCATCGTGCCGAAGCAGGTCGAGTCGTCCGACGACGTGCGGAAGCGGTTGCGCGGCGAGGGGTGGACAATCGTGTCCCGGAGGCATCCGAAAGCAGTCGCCCACCTCCGCGAATGCGCGCGGTGGGAGGCGCCGCTGCCGAAGCGTCGCTACATCCGGCCCAAGCGCGGTCGCTGGAGCCGACTCTGAGCGGGCTGCCGGCCAGCCCTTGACCGTCGCGTCGCCTTGGGCGGCAATGTCCCCTCGAGATTCGCGATGAGCCATTCGCCAGCGGCAGCCGCCCGGTGGGCGCCAGGGAGCCTGGTGCGCGCGCGCGGGCGCGAGTGGATCGTCCTTGCGGGCAGCGAGGCCGAGGTGCTGCGCGTCCGCCCCGTCTCGGGCTCCGAGGAGGACCAGACGCTCATCCACCTTTCGCTCGAGGCCGAGCCGGTGGCCGACGCCTCGTTCCCGAGGCCCGACATCCGCCAGAAGGCTGGACACGACGCGGCCTTGCTCCTGCGCGATGCTCTGTTGCTCTCGCTCCGTCGCGGCGCCGGCCCCTTTCGCAGCTTCGGGCAGATCGGCGTCGAGCCGCGTACCTACCAGCTCGTACCGCTCCTCATGGCGCTCAAGCTCGATCCGGTGCGCCTGCTCATCGCTGACGACGTCGGCATCGGAAAGACGATCGAGGCGGCGCTCATCGCGCGCGAGCTACTCGACCGTGGCGACATCGAGCGCCTCACCGTGCTCTGCCCTCCGCACCTGGTGGACCAATGGATGACCGAGCTCGAAACGCGCTTCCATCTGCGGCCCGTCGCCGTCACCGCGGCCAACGCCAGGCGGCTCGAGGACGCGATCCCCCCATCGGAGAGCATCTTCTCGGTGCACCACCACACGGTGGTGAGCCTCGACTACATCAAGAGCCAACACCGGCGCGACCGCTTCCTCCAGTCATGCCCGGAGCTGGTCATCGTCGACGAGGCCCACACCTGCGCCGCCACTGGCCAGGGCCGGCACCAGCGGTACGAGCTGCTCGAGGGGCTCGCCGAGTCTCAGTCGCGGCACATCGTCATGCTCACGGCGACGCCGCACAGCGGAGACGAGCGGGCGTTCTTCCGGCTGCTCGGTCTTCTCCATCGCGACTTCGAGCGGCTCGCCGAGGCGACCGGCGAGGAGCGGCTGAAGCTTCGCGAGCGGCTTTCGCGACACTTCGTCCAGCGGCGCAGGCCCGACATCGCGGAGTGGAAGGAGGGCAACCTCTTCCCCCGCCGCGAGACGAAGGAGCTGACGTACCGGCTCACCGGCGCGTGGGAGCGCTTCTTCGACGCGGTGCTCGACTATTGCGCCTCGGTCGTCGAGGCCGCCTCGGGCGACGAGCGCCGGAAGCGGATCAGCTTCTTCGGGACTCTGGCGCTCATGCGCTGCGTGGCCTCGAGCCCAGCGGCGGCGGTGCAGGCATTGCGCACGCGCGCGGGGCTGGAGGAGGAGACCGCCGAGGACGAGCTGGAGGAGCGAGTCTTCGACGGCGCGGCGGACGCGCTTCCCGACGACGACGTCGAGCCTCCGGCGGGTGATGACGACCCGGCGTTGAAAGACCTCATCGCGCAGGCCGAGCGGCTTGCCGGCCAATCGGGCGACCCGAAGCTCAAGCTCGTCAGCGAGCACGTGGCGGCGCTCTTGTCGGAGGGCTTCAACCCCGTCGTGTTCTGCCGCTACATCGCGACGGCGCACTACCTCGGCCGGTACCTCAGAGACGCGCTGAAGGGGGCCACGGTGGGCGTGGTGACCGGCGAGCTGACCTCGGACGAGCGCAAGGCGAAGGTGGAGGATTTGGGCGAGGCCGAGCGGCGCGTGCTCGTCGCCACCGACTGCCTCTCCGAAGGCATCAACCTGCAGGACCACTTCGACGCGGTGGTCCACTACGATCTCTCGTGGAACCCGACGCGCCACGAGCAGCGCGAGGGCCGGGTGGATCGTTTCGGTCAGAAGCGCGACGTGGTGCGCGCCACGCTCATCTACGGCGCGAACAACCCGGTCGACGGCGCGGTGCTCGAGGTCATCTTGCGCAAGGCCGAGAAGATCCGTGAGGAGCTGGGCGTGCCCGTGCCGCTGCCCGACGACGGCCACACGCTGAGCCAGGCGCTGATGAAGGCGGTGCTGCTGAGGCGGAGCGAGCGCGACGCGCGCAGGCAGGAGGCGTTCGCCTTCGTCGAGCTGGCAGAGGCGAAGGCCATCGAGGCCCGCTGGCAGGACGCGGCCGAGAAGGCGAAGAAGAACCGCACCATCTTCGCCCAGCGCCGGCTCAAGCCCGAGGACGTGCTGCCCGAGTGGCACAAGTCGCTGGCGGCGCTGGGCGGCCGCGACGACGTGCAGCGCTTCGCATCCCGCGCCCTCGCGCGGCTGAGCGCGGGACTCGAGCCACTGAAGCGCGGGTACAAGGCGCCGCTCGGCGCGCTCCCCGAGGACGTGCGCGAGCGCCTTGACGTCGAGGGGCTCAGGGGAACGGTGCTGGTGGACTTCGATTATCCGCCCGCGCCGCGCTGCCGGCCGATTCAGCGAAGCCATCCGCTGATTTCGGTGCTCGCCGAGACGCTGCTCGAGCGAACGCTCGCGAGCGCCGCGGAAGAGGCGAGCGGCGACCCGGCCGTGCTCGGGCGCGTCGGATGCTGGATCTCGGACAGGGTGAGCGCGAGGACGATCGTCGCGCTGCTCCGCCTTCGCCATCAGCTCGTCTTGCAGCGCGCGGGGCGGACTTCGACGTTGCTCGTGGAGGAGGCGACGGCGCTGGCCTTTCCGGGCACCGGGGCAGCGCTCGAAGGCGCGGAGGCGCTCGAGCTGCTCGCGCCCCAGCCGGCCGGAGATCCTCCCGCGCACGTGCGTGAGCGAGCAGTGGCCCAGGCGCTGGCGCAGCTCGAGACCCGGCGTGCCGACCTCGAGGCGTACGCGAACAGGCGCGCGCAGGCGCTGCTCGCCGATCACCGGCGCGTGCGCGAGGCCGCCGATGCCCGGGGCGGCTACAGCGTGAAAGCGCTGCTCCCGGCCGACGTGATCGGCGTCTTCGTCCTTCTCCCACGGGTGAGCTGAGCAATGCCGGCGCGAAGGAGAAACGCTGGCCAAGAGGCACAGTTCGCGTTCGAGGCGCTCTCGATCGAAGGTTAGGGCTAAGAGGCCAGACTATGGTTGCTCTCCGCGTCACTGCCGTACTTCTCCTTGCCGCGAACCCTCCTGTGGTTTTTGACGCCCCGACCCTCTTCAAGACGGTCGCGCCGTCAGTGGTCGTCGTCCGCTCGTTCGATTCTAATGGCCAGGAACTCGCCCTTGGCAGCGGCGTGGTGATTGGCCACGATCTGGTCGCAACGAATTTCCATGTCGTGGAGTCCGCCGCCAGGATCGCGGTGTCGCAACAGGGCCGGGTGTGGGTCGCCTCCGCCGTGGAACTGGATCGCGACCATGATGTCGCCATTGTCGCTGCAGAGCAGCTCGGCCTACCGCGTGTTCAACTTGGGTCGCTGGACGAGCTCGAGATCGGAAGCAGAGTCTTTGTGATCGGATCACCCCGCGGTCTGGAGGCGACTCTCAGCGAGGGTATCGTGTCGGGGCTGCGCGGCGAAGGCACGAATCGGTTGATCCAGATCACCGCACCGATCTCGGCCGGCAGCAGCGGTGGGGGAGTCTTCAACGATCGGGGGCGATTGGTCGGCCTCAGCACGCTCATCGTCAAAGAGAGCCAGAACTTGAACTTTGCCCTGCCGGTCGAATGGGTGAAGAACGCCTTGGCCCGTTCACGTCGGTCGCGTACGTCAAGCGAGTGGAACAATCCCTTTGGCGCAACCACGGCTCGACCCTCCCGCGACGGCGAAGGCCTGGCCTCGCCAGCGCGCATAAGCTCGGTTGAGACCAACGAGCCAGCCGCACCACAGACCCGACGAGAAACGAAACCCGTCCTGTGGGCTCAACAAGGAGGGTGGTAAGGCCTAGATTGGGGGCTGGACCCTGCGGACGTGAAGAAACAAGTTGCGGTTGGCACGCTGGCGACCCTGAAGTCGGGCGAGGTGCAATATCGCGTAGAGGGTACCGCGTATGGCGAGCCTAATGCGATAACGACCTTCATCTTTCGACCGCGCCTGGGCCTTCGGGCTGTCGTCACCGAGTTCGTGAATGCCCCTGATCGAAAGGGCAGCAATGAAAACTCATCAGGACTCCCTTTCGAGCAAGCGATCGCGCTCCGCGGACGCCTCGTCGAGCGTCTTTCCGCGGCATTCGGATCACCCGCGCACATGGGTGGTACCCCCGACCAAGGATATGTTACGTGGAAGGGGCGCGGGAGCGACTACTTCTATTTAAAGAGCCACCGAATCGATGCCGGAAAGGTCCGGGTGGTGAAGTGGACCCCGTTTTTTGGACCACCCCGATCTTTGCGTTTCGAGGCAGCTCCGTGCTGAAGGGAGCTGTCCATGGGGAAGAAGAACTC
>FWPU01004582.1_pt1 | contig 24201 bp, 20 predicted proteins | sample 2228361 | NCBI WGS metagenome assembly FWPU01 (sample SAMEA103939777, study PRJEB20133) | metagenome | reverse complement strand
CGCCCCCGTCCCCCGCTGGCGGGGGACAGCCCCCGTCAACGGGGGCAGGGGGGCGATAGACCAGTTCGGCATCCTATGCCGACGATTTTCGAGGGAGGGGAGCTGTATGGCTGTGGATTTTCAGGAGATGGCGGAAGCCATCATCTGGGGCAAGCGTGACCGCGCCGAAGCCCTGACGAAACAGGCGTTGGAAGAGGGGTTTGGTCCGAAGGAGATCTTGGACCGGGGACTGATTCCCGGCATGGACGTGGTGGGCGAGAAATTCCGCACCATGCAGTTTTTCGTTCCCGAAGTTCTCATCGCTGCCCGCGCCATGAAAGCGTGCATGGCCATTCTGCGTCCTCTATTGACCGCGCGCAGCATCCCCGCGATTGCGACGGTTGTGATGGGAACGGTCCGCGCTGACCAGCACGACATCGGCAAGAACCTCGTGTGTATGATGCTGGAAGGCGCGGGATTTGACATCGTGGATTTAGGCGTGCAGGTTCACCCTGACAAATTCGTCGCCGCCGTGAAAAAGCACAACGCGAAACTTGTCGGCATGTCGGCATTGCTGACGACAACCATGCCCTACATGAAAGATACGATTGACGCCTTCGCCGCCGCCGGGCTGCGCGACCAAATCAGCATCATGGTCGGCGGCGCGCCCGTCACGCAGGAGTTCGCTGACGAAATCGGCGCGGACGCCTACGCCCCCGACGCCGCAACCGCTGTGGAGAAGGCGAAGGAACTGGTCAAGAAGTTTCTATAACTGAAGGCGTTACCTTAATTCTCGTACCCCTTTTGACATTCTAATCGAACGTCTATGTGACCACTCTATTTGCCCCTTATTGGCAACTGTCATGCCTGACGCCTCCCTCTCATTGCAGATTAGAATTCTGGGGAGGAGGAAGTTGCCAATTCTTCGGGGTAGTTCCGGACAGAAAAAATTTGTTGACAACGAAACTGATAAGGGTTAGAATAAAAAAACAGTAAGGGTGTTGTGACGAGGAGGCGGAGTGGGGTTGCCCTTATAGAACTCCTAATCGTGTCGGACATCTTCTAAAGGGAGTGATGATATGAATGTCACACGCCTGTACAGATTGTCAGTTTGCCTCCTTTTCTTAGTAGTTGTTCTAGGGTGCGGTCGGAAGGTGCCGCCGCCTCCCCGTCGCACATGGGTAACCACCCCCTACGTAACAGTTGTCCTATCAAAATTTCCCTCTATGGCTGAACCGGGAACCTACCAGTTTGAGGCATGGTTCAAGTTAAGGACCAATACCACACCCGGTGGACCGGGCACGGCATGGACGGTTAGGTTTTTGGAGGTCGAAGCCGAGGACCCCGATGGCGTAGTTTCTTATATCAGTACTATTGGTTGGCTTGACGATTGGCCTTACGCTCTTGACTTGCAATGGCGCGACGACTATGACGCCAAAAAATGGTTGGGAAGAAACGACCCTCCCAGGTGGGTAGATACGCGCCAACGGTATAGTTCTCTGGTGGAGGTTGGTATCTATCGGGCGGGTCTCATCAAGAACCTCAGGGCGCGGGCTGTTCTATGGTACAAGCATTCGGATGGCATGGAGGAATTTTACGAATCACCTTGGACCCCCGTACAGAACATCACCATTATCGAGCGCCCGAAGAAACAAAGTCAGGCCGGACCGGGTGGTGTCATGCTGGCGGTAGACGACCTCTCATCCGACACGGGCTGGTCCGGTATGGAGGGGATTCCGGCTCAACTGAGTGTTTCGCGGGTGAACCCCACCGGCGGAGCAGTAACGAACGTTAAGGTCACAGTCCGTCTCGCCACCTCCGCCAACTACCTTGCACAGCCTGAGAATCTCTCGGGTACGTTCTCATTCACATGGTCGCCACTCTCTGCCACTGCCCCCTTAGAAGGATGGCTCGGTGAGGCTTACCTGAATACGATTCCCTCAGAGGGGAGTGAGGAGGCAGGCGCGTCTCTCAGCATCGGCACAGTTCCCTATGACGACTTCGTCATGGTGCTGGCAACAGTTGAATATGACTTTGAAGGGCAGCGCCATTCGGTAAGCGTTTCGTACGATGTACCGGTGTGGGGTCCTGCACAGGAGGAGCCATGAGAAGGGGATGGACTCTCATCGAAATGATAGTGGCGCTGGCTATCCTGTTTCTCTTGGCAGGGCTGGTATTCTCTGGCATATTGTGGACTCGTCAGAAGGCGTATCAATCCACCTGCTTTAGTAATCTCAAGCAGATATATGCAGCATTACAAATATATGAGCAGGACTACGGCGAACTGCCCCGTTGGTTCGGGCCGCTGGAGGCGGGCTATGTGAAAAGTCGGAGCATCTTTATCTGCCCTGCTCACCGCGATTTCACCTTCATCCAAGACGAACACTGTTGGGGGCTCCCGCCTGACCCGCAACAGTTCAAAGCGGGCGAGACCTACTTCCGTCGCGTTCCTCCCTCAACGTTGGGTGCGACCAACTACGAGATCAGTTTCGCGTGCGGCGGCGTCTCCCTCTCACAACCGCACTCTGACGAGGAACTGGCAAATGACTATCGGTCTGGCTGGAGGAGACATTCCGGGGGTATCAATTTCCTATACGCTGACGGGCATGTGAAATGGGTGCGGTAGCAAGGCAAAACCATCCCTGCGATCACCCCTGTCCGTCGTCTCGCGCTGAAGGTTCTTCTACAGGTTGAATAGAAGAAATCCTACGTCAATACCTCCTCTAAGGCGTGGTCAGGCGCCGGACAAAACGAAAGGCTGACGCCCTTGCGGCGTCAGCCTTTTTGATTGCAGAACGGTGTTGGCTTTGCGCCGTTAGCCGCCGGTCTTTTTGGCTGCTTCTTTCAATGTAGCCCACGATCGCAAGGGCATCGGAGGTTGAGTTCATGTCCGTCTCTCCTGCTCGTCGCCTCGCCCTGAAAATCCTTCTGCAAGTGGAGCAAAAAGGTGCGTACGTCAATCAGTCGCTCCCGCAAACGTTGGCGCGCGAGTCGCTGGAAGAGCGCGACCGCTCTCTGACGGTTGAACTCGTCTATGGCGCGCTGCGTCATCAGGGCGCATTGGATTGGACGATCGCGCATTTTGCTGCGCGTCCGTTGGACAAGTTGCCGACCGCCATGCGACTGATTCTGCGGTTGGGAACGTACGAAATTCTTCATCTGGAACGTATTCCCACGCACGCGACGGTGCATCAATACGTGACGCTGGCGAAACGCTACGGACACGCGGGCACGGCTCGCCTGACGAACGCGCTGCTGCGCCGCGTGGCGGAGTCGGGAAAGGACGTGCCGTTTCCCGACGTCCACACGCATCCCGCCCAACACGTCGCCACCAAATTCTCGCATCCGCAATGGCTGGTGGAGCGGTGGCTTGCGCGCTGGGGCAGGGAGGAAACTCTCGCCCTCTGTCAGAAGAATAACGAGCCTGCGCCGGTCGCGCTTCGGGTCAACTCTCTGTGCGCCGGGGTAGAAAATGTGCGTCACATTTTAGAAAATGCCGGCGTAGATGTGGAAGAAGGACGGTGGGTTCATGAAGCCTTGCGACTGCGCGAGGGACGCGACATCGCCGCGCTGCCGGGATTCGCTGAGGGATGGTTCACAGTGCAGGATGAGGGGTCAACCTTAGTCGGTCGCGTCGTTGACCCCCAGCCCGGGCAAATCATCATGGACGCCTGCGCTGGACCGGGGGGGAAGACGACCCACCTCGCGGAACGGATGGGCGATGCAGGACAGGTTGTCGCTGTGGAACTTCACGAACCCCGCTGTCGTCTCATCGAACAGACGAGCCAACGGTTGAAGTTGAGTTCGATACGCACGGTGCAGGGAGATTTCCGCACGGTCGCAGAGCAGTGGACGCAAAAGGTAGACGTTTGCTTGGTAGACGCTCCGTGCTCCGGCACGGGCGCTCTGCGCCGCCGACCGGATGCGCGCTGGCGTAAATCGCCGGTGCAAATTGCGGAACTGGCGGGGTTGCAGGCGGAGTTACTGCACAGCGCGGCGGCTGTGGTCAAACGCGGCGGCGCGCTGATTTACAGTACGTGCAGCCTGGAACCCGAGGAGAACGAACAGGTGGTAGACGCCTTCTTGGGGTCGCATCCCACCTTTATCAAGGAAGATTTGCGATTGTGGCTGCCGCCCTCGCTCTGGCAGTCCACCGAGACGGATTTCACACGCCTCCAACTCCTTCCCCACCGTCATGACACCGATGGGATGTTTATTGTTCGCATGAGACGGCTATAATCACAATGGACAGGTGTAAGGAGTGACGGGTGTGAAAGCCATCAGCATTGGAACCGTCAAAGTGCAGCGGCGGTCAACTTTGTGGGCGAAGAAAGCCTTCGAATGGGTCGGCATCTTGTTGGGTGTCGCGCTGGGACTCGTTCTCGGCACAATCGTCTTTGGCACGGCGATCGTCGAAGGGGTCTCCATGCAGCCGACGCTTCATTCCCACGACTACGTGCTCATCAACAAATACACGCCTACGTTGGGGATCATACGACGGGGCGACGTGGTTTTCCTGAAATGGGATGATGAAAACCAAGAAGGAGTGAGCGATGTCGTCGTGAAGCGCGTCGTGGGGCTTCCAGGAGACCGCGTGGACATCCGCGGCGGACTTGTTTACGTCAATGGGGAGCCACTGAACGAACCCTACATTGACAACCGCATGGTGAACGAAGCCATGCGCTACATCGTGCCCGAAGGGTCCGTATTCGTCCTGGGCGACAATCGCGGCAACAGCGAGGACAGCCGCGACCACGGAGCAGTGCCCCTCTCCAACATCATTGGCAAAGCCGCCTACGTCATCTGGCCATTGACGCGCATGGGGCGGCTCCACTAATTGGAGTCCATGGGTCAATGGGTCAATGAGTCAATGAACCCATGAACCCATTAACCCATTGACTCATTAACTCATTCTCTTGCGAGGCGCGATTCTCACCTCCATAAGTCTGTTGTTGGTTTGCGTCGCTTTGGGCACGACCGCGCAGGTCATGCTCAAAGTGGGATTGAACGATTACGGAAAAATTAACAGTCTGAGCCGGCTCTTCGGCGCGTTTCTCCGTTGGCGCATCGTGGTAGGATTTGGTCTTTACGGAATTAGCAGTCTGCTTTACATTACTATCATTTCGCGTGTGGACGTCAGTTTCGCTTATCCCTTCATTGCCCTCACTTACATCGGCGTCGCTATCATGGCACGACTCCACCCGCAACTCCGCGAGTCCATTCCGCCGCTGCAAGTCGTTGGGCTGACGCTCATCTTCATCGGCGTCTCGCTCATCGGCATCGCCAAGAACCAACAAGCCCACACCGCTGCCCATCCGCAGGCGGTGAGCGCGGCAACGAATCGGTGAAAAAATGAACGCGACACGGAAGGCGACCCTACTGCCTTTTGTCGGACTGGCTGCGTTGGTCATCGCCTTCTTTGCTCCCGTTCTGTTCACCGACCGCGTTCTTCTTCCCGGCGAGTTCCTCACCGGATTCCATCCGTTCACATCGCTGGCCCCATCGGCAGATACGCCGTGGCACATCCTGCAATGGGACGCGCTCGCCCAATACTACCCCTGGCGGCTGTTCGCGCACCGCTGGCTGCGACGGGGCATGATTCCGCTGTGGAATCCCCACGAGTTCTGCGGCGCGCCGTTGCTGGCGAATGGACAGTCGGCGATTCTTTATCCGCTCCATCTCCTCTTTTGGCTGATGGACCCCGCCCGCGCTTTCGGGTGGTCGGCGGCGCTGCACTTTTTTCTGGCGGGTTGCTTCACGTTCCTCCTCGCCCGCCATTATCAGTTGTCGCCGCTTGCGTCCTTCTTGTCCGCTGTCACGTTCGCCTTCTGCGGCTGGCTGGTCGCATGGACGTCGCTGCCAACGCTGATGAACGTCGCCGTCTGGTTGCCGCTCGTCCTGCTACTGACTGAACGAGTCGCGGAGAAACCCTGCCTTCGCCGCGCTGCCGCGTTAGGCGGTGCCTTGGGGCTGGTTCTTCTCGCCGGACATTTTCAGATTGCCTTCTATGTCTTCCTCGCCGTCGCGTTACGCGGCACGTGGCTTCTTGTTTCGCCTCATCGCTCGCTGACGCTCGCTGACGCTCGCGGCTCGGATATTCCGCGTTGGACATTGGACATTGGTCATTGGTCATTAGTCATTGCCATCGCCGTCCTGCTTGCCGCCGCGCAACTGTTGCCCTCCGCCGAACTCGCCCGCTTCAGCCCGCGCGCCGGTTCCGCCACGCCCGAAGGCTTCCGCAACTTCGCCATGAAACCCGCGCAACTGACGAACCTCATCAGCCTCGTCCGCTATGACATGCTGATAGGCGAAAAACAAATCTACCCCTACTCCGAACACTGCGGCTATGCGGGTATCATTCCGCTGATTCTCGCTCTCGTCGGCAGTCTCGTCGCATGGCGAAAATCAAAATTCTTCACTGCGCTGGCTCTGTTTGCTCTGCTTTACGCATTAGGCATCTTTGCCTATCCGTTTTACTTCTACGTGCCCGGCGTCAGTCAGATGGGCGGCTTCGGGCGCGCGCTCGTTCTGTGGTGTTTCGGTGTCGCTCTGCTGGCGGGGTTCGGTCTCGATGGGGTGATGAGGTGGTTGCGTCCGCGCGGTTCACATCATCTGGTTGCTGCCATCGGCATCATCTTCATCGCCGTCACCGTGTGGGACCTGTTCAATTTCGGGCGCGACTTCAATCCGACCAGCCCGCGTTCGCTCATCTATCCGCGCACAGAATTGACAGATTTCCTCCAACGCGAAGCGAAAGACGCGCGCATCCTGTGCCTCACGCCCGAATGGACGGTCACGCCGCACCCCGCCGGGATTTTGCCGCCCAACGCGCCGATGGTCTACGCGCTCCGCGACGTGCAAGGCTATGACTCGCTGCAACTGCGGCCCTACAAGGAGGAGATGGACAACATCGCCGGCGCGCCCGGCGCGAGCAGCCCGCCGCTCAACGGAAACATGATTCTCCTGCGCAACGCGCCATCGCCGAGGCTGAACGCGCTCGCCGTCAAATACGTGGTTTCGCTGCAACCGCTGTGGGCCAAAGGGTTCAAACTGGCAGGCACGTTTAACGATGTTTACGTTTACGAAAACATTGCCGCCCAACCGCGCTGCGTCTGGAAAGGAGAAACCAGTCGTGCCGTGTCTGTGACAGAAAAGTCCCCGCAAGTCATCTCCCTCCACGTCAACGCCCCCCAGCGCGGCTCCATCGTTCTCGCCGATACCGCCTTCCCCGGCTGGCGAGCGAGCGTGAACGGGGTGCAACGCCGCATCACATCGCGCCTTGTGCAGCGCGTTGTCGAAGTAGAGCGAGCGCGAAACAAGACTGAGTTCGTCTACTTCCCGACGACGTTTCGGGTGGGGTTGTTCTTAAGTGGGATGGCGGTGAGCACTATGATAGTTTTGATTACGCCTTTCAGTCGGAGGGTCTATCAACGATAATGCGGCGTATCCTTTAGATGATACTCCAGCAAGTGCGACCGCGCGCCGATGTAAAAGACGCCGGGCGCGCCTTCGACGATTTGGTAGAGGTCGGGAATCGGCGGCGGGTCGAGGTAAATCACGCGGTCAATGCTGACATCCAACTTGAATACATCCGTGCGCGTGACGCCGTAGATGTCGCCGTCGCTGCCCGCCGTCAAGTGAATGATGCCGTAGGCTTCGGGGACGCCCATCAGCGGCGTGCCTTTGCTGCGCAACTCCCAGACTTTGACGACCTGCCGCTCGTCGCGGTCGAAGGCGAATAGGTGTCCCGTGTCCGTCGCCCCATAAACGTAGGGCACGGACGCCGTGCCGTTCCGATGCGGAATGGCAAGCGACGTGACGGCGATGGCATCGGCAATCGGGATGCACTCATAAACGCGCCGCTCTTGCTGCGGGTCGAACAGAAACAACTTCGCCTGCGTCGTCACGTCCACGCTGCCGCGCCCGCCGCGAATGCTGGTGCCGCCGTAAACGTAACGGTCATCGGCGGCGACACATTGCACGCTTTGCTTGTGGTCGCGGAAAACTCTCTTCTCTTCCGTTTGCGGGTCGAACCGCGCCAAGCCGCCGCCGGGGATGCCATAGTTGGCGCGGCAGGCGATGTAGATGCGCTCGTCGGGACCGATGGCGTATTCAAACGGGCGGTTCATGTCCTCGCCCAACTGCCCGAAGTTACGCGGGTTGGCGTCCTCCGCCATGCCCTGCGTGTCAGGGCGCGGATTCCACGGCTTCGACGGGTCATAGACGGCAAAATACGCGCCCGTGTAACTGCCCATGTAAAGTTTGTCTTTGTAGGCAATGACGTCGTAAATCTCCCCACCGCCCCAGCCCACGCGCCCCAAGTCCGTCAGCACGCGCGTCTGCGGGTCGAAGCAGAACAGGTGCATCGAAATAATCGTGCTGCCGTAGATTTTGCCGTCGGGACCTTTGTTCAGTCCCACGATGTCCGTCCCCACGCGCGGCTGATAATCAAACTGCCGAGTCTCACCGTCCACCGTGTAAGTTCCGGCACGGACGTCCGCCGTAATGCTCCGTCTCCCCGTTTCTCCGTTTCCCCGTTTCCTTTCTGGCATTTCCGTCAGTTGCCTCGTCTCTCCCGTCTGTGGATTGAACGCGATGATCTGCCCCGGTCGTTCGCGCACGATGTTGCACACGATTTGACCCTCCTCCGTCACAGCAGCGGGGCGACACCAGATGTGCTGGTCGGGAACAATCGGCGGCGGCGCTTGGCATCCGTAATCGCGCCACGTTTCATTGCGGGGGTCAAAACTGACGAGGTGCCCAAACGGATGCGTGCCGAGATAAAGCCGTCCGTCCAAGCCGAAAATCGCGCCGACGAACCGCTGCCCGCTCATCGGCGGAAAACCATGCGACCTGAGTTGGCGCGTCTCTGGACTCCACGACAGCAGCAGGTTGCCCGGCTGGTTGATACCGTGATAGGTGTGAATCCACAGTTTGCCCGTTTCATGCTGCACGGTCACGGAAAACTCGCGCGCGCCGATGCGATGACGCTCCACCACTTCGCCCGTGTCCACGTTGACGCCAAACAACACCGCGCCTTCCTGTCCGAACTCCGCGCCCCACAGCAAATCCATCTTCCGCACCGGGTCGTGCGACACCCAACCCCCGCCCATCCAGCCGCCGACCACCGGACGCCCCAAGTCAAAGTAAACGCCCATTAGCTGCCTCCTGACCAGAAGATGAAACGATATTCGTCGCGGGTCGCGCGCTTCCTTGTCACCACGTTACGTAAGGAGGCAACATCATGGCTGTTGGGAACGCCGGACACACAGGGGAACGAATCATCGGAGTCGTGTAGAATTTCGACGGGGAGCGAGTCGCCGTCAAGTTCAATCAGCGGAAGGGGGTGAAGGGTTTGGTTGGCGCCGAGGGCGGGAGACAAACAGGTTTACTATCATCAGCCAAGCGTTCTGCCCACTGCTCGCTTGCTGAACAGCCGCATACGCATCGGCGTGCGGCGGCGCAGTCCCGCTGTCGCAGGGCGAGGCGTCCCAGCGTGGACAGCGCACAGGCAACGCTCCGCCGGTCATCTGTTTGACGGAATCGGGCGAGGCTCTCCTCCATCAATGCGTGCGCCGCTGCGTCGTCGCCTTGCTCGCAGGACAGATTGCCGAGGTTTTCAAGCACCAGGGCGACATGGAGGTTGTCTCCCAACTGCCGCGCGATGCAGAGGCTTTCCTCAAGGAGCGGGCGCGCTGCCCCATAGTCGCCCTGAATCATGGCGACCTGTCCCACATTGTTGAGCGCAGCACAGACCCGCCGCTGGTCTCCTAACTCTCGCGCTGCCGTCAGGCTCTCCTCATAAAGAGCGCGCCCCGCTGCGAAATCGTCCTCGTTGCAGGCGACCCCGCCCAGGCAGTTAAGAGCCTCTCCCCAAAATGTCATTCGGAACGCAGGGAAGCATCTCAACGGCGAGATTTCCCGACTCGTCGAGGATCCCGATGTATTGGGACTTCGCTCCGCTCAGAATGACAAGCATTTTGGGGATAGGCTCTAAGGAGGGGACGGGGAAGGTGATAAGCAAGGTAGGCGAGCAGCGCCGCCGTCTCCCGACTGCGAAAGCGGGTGATAACCTTCTCGCCGCGCTGCGCGCGCAGTCCACCCAACAGTTCGATTCGCCATCGAGCGTTCATGCCTCTCATCCTCCAACGTGCCCTTATTTTATCATAAAATTGTGATATAATGACGGGGCGAAAGACCTGCTATGAGAGGTCAAGAAGGAGAAAACGCTATGCCAGTTGTCAGAACGAGCGAACAACCTCTGCAAGAGGGCAACCGTCCGGAGTGGTGTCAGGTGACCAGTGCGGGCGTTTTTCGCGTGTCCACTCAAGGCGGTTGGTTCGACTGTCACTACCACGACTTCCCGGAGTATTGGCTGATTTTCAAGGGCAAAGCCAAAGTGATGAGCGAGGGCAGGGAGCACTACGTCAAGCCCGGCGACATCGTTTGCACGAACGCGGGCGATGAACACGACGTGCTGGAGGTTTACGAAGACCTCGAAGCGTTCTGGTTTGAAGACCCCTGCCCCGAAGGGGGATGCAAAGGACACCTGCACCGCGACGCGGGAAAGGCGAAAGGTCATCCCGTGCCTGCGAAACCGTTGCCGCTGGATTTTCCTACGTAAATGCTGAATGTAATGTCACGCGGATAGCACTAACGCGGATAACGACGAACGGCATTTATAAATTGGAAATTCGCAATGCCGTTATCCGCGTTAGTGCTATCCGTGGGATGTGGCTTGATGGAGCATTGTCAACATGAGTGAACCACTTCGTTACATCATCGTCGGCACGGGCGGGCACGGCGGCTACTGGTGCCGAACCGTGCTGCCGCGATTAGCGGACATGGGCAAAGCGGTCGCTGTCGCCGCAGTGGACATCAACCGCGACGCCCTGAAGAATGCGCAGCAGTTTTTGAAGTTGCCGGAGTCGAGGTGTTACACTGACATGGCGCAGGCGTTCGACGAGAACAAAGCCGACTTCGCCATCGTCGTCGTCCCGCCCGCGCATCACGAAAAAGTGGTGGACATGGCGTTGAGCCACGACCTGCACATCCTGTCCGAAAAACCGATTGCGGACACGATGGAGGCGTGCTGTCGCATTTACCGGAAAGTCCGCGCCGCAGGGAAGAAGATGTCGGTCACGATGAGTCACCGCTTTGACCAGGACAAGCAGACGCTCGAACGCGAAATCAAGAGCGGCAAGTACGGGCGACTAAATTACGTCATCTGCCGCTTCACTCACAACTGTCGCAAGTTTGGGGACTGGGGCAAATTCCGCCACGAAATCCCCGACACACTGCTGATTGAAGGAACGGTTCACCACTTCGACATCTTCCGCGCGCTGACGGGCGCGGACGCGCAGACGGTTTACAGTGTGACGTGGAATCCGCCGTGGGGTGAGTTCGCGGGCGACAGCACCGGGCTGATTACGGTTCAGATGACGAACGGCGTGCGCTGCTTTTACGAGGGCGCGAAGGCGAACGCTTCGACGATGAACGGCTGGGGGAACGAATACTTCCGCGCCGAGTGCGAACACGGCACATTGGAGCTCGACCGTCGCTGGCTGCGCGTCCTGCGCGGCAATTCGTGGGAGCGCCCGCTCGCCGAAGATATACGATTGCTTCAACAACCCGTCTGGATGAACCCATGGCTGGCGGAGATGTTCTGCGACTGGCTCAACGGCGGCGGGACGCCGCCGAACAACCTTGAGGACAACATTCAATGCTGCGCATTGCTTTTCGCAGCGGTTGAATCCGCCCACACGGGACAACCCGTGGACGTGCAGGAGTATCTGAGGAATCATCGGGATTTGTGATGATGACATCCCGCGAATGACACGAACGCGGAGAGGGGCAAACGGCATTGCGAACTGCAAATTGCAAATTTCTAATTTTCAACGGTCGTTTGCCGTTATCCGCGCTATTGTTATCCGTGGGACGAAACTGGAGGAGTGTGGAATCATGGCGCAGGAAAAGACGGTTCGGCTGACGATGGCGCAGGCGATTGTTCGGTTTTTGAAGAACCAGTACGTGGAGCGCGACGGGAATGAACAACCGTTTTTCGCGGGGTGTTTTGGCATCTTCGGGCACGGCAGTCTCGCGGGGATGGGGCAGGCGCTGCAGCAGCATCCCGACTTTCGTTACTACCTGACGCGCAATGAGCAGGCGATGGTGCATACTGCCGCCGCGTATGCGAAAGTGAAGAATCGGTTGGGCACGTTTGCGTGTTCCACTTCCATCGGACCGGGCGCGACGAACATGGTCACGGGCGCGGCGATGGCGACGGTCAACCGCTTGCCGGTGTTGCTTTTGCCCGGCGACATCTTCGCGCGGCGCAACGTCGCGCCGGTGTTGCAGCAACTTGAGCAGCCCTACACGCAGGACATCGGCGTGAACGACGCCTTCAAGCCGGTGTCACGCTACTGGGACCGCCTCTATCGCCCGGAGCAAGCCATCACCGCGCTGCCCGAAGCGATGCGCGTGCTGACCTCGCCCGCTGAAACCGGCGCGGTAACGCTGGCGCTGCCGCAGGACGTTCAGGCGGAGGCGCACGATTATCCGACGGCGTTGTTTGAGAAGCGCGTGTGGACGGTTCCGCGTCCGCGCCCTGACGCCGAACTTCTGCGCCGCGCCGCGCAACTGATTCGCGGCAGCCGCCAGCCGCTTATCGTCGCAGGCGGCGGCGTGCTTTACAGCGAGGCGACGGACGCGCTGCGCCAGTTTGCAGAACAAACAGGCATTCCCGTGGCGGAAACGTTTGCGGGGAAAGGTTCGATGCGCTACGACCATCCGCTCGCATTAGGCTCCATCGGCGTCACGGGCACGCTCGCCGCCAACGTCATGGCGCGCGAGGCGGATTTGGTCATCGGCATCGGCACGCGATACAGCGATTTCACGACGGCTTCCAAGACCGTGTTCCAGCACCCGAACGTGCGATTCATCAACGTCAACGTCGCTGAGTTTGATGCTTACAAGCACTCGGCATTGCCACTCACCGGAGACGCGCGCGTGACGCTGGAAGAGTTGCGCGTCGCGCTGGCAGGTTATCAAACTTCCGCCGACTATCGCGCCCGCGCCGCGCAGTTCAACAAAGAGTGGGATGCGGAAGTCAGTCGGCTCTACGGCTTGGGGCACAATGCGCCCATCAGTCAGAGCGCGGCGATTGGCGCGGTGAACGAAGCGGCGGGCGAGCGCGGCATTGTCATCTGCGCGGCGGGCAGCCTGCCCGGCGACTTGCACAAACTCTGGCGCATGCGCCACCCGAAAGGTTTCCATCTCGAATTCGGCTACTCCACCATGGGCTACGAAATCGCCAGCGGGTTGGGTATCAAGATGGCGGCGCCAGACCGCGAGGTGTTCGTGATGGTGGGCGATGGCTCGTATCTGATGATGTCGCAGGAAATCGTCACCGCCGTCGCGGAGGGCGTCAAACTCAACGTCGTTCTCATCAACAACTACGGCTTTGCCAGCATCGAAGGCTTATCCAAGTGGGCAGGCAGCGGCGGGTTCGGCACGCACTACCGCTACCGCAACCCGCAGACGGGACACCTCGACGGCGAACGTTTGCCCGTTGACTACGCCGCCAACGCCCGCAGCCTCGGCGCGCACGCCATCGAAGCCACGGACCTGCCCTCACTGAAAGCCGCCCTGACGGAATCACTCCATCAAACCAAAACCACCGTCATCGTCGTCGAAACCGACCGCGAGCAGCGCGTGCCCGGTTACGAGTCGTGGTGGGACGTGCCGGTGGCGGAGGTGTCGGAGATGGAAAGCGTGCAGAAGTCGCGGGCGGATTATGAGGAGATGCGGAGTAAGGAGAGATACTACTTGTAAAATTCGAAATTCGAAGCACGAAATTCGAAACAAATTCAAAACTCCAAGGGACAATGACCAAAATCGCATCCGCTGCCCAAGTATCGGCGGATTGGTTTTGTTTGGGATTTTGGAATCCGGTCATTTGAATTTGTTTCGAATTTCGTGCTTCGAATTTCGAATTTAGGCTGAATTATGGCTGAGAATGAGCATGGGAAAACATACGATTTGGAGGGGCGGACGTTCAAGTTCGCTAAACGAGTGCGAGAGTTCGTGAAAGCATTACCCAAAACGCTGGGGAACGTTGAAGATGCCAAACAGTTAGTGAGAGCATTGGGGTCGGTTGGCGCCAATTACATCGAAGCGAATGATGCGCTTAGTAAGAAGGATTTCATCATGCGCATCAAGATATGCCGCAAGGAGGCGAAAGAAACTCGCTACTGGTTGCGTCTGATGGATACCGACGGCAGCAATGAGGCATCTGCCGAACGGGAGAAGTTGATTCAAGAGAGCACTGAATTGATGAACATCTTCGGAGCGATACTGCGGAAAAGCGAATGAAGAGTAAAATTTGAAATTTGAAGTCCGAAATCCGAAATTCGAAACAAATTCAAATGACAGAATACCGAAATTCAAAACGGGAGTCACCCATAGTGCTGCCACGGAGTTTAGAACATTGCCTTTTTGAATTTGGGATTTGTTTCGAATTTCGGATTTCGAATTTCGAATTTACCCAATGATTTATGTCGGCAACGCCCCTTGCTCCTGGGGCACACTTGAATTTGAAGGCATGGACAGTCAGCCCCTCTCCTACCAGCAGATGCTCGATGAGTTGGCAGAAACCGGCTACACCGGCACGGAGTTGGGCGATTGGGGTTTTATGCCGACTGACCCCGCTGCGCTCAAAAGCGAACTGACGCAGCGAAGCCTCGCCATGCTGGGCGCGTTTGTGCCGGTTGCGTTCAAAGATGCCGATGCGCACGCGGCGGGACAGGCGCACACGCTGAAGGTGGCGCGGTTGCTGGCGGCAGTAATGGAAGTCAACCCGCAGGGCGTCAAGCCGTTTGTAGTTCTCTCTGACGCGAACGGAACTAACCCCGTGCGCACGCAGAACGCGGGGCGGGTCACGACGGAGATGGGATTGAGCGAAAACGAATGGCGCGTGTTTGCGCAAGGCGTGGAGCGGATGGCGCGAGCCGTCCGAACGGAAACCGGCTTGCGCGTCGTCTATCATCACCATTGCGCGGGCTACGTCGAAACGCCGGATGAAATCGCTCGACTTCTGGAATTGACTGACCCTGCGCTGGTGGGGCTTGTTTTCGACACGGGGCACTATGCGTTTGGTGCGAGTAGCCTTGATGGACGCGCGGTGCTTGAAGGTCTGGAACGTTTTGCCGACCGCATCTGGTATGCGCATTTCAAGGACTGCCAGCCACAGGTTGCGCAACAGGCAAGGGCGGAGGGATGGGACTATTTCGCGGCGGTGGGGCGCGGAGTTTTCTGTGAGTTGGGTAAAGGCTGTGTGAACTTTCCAGCGGTTGTCAGTTGGCTGCGCGCGCGTGGTTACGGCGGCTATGTGGTGGTTGAACAGGACGTGCTGCCGGGCATGGGAACGCCGAAGGAAAGCGCACAACGGAATCGGGAATATCTGCGTGGGATTGGTTTGAATCGCTACCTTTGCTCCCCATGATAAATCACGGGGCTACCTTCAGCCGTCCCTACGGGACTGAGGGAAGAGGCAAGAGTCCTGTAAGGACGGTTGATGATAGCCCATGAATTCACTCATGGGAACTCCTGAAACACCCCAAACCTGCGGACGCCGACCCGAAGGGCGAGTGGTTCGCGTTTGAGAAGGGCGCGGCGAAACACGGTGGCGGCGATGGGTGGGCGGACGTCTGGAAGCGGGCGTTTTTCGGCTGGGAGTATAAGGGCAAACACAAAGACCTTGATGCCGCCTACAACCAACTCCTGCAATACCGCGAGTCGCTGGAGAATCCGCCGCTGCTCGTGACGTGCGACATGGAGCGCATCGTCGTTCGCACCAACTTCACCGCCATGCCGACGCAAAAGCATGAGATTCCACTCACCGAACTGGGAGACCCGCGCAGCCTCGAAATCCTTCGCGCCGTATTTTTCGAGCCGGACAAACTCAAACCCGGCGTCACCCGCAAGAGCATCACCGAAGAGGCCGCCAGCCGTTTCGCCGCAATCGCGCAGACGCTGCGCGAACGAGGACAAGACCCCTTTGCGGTGGCGCGGTTCCTCGACCGTGTGGTGTTCTGCCTGTTTGCCGAGGATGTGGGGCTGCTGCCCAAAGACCTGTTCACCCGCGTCGTCGAGAACACCCGACGCAACTCAACGCTGTTTGCTCAACAAGTCGGGCGGCTGTTCGACGCGATGGCGCATGGAGACTTCTTCGGCGCGGAGGCGATTCCTCATTTTAACGGCAATCTGTTTGCCGAGAGTAGGGCGGTGTCTCCGTCCCCGCCGAGTGAGTCGGCCACCAAAGAAGGCAGGGACGGGGACTCTGCCCTACTCCTCACGACCGGCGAAATTGAGGCGATTCTCGACGCGGCGCGACTGGACTGGAGCGCGGTGGACGCCTCCATCTTCGGGACGCTGTTTGAACGCGGACTCGACCCTGACAAGCGTTCGCAATTGGGCGCGCACTACACCAGCCGCGCCGACATCGAAGCGCTGGTCGAACCCGTCGTCATGCAGCCGCTCAAGCGTGAATGGCATGAAGTGCGGCAGCGAGCCGAGAACCTGTTGCAGTCGAGCCGACGCAACGCCCGCGCCGAGGCGAGCGCGGCGTTGGGCAACTTTCTCCACCGTCTCGCCAGCGTCAAGGTGCTCGACCCGGCGTGCGGCTCTGGCAACTTCCTTTACGTCACGCTGCAAAAATTGCTCGACCTGGAGAAGGAAGTCAACGATTACGCGCTGCGTCAGAACCTCACGTCCTACACGCCGCACGTCAGCCCGGAGCAACTTTACGGCATCGAAATCAACCCCTACGCCTTCCACCTCGCGCAGATGACGATTTGGATTGGCTACTTGCAGTGGCGGCGCGAGCACGGCTACCTGCCCGACTACGAGCCGATTCTGCGCCCGATGGAGGACAATTTTCGGTGCATGGATGCCATCCTTGAACGCCCGCTCGCTGACGCTCGCGGCTCGGATGCCCTTCGTCTGTTACCCCCGAAGCGTCCGACAATTCCGAGCCGCGAGCGTCAGCGAGCGGGCGTTCCACGCGAACCCGGCTGGCGCGCGGTGGACTTCATCGTCGGCAACCCGCCGTTTTTGGGCGGGAAGCGGCTGCGGGCAGAACTCGGCGATGGTTACGTGGACGCGCTGTTTGCCGCGTGGCGTGACCGCGTGCGCCCCGAAGCCGACCTGTGCTGCTACTGGTTCGAAAAAGCGCGTCAGCACGTCGCCGAGGGCAAGTGCAAACGCGCTGGACTGCTGGCAACGCAAGGGATTCGCGGCGGCGCGAACCGCGAGACGTTGAAGCGCATCAAGGCAACGGGTGACATCTTCTTTGCCGAGAGCGACCGCCCGTGGATTCTGAACGGCGCGAACGTTCACGTCTCGATGGTGGGGTTCGATGACGGCTCAGGGAAAGAGCGCGTCCTTGACGGACAACCCGTTGATAACATCAACTCCAACCTCACGTCCGTTGCCGACATTACCCAAGCCCGCGTTTTGACCGCCAATCTCAACGTCGCGTTCATGGGCGACACAAAAGGCGGCGCGTTTGACATCACCGAAGACGTTGCGCTTGAGATGCTCCACGCGCCCAACCCGCACGGACGACCTAACTCCGATGTTATTGTGCCTTGGGTGAACGGGTTGGACGTGACCCGCCGCTCGCGTGGCATGTTCATCATTGACTTTGGGACTCAAATGACCGAAGCGGAAGCCTCCCGCCATGAAGCGCCTTTTGAATACGTCCTCAAGAACGTGAAGCCTGTCCGTCAGACATCAAGAACCACCGTAAGCGCTTGGTGGTTGCACGAACGCCCCAGGGTCGAGATGAGGTTGGCTCTGCGGACTTTGCCTCGCTTTCTATGCACTGCGCGAGTGACAAAGCATCGGTTATTTGTCTGGTTGGAATCTCCAACTCTGCCCGATAGCGCGACCTTCATCTTCGCCCGCGCCGACGACTACTTCTTCGGCGTGCTGCACTCGCGGCTGCACGAGGTTTGAGCAAGGGCGCAGGGGACGCAGTTGCGCGAACGCGAAAGCGGTTTTCGCTACACGCCCATTACCTGTTTTGAGACCTTCCCGTTTCCCACCCCGACGCCCGAAGGGGAGGCGGCAATTGCGGACGCCGCCCGCGAACTGGACCGGCTGCGCAACAACTGGCTCAATCCGCCGGAGTGGACGCGGGAGGAGGTTTTGGAGTTTGCGGGGTCAATGAATGGAGCGTGGGCGCGATACGTCCACAATCCGAACGAACGTGGCATCAGCATCGTGCGCTCCCCGTGCCTCGTTCCCAGAGACGCCGACTGCGCCGCGAAATTATCGAAGCGCACGCTGACGAACCTCTACAACCAGCGCCCAACGTGGCTCGTTCACGCGCACCGCAAGTTGGACGAAGCCGTGTTCGCCGCTTATGGTTGGGATGTGGGGATGACGGATGAGGAGATTTTGGAGCGGTTGTTGGAAATCAACCTGGCGCATGATAAGAAATTGCGGCATGATGACATCTTGTCGTAGGGCAGAGTCTCCGTCCCTGCCTTCGTGGGTTGCCAACCAACACGGCGGGGACGGAGACACCGCCCTACCATTGCGACGCGACAGGCATTACCAATGAGGAGCGATGCGAAATGTCAAGGCTCAGTCTCTTACTACTCATGGGGATGATGACAATGACAGCGAACACAGCACAGAACAGGACCGCCGTCTTTTACGTTGCTACGAACGGCAACGATGCGTGGTCGGGGAAACTGCCCGCGCCGAACGCGCAGAGAGATGATGGACCGTTTGCGACACTGCCACGAGCGCGGGACGCAGCGAGGGAATTGAAGCGACAACAGGGCGGAACGCTCAAACAACCCGTCACGGTGTTCGCGCGCGGCGGGACGTATTTTCTGCCGGAGCCGCTGACGTTCACGCCAGAGGATTCGGGGACGGCAGAGTGTCCCGTCACGTTTGCGGCTTACAAAGACGAGAAGCCGGTCATCAGCGGGGGGAGGAGATTGGGAAATTGGGAGATTGGGAGATTGGGAAACGGTAAGACGGTGTGGATGGTGACGATTCCAGAGGTGCGCGAGGGCAAGTGGATGTTTCATCAACTCTGGGTCAACGGGCAGCGGCGGGTGCGAGCGCGGCATCCGAACGAGGGGTTTTTGAAGGTGGCGGCGGTTCCTGATTTGCAGCCGAATCAGCCTTACAACAAGGGGCAAAACCGTTTTCAGTTCGCGCCGGGTGACGTCAAGGCGTGGGAGAATCTGGAGGATGTGGACGTGGTGCTGCTGCACTTCTGGGTCAGCGTGCGCTTCGCGGTGGCGAGCGTGGACGAACAGAAAAACGTCGTCACTTTCACGCAGACCAGCCGCCGCAAACTGATGGAAGGCTTCGGCAATGCCCCGGCGCGCTACTACGTCGAAAACGCGCTTGAGTTGCTGGACGCGCCGGGTGAGTGGTATCTCAATCGCAAGACGGGCGTGCTTTACTACCTGCCGATGCCGGGTGAGAAGATGGAGCAAGCAGAGGTCATCGCGCCCGCGCTGACTCATCTCGTGCGGCTGCAGGGCGAGCCGCAGGTTGGGCAGTGGGTCGAACACGTTGCCTTCCGCCGTCTGACGTTTGCTCACTCGGAGTGGTGGCTGCCGCGCAACGACACGGGCGACGCGCAGGCGTCAGTGGCAGTGACGGGCGCGATTCAGGGCGATGGCGTGCGACACTGCGCGTTTGAGGGCTGCACCGTCGCGCACGTCAGCAACTATGCGATGCACCTATCGCGGGGTTGTCAACAGAATCGTATCGTCGGCTGTGAGGTATTCGATTTAGGCGCGGGGGGAGTCAGAATCGGCGAGACAACTATCCGCGACAACGCCGCCGAGCAAACTCACGGCAACGAGGTCACGGACAATCATATCTACGACGGCGGCAAGACGTTTCACCAAGCGATTGGCGTCTGGGTGGGGCAGAGTTACGGCAACCGCATCGCGCACAACCACATCCACGATTTCTACTACACGGGCATCTCCGTCGGCTGGACGTGGGGCTACGGCAGAACGCTGACGCGGGACAACGTGATTGAGTTCAACCACGTTCACGACATCGGCAGGGGTTGGCTCAGTGACATGGGCGGCATTTACACGCTGGGCACGCAGCCGGGCACGGTCATTCGCAACAACGTTTTCCACGACATCACCGCCGTCGGCTACGGCGGCTGGGGCATCTACTTTGATGAAGGTAGCAGTGAGATTGTCGTCGAAAATAACCTCGTCTATCGCACGACGCACGGCGGATTTCATCAGCACTACGGGAAAGATAACGTCGTGCGCAACAATGTCTTCGCCTTCGGGCGCGACCAGCAAATCCAGCGCACGCGCAAAGAACCGCACCGCAGTTTCACGTTCGAGCGCAACGTCGTTTACTGGCGCGAGGGGAAACTGCTCGCGGGCAACTGGGACGATTTCAACTTCACACTGGATGGGAACATTTATTGGAACGGCACGGCGTCCGTTCCCTACGGTCAAACGAACGGCGGAGAGATTCGTTTCGGCAACCTGTCGTTGGAAGAATGGCGGGCGAAGGGGATGGATAAAAACTCCATCATCGCCGACCCGCTGTTTGTGAATCCAGAGAAAAACGACTTTCGACTGAAGCCGGACTCGCCCGCGTTGAAGCAGGGGTTCACTCCATTTGACGTTTCGCGGGTGGGACCGCGCAATGAAAAAGTATCCACGAAGGACACGAAGGAACACGAAGCAAATTCTTAGAATGCCTCACAAAACCTGTTTCGCTTCCTTTTGTCCCACGATTGAAATCGTGGGCTACTTTCACAAAGCCCCGATGCATCGGGGTTTTGTTAGGTGCTCTTAGTGTTCCTTCGTGTCCTTCGTGGATCGTTTCATGTCATGCGCATAGACTCCAATCTCACCTACTCAACCCTCGATGCTGACGGCATCCGCGAAGCCGCCGCGCAGACGCACGGTTTCTGGGGCGGCAAGCGGACGTTGGAAGAACATACGCAGCGCACCTTCGATGCGCTGGCGCGGCTGGGAGGGGATTTGCGTTATGTGGGTCTGCGCGACGAACGCGGCGCGTTGGTGGCCTCGCTCAAGTTTTACACGGTGGCTCTGCGAACGCCGCAAGGAGTCGCCAAAACACTCGGCATCGGCGCGGTGTTTGTGCCAGAGTCGGAACGCGGCAAGGGTCGCGGTCAAACGATTGTGCGAGCGGCGATGGACGAAGCGCGGGCGTTGGGTTACGATGCCGCGCTGCTTTACTCCGACATCGCGCCGCAGTTTTACGCGCGGTTGGGGTTTGTCGAATTTCCCGCGCTGGACTGGTCGGCGGATGTGACCGCCCTGCCGGACAGCGTGCCGCTGAGGACGCGGGCAGCGACGGCGGACGACTTCGATACTCTGAGAGCATGGTATCACGCCGACGCGGTGACTGCCGACATCTTTCCTGTCCGCTCGTCTGCCCTCTGGCGGTTTGGCAAGTGGTTCAATCGCGCCGACGATGAGTTGATTCTCAACGATGGCAAAGGCGACGTTGGCTACGTCAACGTTTGCCGCACGCCGCAAGGATTGCGTCTGTTCGAGTGGGCTGCGCCGGGCATCGAACCTGAGCGCGTCTGGTCGACAGTTCGCCGATTGGCGGAAATGGAAGGGCAAACGCACGTTTACGGCTGGCTGCGTTTTGACCGCCGCGAGGAGTGGATGACCGTGACGCCGCGCGCTGACGCGATTCCCATGATGGCGCCGCTGAAGGATTCGTGGGCGGTGGCGGCGAACATGAAGGCGTTCTTTGGAGCGCTTGATCATTTCTGACGGCAAGGATACACGGATGCAAGGATGCAAGGATACAGGGATACAAGCCGACGACGGTGTATCCTTGTATCTCTGCATCTCTGCATCCCTGCATCCTTGCATCTCTGCATCCAGATGAAACCTATCACATTCTACGTCTCACCCCGCGGCAACGACAGATGGTCCGGCACGCGCGCCGCGCCGAACAAGCCGAAAACGGATGGACCGTTCGCTACATTGGAACGGGCGCAACGCGCCGTGCGGCAACTCAAGCGCAAGCAGCGTGGGTTGAAACAACCCGTCACGGTGTTCGTGCGCGGCGGGACTTACTTTTTGAAGAAGCCGCTGACGTTCACGCCGGAGGATTCGGGAACAGCGGAGTGTCCCGTCACGTTCGCGGCTTACAAAGAGGAGAAACCTGTCCTCAGCGGTGGAAGGAAGTTAGGAAATTGGGAAATTGGGAAATTGGGGAATGGGAGGAAAGTTTCAACCGTGACGATTCCCGAAGTGCGGCGGGGCAAGTGGTTTTTCCGACAACTTTGGGTGAACGGCGAGCGGCGGGTGCGGGCGCGGCATCCGAACAAGGGCTATTTGAAGGTTGCCGAAGTTGAAGCGACACCGCAGTGGCATGATGGGCAGAGGCAGTTTCGGTATCACGAAGGGGATTTGACAGTTGCGCAATCATTCCGAGCCGCGACTGTCCGAGCTGCGACTGTTAAGGAGCGGAGACCGACAACTCGTCCGCTCCTTAACAGTCGCGGCTCGGACAGTCGCGGCTCGGCTTTTGAGGTTGTCGTGATGACCCGATGGGTCGAGTCGCGCCTTCCCGTTGTCAGCGTGGACGAGCAGGAGCGACGTCTCACCTTCGGCAAACGCAGCGTGTTTCGTCTTGAGCCGGGCGACCTCTACTACGTTGAACACTGCCTCGAAGCGTTGGACGAGCCGGGCGAATGGTATCTGGATCAAAAGGCGGGAATTCTCCACTACCTTCCCCTCCCTGACGAAAACTTGCGCCGCGCGGAAGTGGTTGCGCCCGTGTTGAAGCAAGTCGTCCGGCTGGAAGGCAAGCCCGACGCGGGGCAGTTTGTGGAACACCTCGTTTTTCGCGGGCTGACGTTCTCGCACACCGAATGGTATTTTCCAGAGAACTTTGAAGCGCCGTGGCCCAAGCCGGACGTCGGCGGGTTTCCGCAGGCGGCGGTGGGGGTGCCGGGGGCTGTTTATGGCGAGGGTGTTAAAAGTTGCACGTTTGAAGGTTGCACGTTCAAAAACTTGGGCACTTACGCGATTGAATTGTCGCGGGGTTGTCAGCACAATCGCATTGTCGGCTGTGAGATGTTTGACCTCGGCGCGGGCGGCGTGAAGATTGGCGAGACGACTATGCGCGGTCAGACGGCGAAAGAGGTTTACGGCGACGCGCTGGTTGACGCCACCGTTGCGCATCAGGTGGTCGCTTACTCCGAAGAGCAAACGCATGATAATCAAGTGACTGACTGCCATATTCATCACGGCGGGCGCATGTTCCACAGCGCGATTGGGGTTTGGATTGGGCAGAGTTACAACAACCTTCTCGCGCACAATCACATTCACGATTTCTACTACACAGGCATCTCCATCGGCTGGACGTGGGGCTACGGTCCGACGTTAGCGCGAGGCAATGTGGTGGAGTTCAATCACGTTCACCATATCGGCGTGCAGTCGGACGGCGACGGTCCGATTCTCAGCGACATGGGCGGCGTTTACACGCTGGGGATGCAGCCGGGAACACTCGTTCGCCACAACGTTTTCCACGACATCGCGGGATTGCGCTACGGCGGCTGGGGCATTTACTTCGACGAAGGCAGCACCTTCATCGTCGCGTCCAACAACCTCGTCTACCGCACTACACACGGCGGGTTTCATCAGCACTACGGCAAGGACAACGTGGTGACGAACAACATCTTCGCCTTCGCCCGCGACCAGCAGATTCAACGCTCGCGCTCCGAAGACCATCGCAGTTTTTTCTTCGAGCGCAACGTCGTGATCTGGAATCAAGGCAAACTGCTGTCGGGCAACTTGGACAATCTGAATTTGTCCTTCGACCACAACGTTTACCACTGCACGGGCAAAGGGGAAACGACCTGCGGCCAACTGACGTGGGAAGAGTGGCGGGAAAAGGGAATGGACGAACACTCCGTCCTCGCCGACTCAAAGTGCGCCAACCCGAAGAAAGACGATTTCCGATTGAAGCGCACGTCGCCCGCGTTCGCGTTGGGGTTTGTGGCGTTCGACGTCTCGCAGGTGGGACCGAAATTGGGTTGAGCGTTCTATCACAACCTTCGGCTTGCGGCAAAACGCACGGGTGCATTACGTAAAATTTGCAACCCTCGTAGGGAGGCGCTGCTCCGACGGATGTGGGGCAGGAGGCAGGAGGCAAATT
>FWPU01006251.1_pt1 | contig 24209 bp, 20 predicted proteins | sample 2228361 | NCBI WGS metagenome assembly FWPU01 (sample SAMEA103939777, study PRJEB20133) | metagenome | reverse complement strand
CAGGCCCGGCGTCAACGACGCCGAATCACGCCGATGCTGAAATCATAACCCCCTTGAATTCAATCAGTTCAACTCCCCTCGCCGCCCCGCAACTCCCCGCCCCATCGTATAATCGTATCGAACCGCCCCGCTTTATCCCCCGATGGCTGCCTTCGTTTCGCAAAAAACGCGCGCCACACATTCTCGCAATCCACATATAAGAACCCTCGTGCGTTCCGGCCACCCTGCCACACTCCCTCCGGGCCCCCGAGATTGGCTTCGTTCCCCAAAAAGATTCGCCCGCCCATTTCCCATGCTGCAAATAAGAGGCTCGTGCGTTCCGCCCGCCCTATCGCAATCCCGCCGCGCCCGCGAAATTGGCTTCGTTCCGCAAAAAGCGCACCTCGGCCGATTTCGCATCTCGCAAATAAGAAGCTCGTGCGTTCCGCCCGAATCCCCCCGCCCGCCGGTGTATGATGACGGAATCATGATGACGCGCAGAGGATTTCTCACCACCGCGTTCCTGGGCGCCGCCCCGCTGCTGCGGAAGGCCGAAGCGGTGCTCAAGAGCATGAAAATCACCCGGATACGCTTCTATGAGTCGCCCATCAGCCGTCCCATCTTTAACCAGAGCTTCCACATCGTCACCGTCGAGACCGACGCCGGCCTCACCGGGATCGGCGAAGGCGGCTCGCGCGACACCATCACCCAGTGCGCCGGCCTCCTCATCGGCGAAGATCCCACCCGCATCGAACACCTTTGGCAGCTCATGTATCGAGGCTACTTCTACCCCCCCGGCCGCGAGAAAATTCACGCCCAGGGCGCCCTCGACGTCGCCCTCTGGGACCTGAAAGGCAAGGCCCTCGGCGTGCCGGTCTACGAGCTGCTCGGCGGGCTCACCCGCGACTACATCGAGTGCTACTCCACCGGCTTCCCCTCCCAGGGCAGCCTGCGGGAAACCGCGCGCGCCTGCATCGAGGCCGGCTTCCGCGCCTTTCGCACCTCGGTCGCCGACCCCGGCAAGGGCAACCCCTTCATCGCCAACAAGATGGTCCGCGAAACCTACCAGCGCTGCAAAGAAATCCGCGAAGGCGTCGGGCCCAACGGCGACTGGGCCATCGACTATCACACCCGGCTCGACTTCCCTGACGCCGTACGCCTCAGCACACTGCTGGAGCCCCTCGAGCCCATCTTCTGCGAGGACCTCGTCCGCAGCGAAAACCCCGCCGTCTACCGCCAGCTCCGCCCCCAGGTGAAGGTCCCCATCGCCGTCGGCGAGCAATTCGGTGACCGCTGGGACATCAACGAGCTCATCGAGAACCGCCTCATCGACTACTCCCGCGTCACCATCCCCAACGTCGGCGGCATCACCGAAATGCTCAAGCTCGCCGCCCTGTGTGAAACCCACTACGTCGGCCTCATCCCCCACTTCACCGGGCCGCTGTCCGAGGCCGCCCTCGTGCACGTCTGCGGCTGCTTCTCCGGTCCGGTCCTGATGGAAATGACCGGCGCCGGCCCCAGGGACGTCCCTTACTTGCCCCAGCACTTCGATTTCAACAACGGCAAACTCTGGCCCAACCGCCGGCCCGGCATCGGCGTCGAGTTCGATCCCAGCCGCATCCCCATGACCGCCGAAATCACCGAAAAATCCCAGCCCATCCCCCTGTTCCGCCGGCCCGACGGGTCCATCACGAATTGGTAGCTATGCATCGCAGACAATGGTTACAGACTTTCGGCGCCGGCCTGATGGCCGCCTCACCCGCCTCGGCGAACGAACCGGCAAAAGTGCGCATCACCGGCCTCGAGGTCTTCCGCGTCCGCGTCAATCGCCGCGGCGACTGGATGCTGTTCCGCCTCCACACCAGCGCTGGCGTCACCGGCATCGGTGATGCTTCGCACGGCGGCCGCGACGATCGCGTTCAGCAGATCGCTCGCCAGTTCTTCGACGCCGTCCGCCAAAAAACGATCTTTGACATCGAAGCCCTCCGGGCCGCCGCCCTCCCCGAGATCCAACGGACCGGACGCCCGGCCGCCGTCGCTCTCGGCGGCCTCGAGCAATGCCTCTGGGACCTCCAAGGCAAGGTCCTGAACCTGCCCTGCTGCCACCTCTTCGGCGGCCTCCTCCACCGCCGCATCCGCAACTACGCCAATATCAATCGCTCCACTGAAGACCGCACTCCGAACGGCTTCGCCAAAATCGCCGAGAGCGCCGTCCGCGCCGGCTTCGACGCCATCAAGCTCGCTCCCTGGGACGGCATGCCCCGCATGGACGCCGCCCCGGAGGCGGTGGAGAAGGCTACCCGGTTGGGCATCGACTGCGCCGCCGCCGTCCACCAGGTCCTCGGTCCCCGCGGCGACCTCCTGCTCGACGCCCACAACCACTTCAACCTCCAGCGCGGCCTCGATCTCGCCCGCCGCCTCGAACCTCTCAACCTGTTCTGGCTCGAGGAGGTCACCCGCCCCTTCGACGATCTGGCCGTGATCAACCGCGCCGCTAAGATGCCCATCGCCGGCGGCGAGTCCCTGTTCTCCGTCAAGGCCTTCCACCGCTACATCGCCGCCGGCGCCGCCGACATCCTCATGCCCGATATCAAGTACTGCGGCGGGATGTTCGAGCTCAAGAAGATCGCCGCCATGGCCGAAGCCGCCGGATTGCCCGTCGCCCCACACGGCCCCGCCAGCCCCGTCGGCAACATGGCCGCCGCCCACGTCTGCGCCACCCTGCCCAATTTCCAGATCCTGGAGTTCTCCCACGGCGAAGTGCCTTGGCGCGCCGAACTGGTCGAGCCGCCCGAAATCCTCGAGAACGGATATCTCACCGTGCCGGACCGCCCCGGCATCGGCTACACCCTGAACGACCAAACCTTGCGCCGCTACGCGGCGGCCTGAAAACGGTCTTCGACCGCTGGTTTCCTACAATAAGGGAAGGAGGACTGTGGCCAACAACTATATCCTCGTCATCTTCGACAGTTGCCGCTACGATACGTTCATTCGCGCCAACCCCAAAACGATCCGTAAGCTCGGCCGGGTCGAAAAACGGTGGTCCTACGCCTCCTGGACCGCGCCGTCGCACTACAACTTCCTCATCGGCCTCATGCCCCACCAGAGCCCGAAGCACGTCTACGCCTCCGAGTACTACACCAAGGAGTTCTTCAAGTACAACGAGCGCCTCGGCGTCGGCGGCATCGAGTTCAAATCCCTCGTGCCCAAGCTCTACCTGCCCTCCTTCCTCAAGGAAAAGATGGGCTACCGCACCCACGCCATGGTCTCCCTGCCCGTGTTGAATCCCCGCACCGTGCTCAACCAGGGCTTCGACACTTACAAGCTCATGGAAAAGCACAACGACATGCGCGCCATGCTGAGGGAGATGAAGTTCTCGCGCAGCCGGCCGTCCTTCTACTTGCTCAACGTCGGCGAGACCCACTACCCCTACGCCCTCCCCGATGAGCCGCCCGATCAGTGGCCCCGCATCAGCGGCGTCCACGGTGTCTTCAAGCACCTCGACGACCACGTCGTCGGCGGCAAGCTCGTCCGAAAGAAGGAGAAGTTCTTCGACGACGCCAAGCTGCGGCAACTCAAGCGCCGCCAAATCGCCGCCGTCCGCTACCTGGACACCGTCGTCGAGGAGCTGTTCGACCTGGTCCCCAAAAACACCTACATCACCATCACCTCCGACCACGGCGAACTGTTCGGCGAAGACGGCTACTTCGGCCACGGCCCCATCCAGCACGACAAGGTGCTCGAAGTGCCGTTCGTTGAGGGGAAGCTCCGTTGAAGAAGCGTCCCGATTGGCGCCTGCTAGCCGCCCTGGCCGCCGCCGCGCTCGCCGGCCTGCTCTTCGCCCCGCCGGCGAGCGATCACGTCCGGCCGGCTTACATCGGCCCCGGCGCCGGCTTCGCGTTCCTGGGATCGTTCCTGACCCTGCTGTGGGCTTTCCTGATCAGCGCCGGCACGATGCTGACCTGGCCTATCCGCATGGCCTGGAAGTCGCTTCGCCGCCGCCACAGCCTCAAGCACGCCCGGGTGAAGAAGCTGATCTTCCTCGGGCTGGACGGATTCGACCCCGGCCTGGCCGAGAAATACATGGCCGAGGGCAAGCTGCCGAACCTGGCCCGGCTCCGCCGGCAGGGCTCCTTCACCCGGCTGCGCACCACCTTCCCGTCCCTGTCGCCGGTCGCCTGGTCCACCTTCGCCACCGGCGTCAGCCCGGCCAAACACAACATCTTCGACTTCCTGAATCGCAACCTGAAATCGTACCTGCCCGAGCTGTCCTCCTCCAGGGTCAACAAGCCGCGGCGAACCCTCAAGCTCGGCCGGTACACGATCCCCCTCAGCCGCCCTTCGGTGGACCTCCGCCGCAAGAGCATCCCCTTCTGGAAGATTCTCGGCCGGCACCAGGTCGATTGCACCATCCTGCGCGTGCCCATCACCTTCCCGCCCGAGAAGTTCAACGGCCGCCTCCTGTCGGCCATGTGCACCCCGGACTTGCGGGGCACCCAGGGCAGTTTCTCCTTTTTCTCGACCCGGCTCGAAGAGGTCACCTACGAAGGCGGCAGCCGCTATCCGCTGCACCGCAACGGCCGCCGCCTCACCGGCTGGCTGGAAGGTCCCGAGCACCCGCTCATCGAGGACGCCGGCACGCTCCGCATCCCCTTCTCCATCGCACCGAACGGCAAGCCGGACGGGGCCGTGCTCGAAATCCAAGGCGAGCGGCACGAACTCACCCGGGGAGAGTACTCGCCCTGGATCCCGCTCACCTTCCGCGCCGCCGTCGGCATCAAAGCCCGCGGCATCTGCCGCTTCCTGCTCACCGAGCTCGAGCCCGAAGTGAGCCTCTACGTCACGCCCATCAACATCGATCCGGAAAACCCCGCCTTGCCCATCTCCCACCCCGCCTATTACTCCGCCTACCTCGCCAAGCTCCTGGGGACCTTCGCCACCGTCGGCATGGCCGAAGACACCTGGGCCCTCAACGAGGGCGCCATCGACGAAGACGCCTTCCTCACCCAGGCCTACCTCACCCATCAGGAGCGCGAGGCGATGTTCTTCAGCGCCCTGGACCGCCTGCGCCGCGGCGTCACCGCCTGCGTGTTCGATGCCAGCGACCGCATCCAGCACATGTTCTACCGCTATCTCGACAACCGCGCCGAAGGCCGCCACGCCGCCGCCATCGAGCAGATGTACCGGCGCATGGACGATCTGGTCGGCCGGGCCCTGGAGTATGTCGATGACGACACGGTGCTGTTCGTGCTCTCCGACCACGGCTTCGGCTCCTTCCGCCGAGGCGTGAACCTGAACACCTGGCTGTTCCGCAACGGCTACCTGGCGCTGAAAAACGGCGCCTCCACCGCCGGCCCCTATTTCAAGGGCGTGGATTGGAGCCGCACGAGGGCTTATACGCTCGGACTGGCGGGCCTGTACCTCAACCTGAAGGGCCGCGAGGCCGAGGGCATCGTTGAGCCCGGAGAACAGGCCGAGTCGCTGAAGCGCGAGCTGATCGGGAAACTCACCGGCTTGCGGGACGACGACTGCGGCGAAACAGCGATCCTGAAGGTCTACGCCACCAGCCGCCTGTACCGCGGGCCCTACCTGGAGGAGGCGCCCGACCTCATTGTCGGCTACAACAACGGCTACCGCACCTCCTGGGACGCCGCCCAGGGCAAGATCACGCCGAACGTGATCGAGGACAATCCCAAGGCCTGGAGCGGCGACCACAGCCTCGACCCCCTGCTGGTGCCCGGCGTGCTCTTCTGCAACCGCAAAATCGACGCCGAAGATCCCGGCATCGAGGACATGGCGCCCACGGCGCTGGATCTGTTCGGAATTCCCAGACCCCCCTACATGGAAGGCAAGCCGGTGTTCGCGCCGGCCGCCGGAAAGGAGGAACTATCCTCAGCAAATCGACCATCAAGCTAAACAAGGACCTCTGGGACCGCGTCAAGCGCTGCTCGGAGGTGGCGGGCTACTCCAGCCCGCAGGAGTTCGTCGAGCACGTGCTCGAAAAGGAGCTGGCCAAGCTGGAGGAAGCCCAGACCGACGAGGAGGTCCTGAACAAGCTCAAGGGCCTGGGCTATCTCGAATAGGCGATGCCGGCGTTAGCGCTCCTGATCGTCAGCGTGGCAGCCGGGGTCGGGCTGCTGTGGATCTTCGCCCGCACCTCGGACCAGCGGGCGATCCGGGCGACCAAGCGCGCCTTGCAGGCCCGCCTGCTGGAGCTTCGCCTCTACGCCGACGATCCCAAGGTCGTGCTGAGAGCGCAGAAGGCGCTGCTGGCGCTCAATGCGCGCTACCTGTGGCTGATGCTGCGGCCGGCCGCCGTGGCGACCCTGCCGATGGTGGCCCTGCTCATAGCTTTGGACGGCTACTATGGCAACCGCCCCCTCAAGCCCGGCGAAGCAACAATCGTCACCGCTCAGATGAGCGCCCCGCTCAACGGCTCAGCGCCGCCGGAACTGGTCGCCCCCGACGGCTTTGCCGTCGAGACGCCCGCGGCCCGTGTCCCGGTCCTGCGCCAGGTAAGCTGGCGGGTCCGCGCCATCCACGCCGGCCGCGGCGAACTGAAACTCCTCAGCGGCGGCGTCGAGGTCGCCAAGCAGATCGAGGCCGGCAGCGGCCTCCGGTTCCTCACCAGCCGTCGCGTCCGCGCCGCCGCTTCGTGGCTGATCCACCCCGGCGAGGCGCGGATCGACACCGGCGCCGTCGAGTGGATCGAGGTCGACTATCCCGCCTCCCGCCTCGCCTGCTTCGGCTTCGAGGCGCACTGGCTCGTGTGGTTCCTGATCTTTTCGATGGTGACGGCGTTGTTGCTCAAGGGGAAGTTCAAGGTCACCATCTGATCCGGCGCCCGGCCCATGGAACCTTCGCCCGTCCTGATCCTCGGCTGCGGTTACACAGGCCGCAGGGTCGCCGAACGTCTGGCCCGGCGCGGCATCCCCGTCACGGCCACTACCCGGCATCGCGAGCGGCTCGGCGATCTGGCGGATCTGGGCGTGCGGGTCCACCGGATGGACGTGCTGGAACCGGACAGCGTCCGGCCGGTGCTCGACTCCGCCGCGCCGGGAGTGCGCGTGCTGCATTCGATCCCGGTCATCCGCGGCCCGAACGGGCTGCTCGATCCGACGCCCCAACTGCTCGCCGGACTGGCAGACCGTCCCGCACGGCTCGTGTATCTTTCCACCACGGGTGTCTACGGGACCCACTCCCTGGTCGACGAAACCACGCCGGCGGCGCCCGCCAGCCGCACCGACCGGCTGCGCCTGCAAGCCGAGCAGGCCGTGGCCCACGGGCCGTGGTCCTGGTTGATCCTGCGGCCGGCGGCCATCTACGGCCCGGGCCGCGGCGTCCACGAATCGCTTCGGCGCGGAACCTTCCGCCTGGTGGACGACGGCGGTAACTACGTCAGCCGGATTCACGTCGACGATTTGGCCGCTCTGGTTGAGGCGGCCCTGTTTTCCGACCTCACGGGCTTCTACCCCGTCGCCGACGAGGCGCCGTGCACATCCCGGGAGATGGCCGAATTCTGCGCCGCCCTCGTCGGCGTTCCGCCGCCGCCCTCGATCCCCAGAACCCTGGCGCATCACACCCGCCGGGCCAACCGGCGCGTCGACGGCCGGGCGATCTTCCGGCTCCTGGGCGTCAAGCTGCACTATCCCTCATACCGGCTCGGAGTCCCGGCCGCGCTGGCCGCGAGCCGGGATTGATTCCCCGCCGCCTTCCTCGAGCACGCACACGTCCCTGAGCCCGCGGTACTCCTCGTTATAGTCCAGCCCGTAGCCCACGACGAACTTGTTGGGGATGCAAAAGCCCAGGTAGTCGATGGTGACCGGGCGCTGGTGGCGCTCCGGCTTGTCCAGCAGCGCCGCCACCCGGATCGAGCGCGGGTTGCGCTGCCACAGCAGGTGGATCAGGTAGCTGAGCGTGATGCCGGTGTCGATGATGTCTTCCACCACGAGCACATCCGCCCCTTCGATGGTCACATCCAGATCTTTGGTCAGCTTCACCTCGCCCGACGAGGAGGTCCTCGAGCCGTAGCTGGACGTACCGATGAAGTCCAGCCGGACGGGACGGCGGATGGCGCGGGCTAAGTCCGCCAGAAATACGCAGGCCCCCTTGAGGATGCCGATCAGGTACAAGGTGCCGTCCGGGTAGTCAGCGTCAATCCTCCGGGCTAGTTCCTCGACACGGCTGCGGATCTGCTCGGCGGTGAGTAACACAGGCAGGGAGTGGTCCGACATTGGAGGCTTAGTTGGCGGGCGTCAAGCGCGGGCTCGGGGGGCCGATGTGGATGTGGGCGCCGGTTGATCTACCCGGGGCCGCGGCGCGGAAGGCGAAGTAGGGAATCCGCAGCTCCTCGAGTAGCCGGCGCAGCCAGGCGCCCTCGCGCGAATCCGGATGCAGCGCGACGTCCACGCGGCCGCGGTGGTCAAACCCCAGGGCCCGGTGCAGCGCCGTGGCCCCGTTGGCTGTGACCGGCAGCGAGGCGCCGAACGCCCGCTCGTACTCCAGCCGGATGAGATCCAGTTGCGAGGTCAGCAGCACGCCGCTTCCGTCGAAGCGCTCCGCAATCTCGCCCGCCCGCATCGGATCCTCCTCCAGCGCCTTCTGAAGCGCCTCCTCCAGCCGGACGATCTCCACTAGCTCGCGAAACAGCCCGGCGCGGCGGTTGGCCAGCTCGAGCGTCTCTTCGCGCCGCCGGAGCTCTTCCTCGAAAGGCCCAAGCGCCGTCCGGGAAAGAACGTTTTCCCGGACCAGCTTCCGCGCTTTGCTCAGTTCCTGCTGCTGCCGCTCGACCAGGCGCCGGGCCGCCGCCACCATTTCCTCCGCCTGCTCCTCGGTCAGCTCTTCCAGGGGAACCTTGCCGAAAAGGGTACGCTTGAGGGTGGCTTGGTCCTGTGCCTCGGCGAGCGCCAACTCGGCCTCGGCCAGCGCCCGGCGCGGCAGCGCCCCTTCCTCCACCAAGCGGCGCACGCGCTCGGCCTCTTTCCGGGCTTGTTCCAGTTCGGGAGGGTCGGCTGCAGCGGCCCCCAAGCCGATTAGCAGCACCAGCAGAGCCGCCCGGCGATTCGGGTCCATCTACTTCCCGATTGTAGTACGATACTTTTTAGGAGACTAAGGCGCGCGCTTTTGGCACGGCAACAGCCAAGGACAACGTCGCGGAAGAAAGACCAACCCGAGCCGATTCCCTCCTGGCTGCTCGCCGCGCGAATCGCCGAGGCCAAAAAAGGCGCCGATCTAAAGGTCATTGACCTGCGCGAGGTAACTTCCTTCACCGACTACTTCGTCATCTGCACCGGCGCAAATCCGCGCCAGATCCAGGCGATCGCCGACGACATTCTGCTCCAGCTCAAGCAGCGCGGCGAACACACCCTCAACACCGAAGGTTACGAGAACGCCGAGTGGGTGCTGCTGGACTACGGCGACTTCCTGGTTCACATCTTTTCCGAGAAGGCCCGCCGCTATTACGACCTGGAGCGGCTTTGGCGCCACGCCCGGGTCGTCGAGATCCCCGAGGCGCGCCCGGAAGACACTCGGGCCGTCAACCGCAGATCTGCGCCACGGTCGTGAGCGACCCTCCCGCCCGCGCAAACTCCTCCAGTGTCCGGCGGCCGTCTTCCTCGTTTAGGGTCCGGATGGCGTCCGTGACTAACTCCACCGGCCTGCCGGTCTTCAACAAGCCCAAGGCGGCGCAGCGGACGCAGTACTCGGTCACGACCCCGTAGACGACGTAGCGGCCGGCATTGAGCTTCTCGAGCAGCCGCGGCAGGTTCGGATTGGTGAAGCAGTCGAGCGCCTGCTTCTCGACGATGATCTGGGCGGCGCCGTCGATCATCGGCTCGCAAGGCGTGCTCGGCACTACCACGCGCGGCTCCAGCAATAGCCCGGCCGGTCTCTGCTGGCCGAGCGTGCCCTGCACGCAGTGCGGAGGCCAGTTTTGAAACTCGGGGTCGTCCTCGGCATGGGCGTCGGCCGTGGAGACCACCACCCAGGAGCGGGAGGCGGCGAACCGGTTCAGACGCTCGACGGCGGGGAGAATGCGCTCGGCGCCGGGCACGTACAGCGCCCCGGCCGGCAGCATGAAGTCGCGCTGGGTGTCGATGTCGAAGAAGACAGGCTTCATGCGTGCACCTCCGTGAGCTCTCTTCGAATCTTGTCGTGGAGCGCCTGCAACTCGGCGGAGTATTCGACCGGGTAGGGTGACGGGGCGGTGAAGAGGCTGCGGCAGGCGGTCGGCAGCCGCTTCAGGCACTCGGCGGCGCGCCGGCGCGCGGCGTGAACATCGGGCAGCGGCTCGAGCAGCTCTCCCCGATGGATCACCGGACGGAGCAGCGCCTCCGGAGGCCGCCCGGCAGGTGGAATTCGCGGGCTCTCCCACGAGCAGCCGATGACGTCGCGGTCGGCGTAGCGAAACACTTGCTTGGCGCCCGGCATCGTCTGCTTGTCCTCGCTCAACTTGGCCGTGTAGCGCCTGACGCCCCCGCTTTGGACCTCGACCAGCTTGTAAACCGCGCCAAGATTGGGCGCGTCCGCCGAGGTGGCCAACTCGGTGCCGACCCCGAACGCGTCGATCGGCAGGTTCTCCTTGGCCAGCTCGAGGATCTTGTACTCATTCAGGTCGCCGGTGGCCATGATCTTGGCGTCGCGGTGGCCGGCCTCGTCCAGGATCCGGCGCACCGCCCGCGAGAGCTCGACGAGGTTGCCGCTGTCCAGCCGGACCCCCCACATCGGCTGGCCGAGCAGGGCGGCTTTGCGGGCGCCCTCGAGGCTGTCGTAGGTGTCGATCAGGTGAATGGTCGCCGGCCCCAGCAGCTTCTGCAACTCCCGGAAGGAATCGAGCTCCGACGGGAACGACAGGACCCAGGAATGGGCGGCGGTGCCGAAGACCGGGACGCCGAAACGGAAGCCGGTGAGCGTGTTGCTGGTGCCGATGCAGCCGCCGATGTAGGCCGCCCGGCCGGCCAGCACCCCGGCTTCCGGCGAGTGCGCCCGGCGCGTGCCGAACTCCACGACACCCCGGCCAGCCGCCGCTTCCACTAACCGCGCCGCCTTGGTGGCGACCATCGACTGGAAGCCGACGGTGGCCAGCAGATAGGTCTCCGCGATCTGCGCCTCCGGCAGCGGCGCCCGAACGGTGAGCAGCGGCTCGCCGGCAAAGACCGGCGTGCCCTCGGGTACGGCGTAGAGGTCCCCGGTGAAGTGCAGCCGCGCGAGGTGGTCGAAGAAGGCGGCCGGAGCGTGGGCGAATTGCGGCAGGCCCTTGAGATAGTCGATTTCTTCGCTGGTGAAACTCAGGTTGAGAAGATAGTCCACCGCCTGCGGGAGCCCGGCGGCGATGACATAATTGCGTTGCGGGGGCAGGTGGCGGATGAACAGCTCGAAGGTGGCGATCTCGGCCGCCTTACCGGCCTGGAAATAGCCGGCGGCCATCGTCAGCTCATAGAGGTCGGTCAGAAGACCATTCATGGCGGCCTTCAGCACGAAGCGCGCCGCGGCTACGACTCGTTCTTTCCTTCTTCCTTCTTCTCCTGGTGCTCCTTGACCTCCTGCGCGGCCTTTTGCAGGTCGGTCACCGCGGACGCTTCGAGCTCGTAGATCGACGGCTCGTTCTCGCGCTTGGCGAAGTACTTGTCGCCGGCTTTGGAGATCAGAACCTTCTCCACGCGGGCCCCGTTATCGGACGTGACCTTGGCTTCAAACAACGGCTCCGTGAAGCCCTGGTCGGGAAAGGCGGTGGCGGACAAGTCGCGCAGCTTGTCGATCAGGTCCCGCACGCTCACCGAGTCCATCTGCTTGCCCGCCGAGATCCACTTCTCGCCGGACTTTTCGAAGCTCAAGTGCTTATCGCCGTCGCGGATTTCGATGCGGTTGGGCTCGTTCCAACCGAAGTCAAACAGCTTCTTGTTGCGCAGGTCCTCGAGCCCTTTGTCCAGCCCTTCGCCTACGTAGCTGCTGATCTTGTAGACCCCCTCGACCACGCTGCTTTTGGCGTAGTAGTCGTCGCCGGACTTGCGGACTTCGAGCTCCTGGGTGCCGGCGGCGTCGGTGACGCGCACCAAAGAAACCTTCTTGGCCTTGGCGAATTTCGACGCCGCCTCCCGGCGCTCTTTGTCGGACATATTGCTGTCCATCTTGGCATCCCGGAGGCGGCTCACCAGTTGTTCGACGTTACCGCCGTCGGCCCGCAGCGGCCGCGGCTTGACGATCTGCCATTCGTTCTTGGCGTTCTTGCCGACCTCGACGGTCTGATTCTTCGCCGTCAGCTCGACGCGCGTCAGCTTGTCGGAATCGAAGGTCAGCAGGCGCTTGTCGCGCAGGTCCCAGGGCGTCTTGTCGATGCTGGTCTTGTTCCAGCTCGCCATGGTGAAAACGCGGGGGTCGTTGTCGAGCTTGGCGAAGTAGTAGCTGCCGGTCGGGGTCTCATCGCCGATCAGGAGCTTGATGTTGCCGCCCTCTTTGCGTTGGGCGATGACCTCGACGGCGGGCTGGCTCAGGCCGTAAGGGGACAGGTCGGCGGCCTTTTCCTCAATCAGGCGGTTGGATTCGAGCTCGGCGACGGTGGACACCAGGGAACTGACGGCGTTCTGGTCGGCGGCGAGCGGCTCGGGTGCGGTCAGCTTCCAATTGCCGTCCGCTCCTTTCTCGAGAACGGTGGGCGGCTGGTCTTTCTTGCGGATCTCAACGCGTACAAGGCTGTCCTTATCAACATCGATGATTTTCGGGGGCGCGTTAGGGTCGGGACGGTCCTTGTTCGCCTCCTGGACTTTGTTGGACCAGTAGACCAGCCCGGAAAGGCCCAGCAGTAAGACGGCGGCGATCAGCAACCCACGGACCTTCATGGCTCACCTCCTGCGCCACCAGACACTGATGCCGGCCACCACGATAATGAGCGGCAGGAAGACCACGCTGGAATAGAAGACGCGCGACATCTGCTGGCGGGTCAGGCTCAGGCGCCGGTCTTCCGGCTCTTTCGGGCGGATCGAGATCAGGTCCTCGTCCGAGGACAGCCAGTTCATCATGTTCAGCGCGAGATCGCGGTTGCCGTTGAAGCGGAGGATGTTGTTGGCGACCCAGCCGGAGGAGCCGACGACGACAAAGCGCCCCTCGCGCTTGTCGCCGGTCGCCTCCGCATCGGCGGCTTCCTTGTTGTCGGAGTCAGCCGCCTGGGCGCTCTGCTTGACTTCGATCGTCCCCGCCACAGCCAGGTTGAACGGACCCTTCTTGTCCTTGGACGGATCGATTTCGATCTCGGAAGCGCCGAGCTTGGTGGTGGCGTAGCTATTGGAACTGGTGGAGAACAGCTTGTCCAGCGTGACCCCGTCGGCCGAGCCGGTCTCGACGCTGCGGGCAATGGGGAAGGCGGTGGCGATTTCGCGCATGTCCCGCACGATGGCGTGAAACTCGTAGTTGCTAACCAGCGGCACTTCCGGCCCGAGGCCGAACAAGCTGCCGATGCCGGAGGTGTCGAGCACCAGATCCGAGTTCAGGGTCACGCCCCAGCCCTGGAGGACTTTCAGGAACTGCTCATTGGCGTCGATGGTCTCCTGGCCAAAGCGCACCGGCGGATCGAGCATGATGAGGGCCCGGCCTCCGCCTTCGATATAGCTCTTGATGGCGTTGACGACGGGTTCGACATAGTTGAAGCGGGGCCCGCCAATCAGCAGCACGGTGCAATCACCGGGCACTGCGGGTTTTTCCAGCAGCGAGATGGTGCGCGTAGCGTAGTTGTTCCGCTCCAGGATCTCCTTGAGAGAGGAATACCCGGAGCGGCCGGTCTCATCGAAGCTGTGTTCGCCGCTGCCCTGGACCGCGCACACGGTGCGCACACCCCCCTTGAGGGCGCGGATGATAGCATTGGTCACCTCTTCCTCGGTGAGGGACTTGGCCTCTTCGCGTTTGCCCCCGGCGCTGACGTAGATGGTGCCGTAGGTGGTGACGCCGGCGGCGCGCGCCCGCTGGGGATTTTTGTCCGGATCAATGTACTCGACCGAAAGTTTAGGCGAGAGGTTGTCGTAGCGCCCTAACAGGTCGCGGGCCTGGTCGAAGCGACTCGTCTGATCGTAGAGGGTGATCGTGACGGTCTGTTCCAGGTTGCCGACGACCTTCTCGGTCTGGTCCGAGAGGCTATAGCGCTTGTTGGAAGTTGCGTCGTAGGACTTGTTGTGGCGGTTGCCGAGGAAATTCACCACCGCCAGAACGGCCAGAACGATTGTGATGTATAGCGTAACATAGGCGGTGTATTTCGTTTGTCTTGTCTTCAGCCAGTTGGCTTTGATCATCGTCTAAGCCCTCCACCGCAAAGATTCCATCGACCGGGAGGTGAGGAAGAGTCCGAAGAAGATGACGGAGGCGTAATAGAGCACATCCTTGCTGTCCAGCACGCCTTTGGAGAACGGCTCGAAGTGGGTGACCACCGACAGATAGGACATCACCTTGGCCCAGGTGGCGGTGTCATAAGCGGTGATCCAGTCGAAGACCCACAGCAGCAGGCAGACGGCGAAGGTCGCCGTGCCGGCGATGATCTGATTCTTGGTCGTGGTCGAAACGAAGGTGCCGATGGCCAGCAGCGCGCCGCCCTGGAGCAGCAAGCCGAGGTAGCCGACCACGATGGGCTTCCAATCCGGCTCGCCGTAGATGAACAGCACCAGCAGGTTCAGTGCCGATAGCGCCAGGATGCAGGCGTAAAGGATCATGGCCGCCAGCCACTTGCCGATGATGATCTCCAAGTCGCGGACGGGCGAGGTGGCCAGCAGCTCGATCGTGCCGGAGCGCTTCTCCTCGGCGAACAGCCGCATGGTGATCATGGGGATAATGAAGAGGCCGATGACGCTGACGTTCATCAACACGGGACGCACCACCCACTCATTAACGTCCATTGGGAAGCTGCGGCCCATCATCTGGGACTCCATGCCGCGCGTGACAAAGATCGCCGTCGCCACGTAAAAGAAATAGCCGGCGATGGCGGCGAAGAATGCCATCAAGCCGTAGGCGATCGGGGAGGCGAAGTAGCTGCGCAGTTCCTTGCGGCAGATCACCAGAGCGTTCTTCATTGGACACCTCCGTCAGAAGCGGGGCTTTCCGTCGCGGTGAGTTGCAGGAAGATTTCCTCGAGGCTCAGCGCCACGGGGTGCAGTTCGTGCAGGCTCCAGCCGGACTCGACCACGCAGCGCGCCAGTTCTCCGCGTACCGGCCGGCCCTGGAGCGTCTCCACTTCGTAACGCAGCCGGCCGTTTTTGGCCTCCTTCAATTCCACTTTGCCGACGCCGGCAACCTGTTCGAGCCGCTGACGGACCTGTGCCGGGTCCAGCTCGGCTTCGTCGCGGGCGGCGACCTCGACAGCGACGGTCTCCGAACCCCGGAGCCGGTGCGTGAGGCTCTCCACCGTATCGGTGGCGACGAGCTTGCCCTTGTTGATGATGATGACTTGCCGGCAAGTCTGCTCGACTTCGGGCAGGATGTGAGTGCTGAGGATGATGGTGTGGTCGCCGGCCAGTTCTTTGATCAGTTTGCGGGTCTCGTTGATTTGCTTCGGGTCGAGCCCGGCGGTGGGCTCGTCGAGAATCAGCACATCGGGGTTGTGGATGATGGCCTGCGCCAGCCCCACGCGCTGGCGATAGCCGCGCGAGAGCTTGCCGAGGAGTTTGTTGCCGACGTCGGTGATGGCGCAGCGCTCCGAGACTTCCTGAATGCGCTGTTTCAGGAGGGACTTCGGGATGCCCTTCAGCCGGCCGACGAAGCGAAGGTACTCGACGACCTCCATCTCCGGGTAGAGAGGGGGCGCTTCCGGCACATAGCCGATCCGCTTCTTGACCTCCAGCGGCTGTCGCATTACGTCAAAGCCGGCCACGCGGGCCGTGCCCTCAGTCGGCGGCATGAAGCAGGTCAGCACCCGCATCGTGGTGGTTTTCCCGGCGCCGTTCGGCCCCAGGAATCCAACGATTTGACCCTTTTCGACCTCGAAGGAGATGTTATCGACGGCGACCGTGCGGGCATATCGCTTTGTCAAACCTTCGACTTTGATCATAAAAGGCTCTCAGAAACGAGAAGTTGAAATGCACTACGGTGGCGCACGGGAGGCGACCACGAACGCCCTACGGCACTATCCATGATAAAAGCGACGGCCGAGGGGTGTCAAACACGGGCACGGCTGCTACAGGCCCATAATCTGGAAGCCGGCATCGACGAAGATCACGTTGCCGGTGACGCCGCGGCCGAGGTCGCTGGCCAGGAAGACGGCGGTGTCAGCCACCTCTTCCGGATCGGTGTTGCGGCGGAGGGGGGCGTGAGCCGCCACCTCCTCGAGAACCTTGGAGAAGTCCTTGATTCCGCGGGCCGAGGCGGTCTTGATCGGCCCGGCGGAAATGGCGTTGACACGGATGTTGGCAGGCCCCAGGTCGCTGGCCAGGTAGCGGACGCTGGCCTCAAGAGCGGCTTTGGCGACCCCCATCACATTGTAATTCGGAACGACCCGGGTAGCCCCGAGGTACGTGAGCGTGAGGATCGATCCCCCGCGGGTCATCAGCGGCGCGGCGGCCTTGGCCAGCGCCACCAGGGAATAGACGCTGATCTCCTGGGCCAGCAGATAGCCGCTGCGGGAGGTCTCGACGAAGGGCCGGCTCAGGTCCTCGCGGTTGGCGAAGGCGATGCTGTGAACGACCGCATCCAGGTAGGGAACGCCGTTTTTGAGCTCCTCGACGAGCCGGTCGAGGTCCTGCTCCCGGGTGACGTCACAGGCCAAGACTTTCTCGGCGCCCAGCTCGGCGCCGAGCTCCTCGACGGTCGCCCGCTGGCGTTCTCCCTGGAAGGTAAGGAAGATGCGCGCCCCTTCCCGGCGGAAAGCCCTGCCAATGGCGAAGGCCAGACTCCAGCGGTTGGCGATTCCGGACACAAGAGCCACCTTTCCTTCCAACAGGTTGGGCATGAACAAGGTATTGTACCGCGGGGTCCGCGGGGCCGGCCCCGTTGGGATGCGGGAGACCGGGTGGTGTTAGCCCGGGTTTCTCACCGCTGCCCTATGGGAGGCGGGATGGCAGACGGAATCGGCGGGAATTCTACACGGTGGGGTGTGGGGTTGAGTCCTGGGACTGCCGCAGCAAGCCGCCCCGGTCGCTGGGGATAGGCCCGCCGTCGAAGCAGCCACCCCTCACGGCCAAAATGGGATGCCAACGGGCGGCTGAATTGGTTGCACCCTGCCATTGCCCAGGCGACCTCTGTGATGTCGGCCGCTTGGTCCGCAAATCAGTTAATCCGGGGGAATCGGCTTGCGGCCACATCTTAGTGAGAAATTTGGGCTAAGCAGACGGTGCAAGCTTTAGTTAGTGCATGCGTTCCTGTGCTTTGTTTACATATGCAGATTAGAATGAACGAAGAAATCATCAAACTGTAACACCTGACCGGCTACCTTGAATTAGAGTTGCAAGCCACCAGAAAGGAGAGAGGTGCAAGTGAAGCGACACGAAAAGAACAGGAGAAGTGCATCCGCCGGCGGCAGCCGCGTGACGCTGCTGGCGGCCGCAGCGGCGGCGCTGGCGATGGCCGGAACGGCCAGCGCGCAATCCGAGCTGGCGACCATCACCGGCATGGTGACCGACGCCACTGGAGCGCTGGTCAGCGGAGCGGCGATCGAAGTCACCCTCGAGGCGACGAACGCCTCACGGCAGGTGGTGACGAACGAGGCCGGCCTGTACTTCGTCGCCGGCCTGAAGCCCGGGGTCTACACCGTAGCCGCCTCACATCCGGGTTTCAAGAAGTTCGTCAACTCCGGCATCACCCTGCAGGTCAACCAAACGGCTCGGCTGGACATCCGCTTGGAGGTCGGCGCGCTTGCCGAGGAGATCATGGTTTCGGCCGAAGCTCCTCTGCTACAGTCGGAAACCTCCAACCGAGGCGCGGTCATCGACGAACGGAAGATCGTTGAATTGCCGCTCAACGGCCGCGACTATAACGAACTGGCGCTCCTGTCGCCCGGCGTGCTGCCGTCCACTCCCCGTTTGCAAAGCATTGGTTTCAAAGGCGCCTTCAACGTCAACGGCAACCGGGCCTTCCACAACGCTTTCCGGCTGGACGGGGTGGAGAACACCAACTATTCCAACTCGTTCCGGGGGCGGAACATGCAGGTGGTCCAGCCGGCGGTGGACGCGCTGCAAGAGTTCAAGATCCAGACCAACGCCTATTCGGCGGAGTTCGGCCGCAGCGCGGGCGCTCTGGTGAACGCCGTCATCAAGTCAGGCACGAACGAGGTGCACGGCTCGGCGTACCACTTCTTCCGGAATCGGAAGCTGGACGCGAACAACTTCTTCTCCAACAAGAGCGGGGCGGACAAACCCTTCCGCTTGCGCAACCAGTTTGGGGCGACCATCGGCGGGCCGGTCGTCAAAAACAAGACCTTCCTGTTCGGAGACTATGAGGGCTTGCGCGACCGCGCCGGCACGGTGCGATTCTCTTCCGTGCCGCAACCAGCCTGGAGAGAAGGCAGGTTTACGATTCCAATTCACAATCCGTTCAACCCAGCCGACCAGGGTACGGACTTCCGCCAGCCGGCAACCGTCGACTGCAACGACGGCAACGGTAACTGCTGGATCATTCCGCCGAGTCTGATCGACCCGGTCGGCAAGCAGATCGTTGATGTCAGTCCCGACCCGAATACCGGTGCGCCCGGCCAGATTGACAACAACTTTGTCCGGGTTCCGGTGGAGCCGAACCGCACGGACCAGTTCGACGTCCGGCTCGACCAGGTGCTTCCCCGCAACATGAGCCTTTTCGGGCGTTACTCCTTCTCCGACACGCAGAGCTTCCGGCCAGCGCCCCGACCAGGCCTCTCCGAGGGCTCCTTCAACGACACTTTCGGTACCGCCGACTGGCGCTCGCAGGGCGTTGCGGTTGGGCTGACTTGGACGGCCACACCCAGCCTGGTGCAGGAAACGCGGTTCGGGTGGACTCGGGGCGATTACTTCGCCACTCCGCCGAACTTCGGCACGGGATGCCCGGGTGAGCTGATCGGCTTGAAGAACGCCGTCACCGACGAGTCGATCTGCGGCGGCATCCCCGTCACGGACTTCCCCGGCGGTAACCTGCGCCGCATCGGCCGGACCACCTCCGTGCCTCAGTTCCAGACCCCGCGGACATACAGCTTCCGCGATTCTTTCGCCTGGCTGCGCGGGCGGCACGCCTGGAAGTTCGGGGGGGAAATCATCCATGTCGAGACCGGAATCCGCGACGTCAGCGCGCTGCTCGGCAGGTTCAGTTTCACGGGGCGCTTCTCGAACCAGAACGGGGAGTGGCAGGGCGCTCTGGCGGATCTGCTGCTGGGCTTTCCCACCCGTTACCAGCAGGACTCCGACACGGTGTTCAACCAGTGGCAGAAGCTCTACTCGGTTTTCGCCCAGGACGATCTGAAAGTCGCCCGGAACTTGACCTTGAACCTCGGGCTGCGCTGGGAGTTTAGCACACCGCCGCGGGAACGCGACTTCCAGACCTCCAACTTCGATTTTGCCGCCCGCTCGTTTACATTCGCGCGGCACGGCAGCCTTTTCTCGGAGTCGCTGATCCGCCCGGACTACAACAACTTCGCGCCCCGGGTAGGCCTTTCCTACTCGCCGGGGGGAGGGTTCGTCATCCGCGGCGCATACGGGATCTTTTACAACCACACCAACCGCCAAGGTCGGGAAGGTCTGCTCGGCTTCAACCCGCCGTTTATCATCCTGGCCGACGCCAACATCCCCGGCTCCGGCCGACTGACGGCGGAGCAGGCCGTCTTTCGGCTGCAGGATGGCATTCCCGAGGGATTTGTGGACCTCTCACGAGTCAACCTTGAAACGGTTTCTCGGAAAGCGCAGGACCCTGACCAGCGCAGCTCCTATGTGCAGCAATGGAACTTCGGCATCCAAAAGGAATTGGCGCGTGACCTGATCCTGGACCTCGCCTACGTGGGCAACAAAGGCTTGAAGCTGGCGGCGTTCAAGAATCTGAACCAGAGGATCGTCAGCTTCAACCCCGCCACCGGAGCGCCCATGGCTGGTCCTCGGCCGCTCGCCGACGCCGGCCTGAACGGGGACATCCAGTTCCTGGAAAACGTCGGGCGCTCGAACTATCACTCCTTCCAGGCGCGCCTTGAGAAGCGGTTTTCCGCCGGTCTTTCGGCCTTGGTTTCCTACACCTACGGAAAAGCGCTGACGGACGCGGCGGATCACCTGTCTACGAGCGGCGCCGGGAACGGTGTTGACGTGGGCGTTTCACGCAGCCCGCAAGATCCCCACAACCGCCGCCTCGAGTACGGACCTGCGGAATTCGACCGCACCCAACGCCTGGTGGCCTCGGCGGTGTGGATGATCCCCTATGGGCGTGGCCGGCAGTTCGGAGCCGATGCCGGCCCGGTCCTGGACCTGATCCTCGGCGGCTGGGAAGTCTCGCCGATCATTACCGCCCAGTCCGGGCTGGGACTGACCATCCGCCAGCCGCAACGTTTGAACCTCGGCGGCGAGCGCGTAAGCCGTCCGAACCGGATCGGTAACGGCAGGCTTCCCGAGAGCGAGCGAACCGCCGACCGCTGGTTCGACCCGCAGGCGTTTCAGATCCTCGAGGCGGTCCCGTCCCGGCCGGGTTTCGTGCCGAACCAGGCGTACGGGAACTCCGGAGTGGGCATTCTGCGGGGGCCTGACCTGATCAACGTGGACGTCAACGTTAGCAAAGCGTTTCGGATCCGCGAACAACACTCGCTCCAGTTCCGCGCCGAATTCTTTAACGCCTTCAACCGGGCGAACTTCGGCGTACCCGGAGTCACCATGACGGCCGGTTTCGGACAGATCGTAAACACGGCCACCGAAGCTCGCATCATACAGTTTGCGCTGAAGTACCGATTTTGAGGGATTCTGAGGGGCGGCCAATACCAAAGCCCCCGCCCCTCACAGCTGACAACTTCTTACCGGTTACCGGCCCAAGGTATCACCCGAGCTCGAACTTCTCACCGCTGTGCTGGAGGAGGTGGAATTGAGACGTAATCGGAGGAGATTCCACCTGGTGCGAGGTGGACTTTGGGCCGGATCGACCTTTGAAACCCCCCAGGATGCCGCTTCGGGCTTTGCTGGACCGGTTTCGGCTGCGTCCATCGTGGTCGTTGAGATTCTCCTGTTGCCAGCACCCGGCCGTAGGCTCACGGCCGGGCCGCAGGATGCCGCTACGCAGCTCGACGCCCCGCAGTAGCGACGCGCCTCGGTCGCTGGTGGCGGGACCGCCGTCGAATCGCCCCATCCCATCAGGGCCGAAATCGGATGCCAACGGGACGCTGAATTACGTATACCGTGTCATCGCCGGGGCCGCCTCCTCTGTGTCGTCACCGGCTTGGTCCTCGAAACTTTGATGTGACGGGAAACGGCTTTCCGCCCCCTAGTCGAGCGGGATGCGGCTCTGATTGCGCGCCAGCCACTGGTCGAAGGTTTGCAGCTCAGGGTTTAGCTGCCGGGCGAAGGCCGGGTCGCGGACGCCGCAGAAATCCTGCTCGAAGTCGCGTTTGAACTGGAACATGTTGCCCAGGTCTTCGGCGCCGGGGAAGCCGAAGCCGCGGTAGACTTCAGGCGGCACGTCGTTGTAGCGCACTTCCAGGCCCAGGGCTCTGCTGAGGGCGGCCGCCATCTGGGCGCCGGTCAGATGCTCGCCGGCAACGCCGACGGTCTTGCCAATCAACTCCTGACCCCGCTTGAAGATGCCCAGGGCGCACTTGCCGATGTCCTCGGCCGCGATGCCGGGCAGCTTCTTGTCACCCATCGGCAGCGTGATGGCCAGCTTGCCGTCCGGGCCCTTTTTCGGGCCCATGCCGAAGTGGATCAGGTTGTCCCAATAGAACGAGGTCAGCAGAAACGTTACCGGCAGGCCGAGTTCGGTAAAGACGCCGTTGGCCTCGCCCTTGCCGTCGAAATGCGGCACTTTGTACTTGCCCATGAGGGTGGGCATGCGGCTGTCGTCGAGGGGCACCCACTGGCGGGTGTCCTCGAGCGTTGACCAGATGACGTGCTGAACTCCGGCATGCCGGGCGGCCTTGGCCATGGCCGTGGCTTGGGCGATCTCCCTCTCGGGGGAGAAGTGCTCCCAGAAGAAGGTGACGCAGAAGGCGCCATAGGCGCCCTCGAAAGCGTTGTTGAGACTCTGCTGGTCATCGAGGTCGGCAGCCACGACTTCGGCGCCGAGCCGGGCCAGCTCCTTAGCCTTGTCGGAGTCGACATTTCGGGTCAGCGCCCGGGCGGCGAACTCGCCGCTGGGGTCGCTGAGGATGGCGCGGACCAGGCCGCCGCCCTGGGCGCCGGTGGCGCCCGCTACCGCGATCGTCTTTTTCTGAGCCATGGAGAAGCCTCCTTCGGATGTCGGCCGGTGGAGCTGCGAGGTGGAGCCCGAGCCCAGTCAGCCCCTCTTAAGGCAATATAGTTGTTATAACGAATAATGTCAAGAGGAATGATCCCGTGGCCCGATCCGCCGCGGCACGACGTAGGGGGCGCCGAACCGGCCTGCTTCGATTCTCACAGACGGATTGGGGGCTCAGTCGAGTCCCGCCTGCCGGCGAAACTCGGCGGCGACAACCTCCCAGAGTCTTTTCATCTGGTTGAGGCGGTCCGGGTGGGTCAGCGCCAGATCGCGGGATTCCGCGCGGTCTGCCGACAGATCGTAGAGCTCCCACCTCTTCTCCTGCGCCGCCTGCACCAGTTTCCAGTCGCCGACCCGCAGGGCATGGTTGTTTTGGTGGCTGAAGAACAGATACGGGCGCTCGATGTGGATGTCCCGCGCCAGCGCCGGAACGAGACTGCGACCAGGCAACGGAGGCGGCCGATGCCCCTTCCACTCCGCGGCGGGGGTGACGCCAGCCAGTTCAAGGATGGTGGGCACGATGTCGATGACGTGTCCGACCGTGTGGCGCAGCTCGCCGCGGGCGCCGATTCCGCGCCGCCAGCGGACGATGAAGGGCGTTGCGATACCGCCTTCGTGGGTCCAATACTTATGACGCCGGAACGGCGTGTTGGCCGCTGAGGACCAGCCCGGTCCGAGACAAAGGAAGCTTCTTGCGGAACCGGGAGGGGCGGTTTTGTCGTGCCCGTCGCCGCGAATGATCTGCTCAGCGCTGGCGCCGTTGTCCGACAGGAAAATGACGAGAGTATTGTCCTCAGCCCCCATCTTTCGGATCTGTGCGAGCACCCGGCCGGTCTCTTGATCCATGCGATCGATCATGGCCGCGTGAAGGGCCATCTTGAGCGCCTGAAATTCCTTCTGCTCCTCGGTCAAGCGATGCCACGGCAGTGCGCGGGAGACCTCGCCGGGACCGATGCGCGCCTCGAGTTCCCCGGCGGACAGGTTCCAGGAAGGCACAATCGCCGGTTCGAGCGGAGGGAGCGAGCTGTGAGCGATTCCCAAGTCGCGAAGCCGCTGATAGCGGCGCCGGCGGATCACGTCCCATCCTTCGCGGTACGTGTTGCGGTAACGATCGATGTCCTCAGGGAGGGCGTGCAGGGGGAAGTGCGGGACGATGTAGGCCAGGTAGAGCAGGAAGGGTTTGCCGGGGTACCGCTCGGCGTGCTCCTGGAGGAACTGAATTGCGTACTGCGCGATGGCGGTGGTGGAGTAATGGCCGGAGCCTTCCGGCACGGGGGCAAGAGGCCGGTCGTCGAGCTCGGCGCGCTGGGGTGAGAAATTGCGATTGAAATCCAGTGTCAAGTAGGCGCGGTGGAAGCCGCCGTCGGCGATCACCTTGGGCGCGGTCGGCAGATGCCACTTGCCGCTGTGATAGCAGCGGTAACCGGCCGGCTCGAGGTAATGCGGCAGAATCCGCGCCCACTCGGGCCAGGGCTTTCTCGGCGGATCCATGCGGATCTGCTGGGGGTAGTAACCGGTCAAGAGCGCCGCCCGGGTCGGCCAGCAGCGAGCGGCATTGTAGAACTGGGTAAAGCGCAGGCCCTCGGCGGCCAGCCGGTCCAGGTTCGGCGTTCTGATCTCACCGCCATAGCAGCCCAAATCGGAGAAGCCGAGATCGTCGGCCACCACGATGACGAAGTTCGGGCGGCCGGATTTCGGCTGCGCCGGCGCAGATGCCGCCGGCAACGAGAGCGCGGCCAGAGACAGTAGCGGAATGAATGCCGGCATCGTGTGCCTCCTTTCGGCGCCGCTTATCGTATCAGCGCTTGGGGCGCGCCGGCGCGGACGAGGCCCCCGGGGGAGTTTCTCACTCGCCGCCGACTCACCCGCAGAGCCGGTCTAGAACA
>FWPU01006249.1_pt1 | contig 24214 bp, 21 predicted proteins | sample 2228361 | NCBI WGS metagenome assembly FWPU01 (sample SAMEA103939777, study PRJEB20133) | metagenome | reverse complement strand
AGATCAGTGTAATTAACAATGCGGCTGTCTCTGGCGGCTCGCTGACCGGCGGCAGCGCCGGCGCGCCTGGCGGAGGCGGCGCATACATCACTGCTTTCAGCGGTACGGGCTATATAGCTCAGGTCAACAACGCCATTTTTGCCGGCAATCGGATTGAGGTCGGCGTACCCGGCAGCAGCTCAGGAGGCGGCGGCGCTGGCCTGGTAATCCAGGCGATGACTGTGGATGTTATCCACGCCACCTTCGCCAGCAATATCTTTGTCGGCGGCTTGATCTCGGGGCAGGCGGTCCTGGTGCATGGCACGCAAGGCTCCAGCGGGACGCCCGCAACAGCCAATCTAAAAAATATCATCATTGCCAATCACGTCAATTCGGAGACCAGCAACACCTCTGCCCTGACGGTGGCACAAAATTCCACGGCGCGGTTAACGCGAGGGATTTTCTCCGGGAACACCAACGACACCAATATCAATGGTCGGCCGTTTGCGCCAGGAACGATCACCGGCCTGGAAACGATGCTCAGTGTGCCCAATGTGGGTTTTGTTGCGCCTGGCGCTCCGCTCTGGGATTATCACCTGAGTGCTGGTTCGCCAGCCATTGATCAAGGGTATGACCAGGGCGTCAACGTGGACATTGACGGGCAGTCACGTCCGATCAACGTTTTTGTTGACATCGGCGCGGACGAGTTTTTCCAGTTGGTGCTCCCGCCTAATAGCACATACCTGCCGATCATCAGGCGCTGAAGGATGCCAATCAGTCGTTGACCACACTGCGCAGGTCGGATTGGAAGACCGTTGAGACAGCGCCGACTGCCCAACGGTCTTCTTCGCGTCTGTGGTATAAAAGGGTAGCGCAGAAGGCGGTATGCAGCCCCCAAACCCAAACGAGGCGACCAAGGCGACTGGACGGAGCACGGATGATTTGGTGTTGCTCCTCAGTGGCGTGCGCGGCGACACCAGGCGTTACCGAAGCCTTCACCCCTATGAACAATTGCGGATGGTCGGGGTGAGCTGCGCTGCTGCCCACCTCACCGACCCACAGGTTGACCGCCTGGCAAGTCGGGCTTCGTATGTCATCTTCCATCGCGTTGCCTGGGATCGCAATGTGGAGCGGTTGATCAACTCTTTGCGCGCGCGCCAGGGAGTTGCGATTTTCGACACCGACGATCTGCTATTCGATCCGGACGCCTTCCAGTTCATTGACAGCCCTGACTTCGAGGACCGGCGGCGGGTGGCGTTATACCAGGAGGAGATGCATCGCTACCGCCGCGCGCTGGAGCTGTGCGACGCAGTGACCACCTCCACAGACTATCTGGCGGAGCAGGCGCGCCCCTTGGGCAAACCTGTATGGGTGCTGCGGAATGCCTTCAGCCTGGAGATGCTGGCGAGGTCGCAGGCTGCTCATCGTCGCTCGCGGTTAACTGACGGCAGAGTGGTGATCGGCTATGCGTGCGGCACCCCCACCCATAATCGAGATTTTGCGGTGGCGAGGCCGGCTTTACAAGAGATTCTCCGCCGCTATCCGCAGGTTGAACTGTGGCTGGTTGGGCCGCTGAATCCGGGCGGTGGTTGGGGGGATTGTATGGCCAGGTTGAAGCGGATTAAGCTTGTTCCCTGGCGCGAATTGCCGCAAATTCTGGTTCAATTTGATATCAACATCGCTCCTCTGGTGATGGATAATCCATTTGCCCTGTCTAAGAGCGAGATCAAATACGTGGAAGCCGGGTTGGTTCGGGTACCTACCGTGGCTTCACCGACGGATTCCTTTCGCTTTGCCATTCGCCCTGGGGAGAACGGCTTTCTGGCGCAGAATGAGCATGAGTGGGTGCAGGCGCTGGCTGAGCTGATTGAACAGGCAGAACTGCGGACGGTAATCGGCGAGCGCGCCTATCAGGATGTATTGCAGCGCTATCATCCAGAGGTGCGCGCCCGGGAATTTGTGAACACCCTCGATCAGATCTCCCAAAGGGTGATCTCCAGGCCATTCCAGCGCCCGTCAGGGAGCGTGGCGACGGTAGCCAGCCGCGAGGGGGCAATGTTGCTGGCGCGGGAAATGCAGGGAATGGAACGAAGCCCTTTGTTATGGCGCTGGGCATGGTACTCCTGGCGTTTTCGCGGTCCGCGGACGCTCCTCCGCCAGGCGCTGGTTTACTGCCGGCGGTTGGCGGCGCCGTACATCCCGTACCGCCGAGGGAGCAATCGAAGTAGGTGAGCGCCGTGTTGCTCTCTATTTGTATTGTCAATTACCAGGCGCGCGAATATCTGCGCAACTGTCTGCATTCCATACTCGCCAATCCCCCAGAAGGAGAGTTTGAGATCATCGTCGTTGACAACCGCTCCAGCGATGGCTCGGTGGAGATGTTGCAACAGGAGTTTCCACAGGCGATGTTGATCGAAAATCCCCGCAACCTGGGTTTTACAGTCCCGATGAATCAGGCGTTACAACGGGCGCGCGGGGAGTTTTTGTTGCAACTGAATCCGGATACGATCGTTCATCCTCAGGCGCTGGTACGATTGATTGCTTTCATGAGAGAGCATCCCGAGGCAGGGATATGCGGTCCCAAGGTGCTCAACACCGATGGCAGTTTGCAGGCGCCATGTCGCCGGGTGGAATCGCGCCCGTGTGCGGTGATCACCTATTTTCTCGGCCTGCACAAGCTTTTCCCAAAGAGCAGGCTGTTTGGCCAATACTTGATGAATTACATGGATGAGGATGTCACGCACGAAGTAAGCGGCGTAGCAGGTTCTTGCATGCTGATTCGCCGTCAGGTGATCGAGCAAATTGGTTATCTGGACGAGCGATTTTTTGCCTATCAGGAGGACGCAGATTATTGTTTTCGGGCGCGCAAGGCTGGCTGGAAGATCTATTATGTGCCAAGTGCGCAGATTACCCATTATGGTGGGCGCGGAGGTTCACTCGTTGAGCCCTATCGTTCGATCATCGAATGGCACCGTTCCTACTGGCTGTACTACCGTAAAAACCTGGCAGCCGATTACTTTTTCCTGCTAAACTGGTTGTATTACCTGCTCATGGCGCTGAAATTGGGCGCTGCTCTGGCGATCAATCTCTTGCGCCGGGAGAAACGCGCCGGTCGCCAGCGACCGAGATAATTTAATCCTCCGCTCATCAAACAATGGCCACAATTACCTTGAGAACCATTACAATACGCTCTTGACACGGGGAAAGTTGAGACGGATGAACCATACACCAGAGTTGGGATGATGGACTGGGAAATACGTCGCGAAATCCTTGAGTTTGCCCATCGCTGGCAAATCACCTTCCTGGTCTTTTTGCTGGGTAGCCTGTTGGGATTTGGTCTTACATACCTGTTCCCTGCGCCATATCGGGCAGAAGTCGGATTGTCGGTGTTGTTCAATCCGGATGTCAATCCGCGCAACCCAGATGATTATAAAAACTGGTTTCTGGAGCAACTGGATGTTTTTGTTCTCTCGGATATCGTTCTGGAGGACACACTGGCCAGGCTGCAGGCGCAGGATTCCACCTGGCAGCGGACGAGTCGAGAAGAGCTCCGGGCTGCCTTGCATGCTTACTGGCGCAGCGCCGGGCAATGGCGCCTGGTAGCTGAGATGCCCGAGGCGCTTCCCGCTGAGCAAGCGGCTCAAGCCTGGCGGGAAGCCATACTGAGCCGGTCCGGGGAGGCGATAGCTGCGGCGGCCCGTATGCAGGACTTATCGTATCGTTATCAGGAAGTGGTCAGGCTGGAAGCGGCAAGCGTGGTGCGTCTGAGAGAACTGGAAAACACCCAGGCAGCTCTTAAAACGTGGCTTGACACAGCGCAGCAGAGCTCGGACGGCGGTCCCTTGGACACCCTGGAGCGTTGGCGTCTGCTTACCCTTGCAGCGCGGGTGGTAGCGCTGAATCCCGTCGATCTGGAATTGCTGAAAGCGCTTCCGTCGCCTGACGCTAACCGCGACAGCTACCTGCCTTGGGTGAAAAAGCTCATGGTATCGCTGGAGCAAAACTTGAGCGTCTTACACGCCCAGCAAGCCGAGTTTACCAGCCAGCGCGAGACGCTCACTCGAGACTGGACGGAAGCTTTGCAGGCTTCCGGTGGGCTCTCGGCGCATCTCTCCATCGAGCCCATGCCCGGTGCGGATCGCCGGGCTGAGACGGCTCGCACGCCTGAAGCTGGCGCGCTCATCGGGGGCGTGATAGGTTTGCTGTTCTGGTTGCTGATCTGGCTGGGACGGCCCTTGCGGAAAGCGGGCAGGTGACGATGCCTCGAGTCGCTTTTGGCTGGAAAAGCGCCTTTTACGCTCTGCAACAACTAAGCTGGGCGCTGTTTTTGGTCACTCTGCCGGTAACCAGCTTTCCCTATTTGCCTGCTATCGTCGGCGGGACGGCTTTGGTGCGCCCTCTTTCCATTTATCCGCTTCTCCTGCTGCTTGCCCTTGCCACCTTGCCGCGCCTGTTCAGCAGCCCGGTGCCGCGCACGATTCGCGCCTTGCTGCCCTTTGCCCTGATTGCCCTGGCAAGTTCGCTTCTCTCTTTGTTGCGGGGCATTGATCCAATGCTGGGGGTAACGGTAAGCGACCGTATCCTGCGTGGTCTCACCACACTTGGCCTTGGCGGAGCAATCTACCTCACCGTGTCTGTCTTGCCGCGCAGCGTCGAAGAACTGCGCGCCTCGCTGCGCTGGCTTTACCTGGGTTTTATCGCCGCCCTTGCTTGGGGGACTATGCAAGCCGTGAACGTGATTCACTTCAACCCGGCCTATTTCCAGACTTTGCAGAAATTGCAAGCTTACCTTTCTACGCGAAAGATATTCTACAACCGGGTTTCTGGGATGACCTACGAGCCCAACTGGTTCGCCGAGCAGATCAGTTTCTTGCTGCTGCCCTGGCTGCTATCGGCTGCGCTTTCGGGGCAAACTGTATTTCGCTGGCGGTGGCGTAAACTCACCATCGAATGGATCATGCTGGTTTGGTCGGTTCTGATCCTGATCCTGACTTTCTCGCGAGCCGGTTTGGTAAACCTGTTCGTGCTGCTGCTGATCGGATTGACATTCTTCCGCATCCAGCCGGGGAGCAGGCCGCTGCACAGACGCTCTCTGCTGGCTGTCTGGGCGCGCCGCCTGGTGGAGGCGGGACTGGCGGTGGTAGTGTGCGTCGGCATAGTCTATGTTGCCGGCACGCGCAACGAGTTCTTCGCCCGCATCTGGGGTTACTGGCGCGTCATGCCGGAACGCAGCCTGGGGGAATACTTCGAGTACATCGGGTTTGGAGCGCGCTTCATGTACGCCGAAGCAGCTTATAACACCTATGTCGCCAACCCGGTGCTGGGTGTTGGTCTGGGCAATTATGCCTTTTTCTTCGAGCAAATGCTTCCGGACGAGTTCCTGGCGCGTACGCCGGAGGTGCTGCGCATCCTGACGCCCGAGGTTGGCAGGAGCCGGCTGATTACCCCGAAGAATCTATACTTCCGCATCCTCGCGGAAACCGGGCTGTTAGGCATGGCGGCATTCATTTCGTTTTTGGTGGCGATCGCCGGCTGTGCGCTTTTCCTTATGCTGGCGCCCGAAAAGTCGCAGCGCTATTGGGGAATCGCTGGTTTGCTCAGCCTGGGGGTGTTTCTGACCGCGGCGTTCTCATTTGACTCCCTGGCTTTGCCCAATATGTGGGTGGTCTTTGGATTGATTACCGCCGCGGCATGGGTCTATACTCAGTCTGAGACAACGGTTGAAAAGGGCGTATATCGAGCAGGTGAAACATGAATCGTACCGGTTGGATCCTGGCAATTGTCTTGATTGTATTGCTGCTGTTGGTTTGTTGTTTGTGCCTGGTGGTCGTGTTCGGCGGCGGCGCGCTGTTCCTCTGGAATGTGCAGTTGCCTGTGGAGACGAAATTCTTACCCAGTGCTGGGCCAACGGCAACGCCGGTCGCTTTGCGCCGCACCTTGCCCCCACCGACGCCCCTTCCGGCGACTCCAGAGAGCGGGGAGGCGACGGAGCCGATGCAGGCTATCGCCACTGTGGATGCCGCAGAAGAGACTTTGCTGACCCTGCGCAATGCGACGGTTCCGGAAAATGATGTCTACAGTCTGGCTGCCCGCTTGAAAGGGATAGAGGATGTCTCTCCAACCCTCGAGCCGCCGCTTGCGCCGTATCAATTAGGCGCTCAAAAAAGCTTTTGGGTTTCCAACACCGATACCAATGAGTTTTTTACGGTAGATGCTACGCTACGCTATATTACAGAGCATGTCTACATGTGGGTGGAAAATGACCTGGCGTATAAGGAGAGAGACCTGCGAGACCTGGCGCAAACGTTCGAGGATCATATTTATCCTACCAACCGCGAATTCTTCGGCAGCGAGTGGACGCCCGGCGTGGATGGCGACCCGCATATCTATATCCTTTACGCAAAAGGCTTGGGCGGGAATGTGGCGGGCTACTTTTCTTCCCAGGATAGTTATAATCCCCTCGCCCAGCCATATTCCAACGGCCACGAGATGTTTGTGTTCAACGCCGATTCGGTGGATCTGAATGAGGAGTTCACTTACGGCGTGTTGGCGCACGAATTCCAGCATATGATTCACTGGTACCGTGATCGCAACGAAACTTCCTGGTTGAACGAGGGATTTTCCGATCTGGCAATGTACCTGAACGGCTATACCATCGGTGGGCATGATTATCTCTACGCCCTCGACCCGGATTTGCAGCTCAACGACTGGCCGAACGACCAATCACAGACCACGCCGCACTATGGCGCGTCCTTTCTATTCCTGAATTACTTTCTGCAACGTTTTGGAGAGGAGGCTACCCGGGCTTTGGTGGCGCATCCGGAAAATGGCCTGGAAAGTATTGACCTGGTTCTGGCAGAGCTTGGAGCCACCGATCCGCTCGACGGCCAGCCGGTGGGCGCTGACGATGTCTTTGCTGATTGGGTTATCGCCACGTATCTCAACGATCCAGACGTCGCCGATGGGCGTTACACCTACAGCAATTACCCTTCTGCTCCGCAAACCGCGGCAACTGAGACAATCAACGCCTGTGAGCCCCGGGAAAGAACTCGAGATGTGAGCCAGTATGGCGTGGATTACATCCGCTTTCGTTGCCAGGGAACATATACCTTGCGCTTCGAGGGTTCAACTCAGGCGCTGCTCCTGCCGATTGACGCCTACTCCGGGAAATACGCGTTTTGGTCCAATAAAGGTGATGAGTCGGACATGACCCTGACACAAACATTTGATTTCACCGATGTGAGTGGGCCAATCAGCCTATCGTACTGGATGTGGTACGACCTTGAAAAAGACTTCGATTACGTTTACCTGGTTGCTTCGACGGATGGGGAGTATTGGAAAATCCTGCACACGCCCTCCGGCACTGCCGAGAACCTGACCGGAAATAACTATGGCTGGGGATACAACGATCTCAGTGGTGGCGGGCCGGAATGGGTGCTGGAAGAAGTGGACTTGTCTGAATTTGCTGGCGAAAGAGTGCAGCTTCGTTTTGAATATATCACCGATGCAGCGGTGAATGGGGAGGGCTTTCTTCTCGACGATGTCGCCATCCCACAGATTGGTTATTTCAGCGATTTTGAACAAGACGATGGCGGTTGGCAGGCTGAGGGGTGGGTGCGGATTCAGAATGTTCTGCCACAGACCTATCGCCTGGCTTTGATCCGTCAGGGCAGGACAACCACAGTGGAGGAAATTTCCCTCTCAGCCGACAACACCGCCGATATCCCCTTGGTTTTCGCCGATGGCGTTCGCGAGATCACCCTGGTGGTTTCCGGAACCACGCGCTTCACTCGCCAGAAAACGGCGTACCGTTTCGAGCTGCTGCCATAATTTTTCGCTAGCGACCGTTGCAGCCAACCTGCATCCAGAAACAATTGCCGGTAGCACCGGCAATTGTTTTTATCAGCGTGTGTCCAGGATCAATCATCCAACAGGCGCTTTGTGAAGCAGCCGTCAGGTGGCGCAACTTCTTGTTATAAGGCTGGAACAAACGCTGCGCTAGCTGTGCGCCAGCAGAGTGACCCAGAAACCCTAGCCTCTGTTTACGTTATTCGAGCGGAAGCACTCAACTGCCTTGGGGCGGGGATTTCAATGTTTCCAGCCTGTGTTCCAGTTCGGCGCGGCGTTCTGCGGCTGCCCGTTTCACTTCTTCTTGCAGGCTCTGGGCGCGTTCCCGCAACTGGTTGCGCAGCGCCTCGCCGGAGGAGGGAGCAAATAAGATGGCAAAGGTTGCCCCAACCAGGCCGCCGATCAGTGCGCCGGCAAGAAAGCTGAAAAAGCGGTTCATAAAGTCCTCCTCTGAGAGATTGTCGAAAGCCGGGATTTCATTTATTATACAACCATGATAGACCCCCGGCTACCTCTGATTGACCTGCATCGGCACCTGGATGGCAACGTGCGTCTGGAGACGATCCTGGAGCTGGGCAGGCGCCACAATCTGCCGTTGCCGGCGTGGGACATCGAAGGGCTGCGCCCACATGTGCAGGTTACTGCGCCCCAACCTGGGCTGATGGCTTTCTTTGAGAAATTCGAGTGGATGCGCGGCGTGTTGGTGGATTACGATGCCTGCTGGCGCATTGCCTACGAGAACGTGGAGGATTTGCAGCGCGAGGGGATTGACTACGGCGAGCTGCGCTTCAGCCCCTGGTTCATGGCCGAGCCGCACCAGCTCGACCCGGCTGGGGTGGTGGAGGCGGTAGTAGATGGGGTGGAGACCGCCTGCCGTAATCTTGAGATGCGCGTTGGCTTGATTGGTATTATCAGCCGTCACTACGGCGTCGACATCGCCTGGAAGGAGCTGGGCGCGCTGCTTACCCAGCGCGATCACCTGAAGGCGCTGGACCTGGCAGGAGACGAGGCAAACTATCCCGGCGAACTTTTTATCGCGCACGTTCAAAAGGCGCGCGATGCCGGCTGGCGGATCACCGTCCATGCCGGAGAAGACGGCGGCCCGCAGAGTATCTGGCAAGCCATTCGCCAGTTGGGGGCATGTCGCATTGGCCACGCCGTGCAAGCTGTCCAGGACGAGGCTCTGCTCGATTTCATGCGGCAGCAGCGTATCGGCATCGAAACCAGCCTGACCAGCAATGTGCAGACCAGCGTGGTGAGCGAATATGCCATGCATCCACTGAAGCACTTTCTCGAAATGGGCTTATTGGCTACCATCAACACCGACGATCCTGGCATCAGTGGTATCACGCTGGCTCATGAATATCGGATCGCCGCGCCTGCAGCAGGCCTCACGTCGGGGCAAATCCGCCAGGCGCAGGCCAATGCTCTGGAGATCGCTTTTCTGGATGCGGCAGAGAAAGCCAAACTTGCAGGCAAGTGCCTTGGAGGAGAAAGGGAAAATGTCTAAGGCGCAAAAACGGACGCTCCTGGTGCTTTTTGCGCTGGGAGCGCTTTATTTCTTGCTCTTTCTTTTTCCCAATGCGCAGGGTGCAGCGGATCGCAACATGCTGGCAGTTTTCGAGCCGGATGAGTTCGCTCAGTATCCGCATGTCATCCGCATGTTGACACCCGGCAAGAACCTGGCCGAGACAGTGTTCAATATTATCGTCTATCGCCATTTTTACTATGGTTATCCCTTTTACCTGCTCTCAGCCCTGGTATTGCTGCCGCTGCGTCTGACGAATACGCTGACGTCCACCCCATGGGTAATGCTCACGCTGCGCCAGATGATCAGTGTGCTACCAATGATCGTCGCGATCTTGTTCCTGGTTTATCTGCAAACGCGCTTCCGCAACCTGTGGAGTTCGCTGATCCTGAGCGCGTTATTACTCTCTGTGCCAGCGGTTGTGCGCAACGACATGTGGTGGCACCCGGATAGCCTGACTATCCTTTGGATTGTGCTGACATTCTTTTTTCTCGATCGGGACGATCTTTCTTTTGGCAAAGATTTCTTGCTGGCGGCTGTGGCATGCGGGCTGGCGGTTGGCACTAAGTTGATCGGACTGTTCTTTTTTCTGGCCATCCCCATTTACATTGCCTGGGGGCTTATCAGCCGTAAGATCAATCTGCGTCGGGCGGTGATTGCTGCGGTGGTATTTGTCGCTCTCATGGTGCTGACGGTGGTTCTTTCCAACCCTCTGCTGCTCCATCCCGAGGGTCGCGCCCGCATTCTTGCCACGCAACAGCGCCAGCAAGTAGCCATGTCCTTTGGTTGGGCAGTGGCTTACGCCAAAGGTCCTGCCTCCTGGTTTGAGATCATTGTCGAGTATTATGGTCAGTGGTTTTTCATCGCCTTGGCTTTTGTTGCGGCTTTTTTAGGTGCACTTCGCTCTTCCAGGCGGCTGTTGTTTACGCTGATACTCGCCTGGGCGGTGCCCTTCGCCCTGTATATTTTGTTCTTTATTGCCATCAAGCCCAGGCACTTCTTCCTGCCGATTGCCTTGCCCTTGTACTCTTGCCTGGCGTTTATACTGCCGTTCGATGGAATGCAGCCAAAAAGAAGCCTGCCCGGACGTCTGTTGAGCTGGGGCGCGCTGGCGCTGATAGCAGTGCAGTTCTATGCCAACATCTCAGCAGGGGTTTCTCAATATACCGAGGAGTTGCACCGGCAGAAGACAAGCGCATCCCTTAACTTCTATGCTAACCTGGAACGTCGCCATCTGAGCTGCCTGCCGTCCGGTACGCAACTGGTGGTTTATCGGGATGTGCGCGCCTATGTACCCCCATCCAACCGCTGGCAGGTTGAAATGAAGTGGGGATTGGTGGACTATGACTACATCAGCCAGTTGAAGCCGGACTTGCTGGTTCTACAGCAACAGCGGATAAAGGATTACACCTTGACCGACGCAGTCGAAAACGCCGCTGACCCTGCGCAGATGGAACGTACTTACCGTTTTTACAAAGATGCCGCCGAGGGGCGTCTGGAAGGTTACCGGTTGCTTATGCAGGATGATTTCGGCATGGCTTTTGCGCGCCTGGACCGCTATGACCTGTTCCAAGCGGGAAATGAGAGCGAGGGTAAGTCCCTGATTCGAGATATAATTTTATTGGTGACATCCAAGCGGCGAGCTGCTTGCATCTCTCGAGCGAGACAGCTCATAGTCGTGAAGTAACCGACTTTTGGCTGCGATCATCGATCCTACCTTATTTCAATGGAGGATACAGTGACCAATCCCCCTTCTGCAAATCTCCCGGAGCGAAAAAAAGTAACCACGCTCGCGTTGCGCCGCAAAAAGAGCCGCGGCGAACCGATCACCATGTTGACCGCTTACGATTACCCAACTGCGCTCGCCATTGACCAGGCAGGGGTAGATGCCATACTGGTTGGGGACTCGCTGGGGATGGTAGTGTTGGGTTATCCCAATACCCTGCCGGTGACGATGGAGGATATGCTCCATCATTGTCGGGCTGTGGCGCGGGGTGCCAGTTCTGCTCTGCTGATCGGTGACATGCCTTTTCTCTCTTACCAGGTTTCGATGCAAGAGGCTGTGCGCAATGCCGGCAGGTTCTTGCAGGAAGCCGGCATGGATGCGGTTAAACTGGAAGGCGGTCGGGAGCGCGCTGAGACAATTCACGCCATTGTCGCCACCGGCATCCCGGTGATGGGGCATATCGGGCTGACGCCGCAGAGCGTCCACCAGTTGGGCGGCTTCCGTCCCCAGGGTCTCACGCTGGAGGATGCTCGTCGTCTGATTGACGATGCTCTCGCATTGCAGCAAGCTGGTTGCTTCAGCATCGTGCTTGAATCGGTTCCGGCGCGCCTGGCAGCATTGATCACGCAGCGCCTGGAGGTGCCTACGATTGGTATTGGGGCGGGCGCCGGTTGCGACGGACAGGTTCTGGTTACGCATGATGTGCTTGGATTGTTCGACCGCTTTACCCCGCGTTTTGTGAAGAAATACGCCGATTTGCACTTCGAGATGGAGCGAGCTTTTGCAGCCTTTAAAGCCGATGTCGAGACCAGGGCTTTTCCATCCCAGGAGCACAGCATCGAGATGCCAGATGCGGTGTGGAATGCGCTGATGGCTGATTTTGAACAGGGATAGTGCTCTGCTAAATTGCGCTTCAGTACCTGGAGACAGCCAGGCAATGGCTTCGTTATCATCTTCGCTTTTGATTGTCGGCACCGGTTCGATGGCTTGCCTGTTTGCAGCGCGGCTATCGCGCGCAGGAGTGCCGGTCATCATGTTGGGGAGCTGGCGCGCTGGACTGGACGCCATCCGTCGGGCTGGTGTGACTATGGTGGAAGCGGATGGGAGTGAAGCTACCTATCCAGTGACGGTTACCGAGGATCCATTGTCCTGCGTTGGAGTTCGCTTTGCGCTGGTGCTGGTCAAATCCTGGCAGACCGAGCGCGCCGGCCGTCAATTGGCGGAGTGCCTGGCTGCGGATGGCGTGGCGCTCACCCTGCAAAATGGCATTGGGAACTATGAGAAGCTGGTCGGTTTCCTGGGAAGGCAGCGCGTCGCCCTGGGTGTGACCACGTTGGGAGCCAACCTGGTTGCTCCTGGGCGGGTGCGCCTGGCAGGAGATGGGGTGATCACCCTGGGCGCTCATCCGCTGATGAGCGCGCTGGCGGAGATCTTGCGCGCGGCTGGGTTTTTGGTCGAGAGTGCGCCCGACCCAAACAGCCTGCTCTGGGGAAAATTGGTGATCAACGCGGCGATCAACCCCATCACAGCTTTGTTAGGAGTCACAAATGGCGAGCTGTTGCATCGCCCTCCTGCCCGAGCCTTGCTTGCAGCCGCGGCGCGCGAGGCTGCGGCTGTGGCAATTGCGCGTGGCGTGCGCCTGCCGTATCCTGATCCGGTCGCCGCGGTGGAGAATATCGCCCGCCGCACTGCCGAGAATCGATCTTCGATGCTCCAGGATGTAAGCCGCGGCGCTCCGACCGAGATTGACGCCATCTGTGGGGCAATTGTGGAGGCAGGCGAGCAAACCGGCGTGCCGACGCCAGTCAATCGAACGCTTTGGCAGTTGGTCAGCGCATTGAGGATGCCATGAAACTTGTACAAACCATCGAGCAGGCGCGCCTTGCCCGCGCCGGGCTGCCCGAACCGGTCGGGTTGGTGCCAACCATGGGCTACCTGCATGAAGGGCATTTGTCGCTGGTGCGCGCTGCTCGCGCCGAGTGCGCCTCGGTGGCGGTGAGCATCTTTGTCAACCCAACCCAGTTTGGCCCTCAGGAAGACCTGGCTTCCTACACGCGCGATCTGCCGCGCGACCTGGCTTTGTTGGAAAGTGCAGGCGCCGATCTGGTTTGGGCGCCGTCGCCGGAAGAAATGTATCCGCCAGAGTATCAAACCTGGGTAACTGTTGAACAGGTTACCCAACGTCTGGAAGGGGCGATGCGCCCGGGGCACTTTCGAGGCGTGGCGACGGTGGTCGCCAAGTTATTCAACGTTGTTCAACCCCAAAAAGCCTTTTTTGGTCAGAAGGATGCCCAACAAACTGTTGTCGTGCGACGGATGGTATCGGACCTTAACTTTCCGATTGAGGTGGTGGTTTGCCCAACCGTGCGGGAGGCAGATGGCTTGGCGATGTCGAGCCGCAATACTTACCTGAATACAGCCGAGCGCCGCGCCGCGCCAGTGCTTTACCGCGCCTTAAGCGCTGCCCAATCGGCCTTCGCTGCTGGCGAGCGCGATCCTGAGCACTTGCGCCAGATGGTGGCGGAGATCATCGCGGCTGAGCCGCTTGCTCGCCTGCAATACGTCTCATGCGCCGATCCACAAACGCTTCAGGAAGTTGAAGGATCCATCTCAGGTGGCGCCCTCCTGTCTCTAGCGGTGTATATTGGCAAAACTCGCCTGATTGACAATGTCATCCTGGCTTGAAGACAGGACAGCATTGACGCTTTTGCCGGAGACGCGGACGATCTCCTGCCCTTGCGTCGGATACATATTGAGGAGTAGCACACATGCTGTTGGCTATCGACGTTGGCAACACAAACATCACCCTGGGGCTGTACGAGGGGGTGCACCTGGGACCGCGCTGGCGGCTGGCGACAGACCATGAGCGCATGCCGGACGAGTTCGGCTTGCAGTTTGTCGGGCTGATCTCGCACGTGGGCTACCAGCCAAAGGATATCAGCGGCGCCTGTTTGGCTTCGGTTGTGCCTCCGCTCACCGGAAAGATCGTTGAAGCGTGCCGACGCTATCTGGGTGTAGATCCGTTAGTGGTGGACGCAGGCGTTAAGACCGGGGTGCGCGTCCGATATGAAGATCCACGAGCGGTAGGTGCAGACCGGATTGTGGATGCCGCTGCGGTCAAAGAGCTATACGGCTGCCCGGCGTGCGTGGTTGATTTTGGCACCGCCACCACGTTTGATGCAATCTCAGCCGAGGGAGATTACCTGGGAGGCGCAATCTCGCCTGGCATTGGCATCGCCGCCGAAGCCCTTTTCCATCGCACTGCCAAGCTACCGCGCGTGGACCTGCAGCGCCCGCCAAACGTGATTGGCCGCAATACCGTCCATGCCATGCAGTCGGGCTTGCTTTTTGGCTATGTCGCTTTGGTAGAGGGGATGGTCGCCCGTTTCCGTGGGGAGCTTGGTCCGCAAATGCGCGTCATCGCCACCGGCGGCTTGGCAGAGGTGGTGGCGCAGGAGACGGAAGTGATCGAGATCATTGCCCCATGGCTCACCCTGGACGGCCTGCGAATCATCTGGGATCTCAATCGGTGAGGCTCGCTCCATATCACGGCGGCTGGCGTTCCCAAAGGGCAAGCCTTGGCAGATTTCTATTCCATCCAGACCCAAACCGGGTGGCGACGCGCCCTGGAAATCTTTGCCGATTGGTGTAAACCAGCGCGCGGTTGGCGCGCCTTGGACGTTGGATGCGGTCCAGGGCTCTTCCCGGCTTTGCTCCGCCAGCGCGGCTGTCGCGCTTTTGGGGTTGACCTGGACCTATCCCTCCTGCAAAGGCACTGGTTTGATCAACCGCTCGCGCAGGCAGATGCGCGGCGGTTGCCGTATCCATCTGCGATATTCGATCTGGTTACCGCCAGCAACCTGCTTTTCTTCTTAGCCGAACCGGAGGAGGCCTTGTCCGAGATGGCGCGCCTGGTTCGCCCTGGCGGGCAGGTGTGTCTGCTGAACCCCTCGGAAAACCTCACCATGGCAGGAGCAGAACTCCTGGCGAACAGGCGCAACATCCAAGGAGTTGCCCGTAGTTCGCTGCTGGAATGGGCGCGTCGGGCGGAGAGCCACCGACGGTGGACCGTGGCGGATTTGGAGCGGTTGTATGCCAGAGCTGGTTTGAGATTGTTTGAAACAGCGCTGGGGGTCGGCCCCAATCTGGCGCGTTTTGCCCGCGGGATCAATCCAGCTTGACGGAAGCGCTGTTCATCGGTATGATGAGCGGCTGGAATCACCACCGACGAAAGGGACTCGACCTTGTTGCCCGTCGAAACTGATGAAGTCCGTTTTGCTCTGCTGGCTGTGCAACAGGCTTCTTTGCTGGTGCGGCAGATTCAGACGGAACTGGTGCTATCAGCACAAATAAAGGATGACCATTCCCCGGTTACAATCGCCGACTATGCCTCCCAGGCGCTGTTCGCTGGCTTGTTGTCGGAAGCCTTTCCGGCGGATTGCCTGGTTGCCGAAGAGGATGCTACCAAACTGCGTGCGGCTTCACAGGTGGAGCTGCGGCAGCAGGTGGCGCATTATGTCAGCCGAGTCTTGCCTCAGGCTACCCCAGGACAGGTTTGTGACTGGATCGATCGCGGCGCTGCCGAGCCAGGGGAGCGATTCTGGACCCTGGATCCAATTGACGGCACCAAAGGATTCTTGCGCGGCGATCAATACGCAGTTGCCCTGGCGCTGGTGGACGGGGCACAGGTGCAGGTGGCTGCCCTGGGATGCCCTAACCTCAGCGATGGATACCGCCCGCAACACAGCGGGCCAGGCAGTTTGGTGCTGGCTGTGCGCGGCAGGGGATGCTGGACAACGAGCCTGCAAACCCCTGGCGAATTCACTCCCTTGCGCGTCTCGCGGCGGCGCAGCGCTGCTCGCGGTCGGTTGCTGCGCTCGTTTGAAGGAGGGCACACCGATCCGGGGAAAATTAACGCCTTGATGGAACGCCTGGGAATGCACGGGGGCAGCATCGCGATGGACAGCCAGGCGAAATATGCTGTGCTGGCTGCTGGCCAGGCAGAGCTGATGCTACGTCTGCTCTCTCCTTCCCGGCCAGACTACCGGGAGAAGATCTGGGATCAGGCTGCGGGTTCGTTGATTGTCACTGAAGCTGGAGGCATGGTGACCGATCTGGACGGCAAAGCGCTCGATTTCAGTGCCGGGCGGACGCTCTCCGGGAACCGTGGGGTGCTGGCCTCCAACGGCAAGCTGCATCAGACCGCGCTGCGGGCGTTGCGCGAGCTGGGAGCTTGACCTAATTCCAGACTGACCAGAGGTACCTCCAATGTCGCGCGCCGACCGATTTGCCCTGCTGCTCAGCCTTATGGCGGTTATCGCGGCTTATCTGGTAACCGATCGCATCTTCGAGCGCATGCCGCACATTGAAGACGAGATGGCGTATGTCTGGCAGGCTCAAGCGGTTGCCGGGGGTCGGCTGACTTTGCCTTCGCCCTCCCACCCAAAGAGTTTTCTGGTTCCCTTTGTGGTGGATTATCAAGGGCAACGTTTCGGCAAATATCCGCCCGGCTGGCCAGCCCTGTTGGGGATTGGGGTCTTCTTGGGGATTCGCTCGTTGGTCAATCCGTTGCTGGCCGGCCTGGCGGTCTGGCTTACTTATCGCCAGGGCAAGCGCATTGCCTCCGAGACGGTGGGTTTGCTGGCAGGGTTGCTAACCGCAACCTCCCCATTCTTCCTGATGAATTCCGGCTCGTTGCTCTCCCATCCGTTTGGATTGGTGTTGAGCACTGCCTTTGCTCTGGCATGGCTGGATGCCTGGGGGGAGGCGCGGATAAATCCCTGGTTGCCTACTCTGGCAGCGGCGCTCTCTTTAGGGATGCTGGCGCTCACCCGCCCACTAACCGCCGTCGGGGTGGCGTTGCCGTTTGCCCTGCATGGGCTGGCGTTGTTCCTCAAGGGCGCTCCGGCGCTGCGCCGCCGCATGATTGTTTTCAGCGCGATAACGTTGGCGCTGGCCTGTCTGGTTTTCGTCTGGCAATTTGCGGTCACCGGCAATCCATTGCATAACCCCTACACCCTGTGGTGGGAATACGACAAAGTGGGTTTTGGCCCGGGGGTGGGGCGGCTGGAAGGTGGTCACACGCTGTACCAGGCGCGCATCAATACCCGCTTCAGCCTGTTTGTAGGGGCGCACGATTTGTTCGGTTGGGGGCAGTATTCGTGGATATTTTTACCCTTTGGGGTGTTAGCGGCGATCCATCGCCGCCTGGGAAAGGCGTTGCTCATTGCCTGGATAACGCCCAGCCTGCTCGTCGTTTACCTGGCTTATTGGATTGGCTCGTCGCTGTTCGGACCGAGATATTATTATGAAGCCCTTTCCAGCCTGGCGTTGCTATCTGCCATGGGCATTGCCTGGCTGGCAGGCTGGCCGGTACGCCCCGGCGACGCCTGGCGGCGCTATAGCGGCTGGAAACGCGCTCGACCGCTGACAATGACCGCTGTCCTGGTGGCTTTGCTGAGTGTCAATTTGCTAGTATACGCGCCCATGCGACTGGAGTCGATGCGCGGCCTGTATGGGGTAACGCGCGCCCGCCTGGAACCCTTCTTGCGACCGGAGGCGCAGCAGTTGACGCCAGCGCTGGTCATTGTCCATCCGGAGAAGTGGACGGAGTACGGCGCGCTGCTCGAGCTGCAAGACCCCTGGTTGAACACGCCCTTCATATTTATCATGAGCCGCGGTCCGGAGGTGGATGCTGCTGTTGCCGCAGAGCACCCCGAACGCACCATCATCCACTATTACCCCTCCGAGCCTTTCGTCTTTTACCTGCAACCTCGGCCAGCTCAGTAGACGAATTCCTGTAGGGGTGCAACTGCACCCTGTGTTTTATGCTAAGAAGCCCGCGCCAGGGCAGTGAATGCCAGCACCAACAGCGCCAGAAATAAATTGATTCGCCGTAAAATCGCCTCCTGGCGCTGCCAGCTTTGCGCTTGTGGAGCGGATTGGTTGCGCGCCTGCAACAGAGCTGCCCGTTGCAGGCGGGGGATCAACCCCCAGGTTAGGTAGGCGCTGACGCCGATCATGACCAGGAACAACAGGTGCTTGATCAGGATGGCAACTGCCCAACGATTATCGAAAGCCAGGAAGCCCTGGTAGTTGGGGTTGGCGCTCATCTGGAACATGCCCGTCGCTGCCAGCACAATCAGGCTGAGCCAGCCCAACGGGTCCAGTCGGCGGCGCAGGCGCGACATCAGTTCTACGTAGTCCGCAGCAGACAGCGCCTGTCGCGCTGTCGGCAGTACCAGGGTGGATAGGGTAACCAGGCCGCCGATCCAGGCTACAGTAGCCAGCATGTGCAACCAGTAAGCCAGGCTGAGCGCCCAAATCGAGGGGGGTGTCATGGCGGGGTTCTGGTTCAGGGGGTTGGAGAAGGCTCCGAAGGAGGCGGCTCTACAGTGGGGGTGGCTTCCGGAGGTGCCTCGGTGGGGAGGGGCGTTTCTACAGCCGTGCTGGTCTCGGTGGGAGTGACCTGGGGAGAAGCCGCCGGTTGTTCAGGCGGGGCTTCTTGTGCGCCGCTGCATTCCGCCGAAGCGAGGGTCAGGGCTTCCTCGACTTTGGCATCCGGACCCATGGATAAAGCAGCCTGATATTGTTCGACAGCCCCGCATGAATCGCCGTTCTTGCGCAAGAAATCCCCATAGCCGATCAGCGCCTGGCGATAGCGCTCAGCGGCGGTCAATCCGGAACCGTCGCACAGGTTCGGGAATGCTGGACCGACCTGGGCAAGGTAGTATACAGCCTGGCCCCAATCCAGATCCCAGAAGCTGGCGCCGGTAAGGTACAGGCTGGCCCAGGTTGTGTAGCTGCTGGCGTCAGCATCCAGTGGACCGAAAAGCTCAGCCTGCGAGAGGTCGAAGATTCCGCCTTCTAAATCGCAGCGTTTCAGTATCTTGTCTACGCCGCGGTTGCGAAAGGACATGTAAAGCATGCCATCTACCAACACTGGCTTGTAGTTTACATCGGCTTTGCGCAGGTTGAGCAAGGTTTCGATGGCTTGATCCCATTCCAGGTTATTCATATGCTCGCGCGCCTGCATGAAGAGCTCTTCCACACCGCGCAAGTCCGGCGTTGGCGAAGGTGTGGGGGTGACTACAATGGTCGGCGTAGCTGTGGCGTTGATCAGCACCAGTACATCAGCCAGTTTTTCCGTCACGCCTGGATAATTGGGGTTGAGCTGAATGACGTATTCAAAGCGCTGGCGCGCCATTTCGAAGCGGCCAGCCTGCATGTCTTGCAAGCCCAATTGGTACTGTTCATCGACTGCCTGGGCTACCAGAACTGCCTCGGCCTGCTTGCGTTGGTTGATTCCGGAGCTGTAACCAGCGACGGCGCTGATCACAGCAATGGCGATCAGAGCCAGAATGCCGAAGAGGATTGTCAGCCGCACGGGCGAGGAGCGCCGGGGGGGTCGCGGGGGTTGCTCTCCGGGCGGGGGCGGAACCGGTGGCGCAACCCGCACAGGTGCGGTATCCTCAGGCGTGGCCGGTTCTTCCGCCTCTGCGGTTGGAAGGCGCAGCGTCTGACCGGAGTCGTCTTCTCTAGCTTGGGGGGGCTTTCCGGCGACAACCAGGCCAGTAGGTACAGGAACGGTTGGAGCAGTATCCGAATCTTGCGAGGTTTCTTCGTTAGGAAGTTGCAGGGTATCACCCGGCTCCCCTCCTGAAGAAGAGATTGGCCGGGTCTCGTCGAGGCTTGAATTTTCCATGCGGCTGATTATACCCCAGAGTAAACGAGGATTGCCAAGCCTGCTTGCGCTGCCTGCTCAGGCGGGTATAATCAAAAAACATGGACGACTTCCGCTTCTACCATCCGATTGAAGTGCGTTACGGCGACTTGGATCCCCAGGGTCACCTCAACAACGCCAAATACCTGACTTATCTTGAGCAGGCGCGCATTCAGTACTTGCGGCGCCTCGGTTTGTGGGATGGCGGTTCTTTTCTGGATCTCGGCATCATTCTAGCCGATGTTCATCTCACTTATCACGTCCCTGTTCATTTTGGTCAACCGGTGCGCGTGGGGGTGCGGACCGTGCGCCTGGGGCATAAAAGCATTCACATGGAATTCTGCCTGGAAGACGCCGCCAGCAGCCAGAAATTGGCCAGCGGCAGCACGGTGAGTGTGGCATATGACTATCGCAGCCGCCAGACGATTCCTGTGCCGGAGAACTGGCGCAAGGCGATCTGTGACTTTGAGGGTTTGCCCCTGGAGTGATAACCCGCTCCAAAGTGCGCTTCGGGCGGGGGGTAGCCCATCGGCGAGTATGTGAGGACAGGGCGGTTAGGGTGACCGATACAGGGGTGGACGCATTTCATGATTGATTTTGGGAGAGAGCCTGCGGGAAATACTTTGATTGTGTTACACTTATAACTGGCTATTCGATGGGTTCGCCCGAGGGCGTGTTTTGATCGCCTTTTTCTCCTTCCCGTTCCAAACGAGGTGATGATGAAACTGGATGCGTCGCTTCCCCCAGCACCGCTGATGGAAGTGCCGGCTATCGCCCGCGCGGCAGAGGCTATGGGCTTTGAGGCGCTTTGGTCCACCGAGACCATTCATGATCCGTTTTTGCCCGGCGCGCTCATCGCCGAGCATACCAAGCGCTTGTTCTTTGGCACAGCGGTGGCGATTGCCTTTGCCCGCAGCCCGGCTACGCTGGCATACACCGCCTGGGACCTTGCCCAGGCGTCTGGGGGGCGCTTCATCCTGGGATTGGGCACCCAGGTAAAAGCCCACGTGGAGCGGCGGTTTGGCATGCCCTGGCCCGATTCGGCGGTCGGCAAGCTGCGCGAGCAAGTGGCTGCTATTCGCACCTTTTGGAACTGCTGGCAGAGTGGAGAACGGCTGAACTTCCGCGGTGAATATTACAAACTAACTTTGATGAGCCCCTTTTTCAATCCAGGGCCGATTGAGCATCCATTGATCCCGATTTACCTGGCGGGTGTCAATGTTGGCCTGGCGCGGCTGGCAGGGGAGTGCGCCGATGGCTTCCATGCGCATCCCTTTCATTCTCCGCAGTACTTGAAACAGGTGGTGTTGCCGGCTATTGAACAAGGCGCGGCCAGGTCTGGGCGCAGGCGTGCAGATATCCAGGTCTCTACCACGGCGTTTGTTGTGACTAGTCCGGAAGAAGCGTATTTCGTGCGCTCTCAAATTGCCTTTTATGCCTCAACGCCTTCCTATCGCCCGGTGATGGCGTTGCATGGTTGGGAGGATGTTGCCGATCGGCTTTCCACCCTGGCCAGTCGTGGCGAGTGGGCGGAGATGCCGACGCTGATCAATGACGAAATGGTAGACGCGTTTGCCGTCCGCGCCGATACCAGCAATTTGCCAGCAGCCCTGGCGGAGCGCTATGATGGGCTGGTTGATCGGCTGGCGCTTTACCTCCCATTCATCCCTGGGGAGCGAGATGCTTTCTGGCAGGCGCTGGTGACATGGTGGGGTCAAAATAATAAGAGGATGATTTAGGGTTTCAACCGTGGACGATCTATGCAGGGGATGGAGGATGAGACACGCTACCTGACCGAGCGCCTGCGGATGGTCAACGAGCAAATAGCCGCCCGCGGTGTGCGCGATGAGCGCCTGTTGGAGGCGCTGTGCCGCGTGCCACGCCATTGCTTTGTTCCTCAGGAATACCGCCACCTGGCCTACACCGATGGACCCTTGCCGATTGGCAGCGGGCAGACCATCTCTCAGCCGTATATTGTCGCTCTGATGACGCAGATTTTGAACCTGACTGGCGAGGAGAAGGTGCTGGAGGTTGGCACCGGATCAGGGTACCAGGCAGCGGTGCTGGCGTGTCTGGCAAAACAGGTGTACACCATTGAGCGCCACGCCAACCTCGCTCGCCGCGCGGCGCGGGTGCTGCAAAAGCTGGGTTACCTCAATGTTGTCGTGCGCGTCGGCGATGGCTCCCTGGGGTTGCCGGAGTTTGCCCCATACCAGGCTATCATTGTCACCGCGGCAGCGCCGCGCGTGCCGCCCGCATTGCTCCAGCAGTTGGACGATGGCGGCAGAATGGTGTTACCGGTGGGGGGGCAATTTGGGCAATATTTGGAATGCTGGCAGCGCCAGGGGGCGCAATTCACCCAGGAGACGTTCATGCCGGTGGCGTTTGTCCCCCTGCGTGGCGAACAGGGCTGGGAAGAGCAGGAATGGGAGGGGTATTGAGCGCCTTGTCTCGCCGGTTGTGCGCTCAGGTCTTGCTCAGCGTGACAAAGACCATCGGGCGACGCTTGGTTTTGGTGTAAAAGAAAGACCGTAACGTTTCTTCCAATTCCTGGCGGACGTGTCCATTGCCGTTGCAATTCACCATCTGGGTGACTAGCTCGCGAGCCGCTTGAAAGAGCTCTTCGGCTTCGGGGGCGTGGACAAAACCACGGGTGATGATCTCCGGCTGCTCTGCCAGGCGGCAGGTTTCTCGGTCTAGTGTCAGATTTACCAGGACAAAGCCATCGCGAGCGAGGATTTCGCGCTCGCGCATCACACTTGGCCCAATCTCGCCCACTCCAGAGCCGTCCACAAACACGTAGCCACCGGGTATGCGGTCGCCAATGCGCATCTGTCCATCCTCAAGCTCGACTACCTGTCCATTTTCGACGACGGCAATGCGCTCTTCAGGCACTCCAACCTGGCGAGCCAGCAGGGCATGTTGTTTCAAGTGGCGCAGTTCGCCATGGATGGGGATGAAATATTTCGGCTTGACCAGGTGCAACAAGAGCTTCATCTCTTCCTGTCTGGCGTGACCCGAGACGTGCACGGGTGCAATCGACTCATAGATGACGTTGGCGCCGCGACGGAACAGGCGATTGATTGTGCGGTTGATGCTCTCTTCATTGCCCGGGATGGGGTGCGAGGATAGCACAATCGTATCACCCGGGATGATGTCGAACTGACGGTTGGTGCCGGTTGACAGGCGTCCCAGAATCGAAGTGGGTTCGCCTTGGGTGCCAGTGGTCATCAGCACCACCTCTTTGGGATCGCTGCGCAAAGCCTGCTCCACGCTGATCAGCAGCTCGTCGGGGATGTCCAAATAGCCTAGCTTACGGGCGATGCGGGCGTTTTCGACCATGCTGGTGCCCACAAATGCCAGGCGACGGCGGACTTTAAGGGCGGCGTTGGCGACCTGCTGCATGCGCGAGATCAATGAGGCGAAGCTGGCGACAATGATGCGTCCAGAAGCCTCGCGGAAGACCTGCTCGAAAGCTGCGTCAATCACCCGTTCGGAAGGCGTCCAGCCGGCTTTATCGGCGTTGGTGGAGTCTGCCAGCAATGCCAGCACGCCGCGACCGGCGAACTCGGCAAGCTTGGCGTAATCGGTGGGCCAGTTGTCAACCGGGGTGTGGTCAAATTTGTAATCGCCAGTATGGATCACCAGGCCGGCGGGTGTGGTAATGCCCAGTCCCACCCCATCGGGGATGGAGTGGCAGACATGGAAAAACTCCACCTTGAATGGGCCGATGTGAATGGCGTCGCCGGCGCGAATCGTGTTCAGTTGGAGCTGGTTCAACAAGCCGCCGCGGGCGAGTTTAGCCTCCAGCAGGCCGCGGGTCAGCGGTGTGGCGTAGATGGGAACACGGATGCGCTCCAGCAGGTGATGAATCGCCCCGGTGTGATCCTCATGCCCATGCGTGACTATGATGCCCCGCACTCGCTCGCGGTTTGCCAGCAAGTATTGAAAATCAGGGATGATGTAATCAATCCCCAGCATATCGTTTTCGGGGAACATGAGACCGGCGTCGACCACGAGCAGGTTCTCCTCATACTCATAGGCCATCATGTTTTTGCCGATCTCCCCCAGTCCCCCTAGAGGGATAATGCGCAGCTTGTTTGCGGTTCTGTCTTTCTTCACCATTTCTTTTCCATTAATGAAGGAGCCCCAGCTAAAAGCGTGACAGACGGAGTGCTGTCGACTGGGGATCGCTACGTATGCTACATCGTTTGTTTACATCGCGTTCAGGACTTGCCAACCCTGTTTGCTGTCCTTTTTATACAAATTCACAAATATTTTAACATACCCGACAGTTCCAGTCAAAATATGTTTGGGGGGTTCCAGGCATGGCTTTCTCAAAGTTGCGAATAACCCGAGAAAAGGAGGGCGAAAGCCTGGTCAAGGTGCCCATCAAACCATCTTCGAGCCT
>FWPU01006248.1_pt1 | contig 24219 bp, 14 predicted proteins | sample 2228361 | NCBI WGS metagenome assembly FWPU01 (sample SAMEA103939777, study PRJEB20133) | metagenome | reverse complement strand
CTGTCTCTGTCATCGGTATCCTCCTGCCTTAGGAGGATACCGCAAAATCCCGTTTTCGTCATCTCAAGGTGCGGAATGTCGGATATATTGCTGCCTGAAGGAATTTGAGTGCCATGAAGTTCTCAGATCGAGTAACAAGCCAACTGTTTATAATGGGGCGAGCCATGCCAGCCGTGCTCGGCGTAGTGGGCTTCGTAAGCATCGCATCGTGGCACATCTGGGCGCAGCAGAGATTGGCTACCGCGCCTGTGTATTCTACGTGCATTTTACAGATGAAGCAAAGCGGCTCTGTGAAGTCGGTCGCCTTCTCCTCCGACGGCAAAACATTAGCGTGTGGAGGATGGGATCTCAAGGTCACCTTGTGGGACACACAAACAATGGAGATCAAACACACGTTGATAGGGCACGAATCTCAAGTGACTGCAATTGCCTTCTCCCCGGACAGCAAAACCTTAGCGAGCGGTGGTTGGGACCGCACTGTGAAAGTGTGGGAGGTGTCGACGGGAACGTTGTTGCAGACCTTGATGGGACACCGACACGGCGTGAGGTCGGTTGCTTTTTCTCCTGACGGCAAGACCTTAGCGAGCGGGAGTTGGGATCAGAGCGTGATATTGTGGGACGTCCAGACCGGCGAGTTAAAGGCGACTCTGATGGGACATGGAAAAGGGATCACTTCCGTTGCCTTTACTCCCCGAGGCAAAATCGTCGCGAGCGGGAGTTCAGACGGGACCGTCAAATTGTGGGACGCGCAGACGGGAGTGTTAGCAGGCACGCTGACAGGACATACCCTATTGGTCAGTTCTGTCATCTATTCCCTCGATGGGCAGACGCTGGCAAGTGGAAGTTCGGATGGAACGGTGAAATTGTGGGACGCACGGACGGGCGCGTTGAGGCTAACGCTGAGGGAGCAGAGGAGTTCGGTGAGCGCGATCGCCCTCTCATCAGACGCGAGGACGCTGGCGGTCGGGACAGGGGACAACACGGTAGAACTCTGGGACGTTCCGACAAGAACGTTGAAAGGGGTGCTCCTAGGGCATAGCGATAAAGTGAACGCTGTTGCCTTCTCTCCCGATAATAAATCGCTGGCGAGCGGGAGCAATGATGCAATGATAGAATTGTGGGATGTGAGCAACGTGAAGTAACGAATGGAATGTGAATCACAGGACGGTCGTAGAAGCAGTATCAGCAAAGGGGGGCAAGGAGAGGTCGCGCTCTCCCTGCCCGATGCCAGACCCAGCATCCCCCGGTGAGGTTTTGCTCGGTTAGCACCCATCATTATACACCCTTTGTGCGCTGCTTTCTACCCTCCGGACAGATTTTTTGCACGCAGTCGCAGATTGGTGTCGCCCCATGACAGGGCATCACCATATCGCGCCATCAGGAGGTTACAGCCACAATGGGACGCTCTTTGAAAGCACGTGGAACGGGACAACTCGTTTCCGCACCAACTCGCACGCAGGTCGTATTGCGTTTCCTTTGCGGGACTCGTCAGGGGAGAGGGTTTGCGCGTCTGTCGGCATTGTGTCTCATCGCCCTAACAGCCGTGGGGGTGCTGCTCCTCACGCAGCACATCCGCGCGCAACAGCCCCAGCGCGCAAACGCCCGAACATCCAACCGCCAAACGACCCAACCACCTAACAACCCAACCACCTAACAACCCAACCACCCAACCACTTGTCACTGTTCGCATCCTCTTTCCCACGACAACGGACAATCCTGTGACCGGCGGCATCGTGCCCCTCGTCGTCGAGGTACGCGAAAAGGTCAGCGAAGGCGGCGTGTTCTGGACGGAGCGGCTGCTGGTCGGGGGCGAAGGGCAAGTGTTGCTGGACACCACGCAACTGACGGGCGGCGCGTATGACCCCGCCGCGCAGGAGATGGTCTATCGCGTCCTGACGCCCTGGTGGGCACTTGGGGAAATTGGGAAATCAGGAAATGGGGAAATGAGGGAAACCTTCATCTGGACGCAGGCGCAGTGGGTCGGCGTGCCGTTGGATGAAGTAGGAAACGGACGCCGTGCCGTTCCCTCCTACCGCGAGGGCGAAGCCCAAGACGCGGTGGACGTCACGGTGGACAGTCAGGGGAGTCTGTTCGTGGCTTCCCGAAGCGCGACTTCAAATGCTCCAAAGGGAACAGAAACCCGCGCGGGAACGTCTGAGTCCTCAAAAGCGACCGGGCGGGATGCCCAGCGTCGTCCGCGGCGGTCAGTGGAAGCATTACGGAAAGAAGCGCAGCGACGCCTGCAACTGGCGCGGCGGGCGGGCAAAGCCAAACCGGGCGGCAGAACGGCGACGTCGTCCAAAGGCAAGCCGCGCACGTTCATCAAGCGGTCGGATTCGGGCGGACCGAGCGCGACGCTGGTATTGCACTGGTTTCCCGACATGAATGTGGGGACACAGGCTTGTTCAACGGGCGGCAGTGTAGCGGGGCGGCTCGACGTCGAACTTCACGTAGACCATGATATGTTTACGGCGGTGGAACATGAGTGGACTGAACTCAAAGAGACTCCCCCGCATAGCGGGCAGCGATATGTGGTCAATAATCTGCTTCCCGCCACGATGACCTCGTGCACCCCCATTCCGGGGCAAGGGGCGCTGACCTCCTTTGTCGCCGACTTTGCCAGCGGGTTGTTTCACAATGGCAGTTGGCAGGTGCGGGCGAAGTATCGCTATTCGGTGGCGGGCGGAGGGTGGCAGTTTGCCGAGGTGAGCATCACCGTCACCTTCGATAACCTGCTGTTGCAGCCCGATGCGACGAATCCAGTCGTGTTAGCGTGGGATCCCGATGACCCGACCAAGCGGCAGACGACTGTGCGGATGCAGTTGACGGACACGCAGGTATGGGCAGCCTTGGTGCAGTTGCAGGTGTATCGCCTGGACGACCCCGCCCAGGAGCGCACGCCGCTGAAGATCGTGAATGTGTCTGCGCCGGTGCCCGCTGCCCTGGTCGAGATCGAGTGGGACGGGACGGACGACATGGGCAATGTGGTGGAGCGGGGAGTGTATGCCTATAACCTGGTGGCGGTCCAAGAAGGGGGAGCGTTGGATGTCGACGCTGACATCAAAACCAGCGACTGGCTCTTCATAGACTGCGCGACGGATGAGCAGGGGAATCCGATTTTAGAAGCCGAGTACGCGGGGTATGATGACAACGGGACGCCCGAGGATGAGAGTGACGATAACCACCTCTACTACATCCGTCGCTACAAGTTGCGGGAGGTACCTGTGCCGCTGGACAACGACGGGGACACATGGGAGAATGAGGATCCGGTGAACGGGATAGACGATGATGGAGACGGGGCGGTGGACGAAGACCCCGAGGACTATCAGCCGCTGCGGAATGCGTCGGAGGGGTGGATTCGGCTATATGACCCGGATTTGCAGCACGATCCGGTGAATGGCAAATGGAACATCGCCAATTTGCTGTGCATAGAACACAACACGAACGATGGACTGCTGACGAGCACGGAGGGGTTGCAACATTCGGTGAAGGTGAAGGTGCCAGTGGGGTTGATGCGGAAGTTAGGGGATTATCGCTTCGTCATCTCAGCGCGAGATAGTCACGCCGACCGGGAGAAAGGACATCGGCAGAAGTGGGCGTTGGAGCGCAACCAAGCGACGGGATGGGAGATAGACAGGGTGCGTCTCTATTACCGCACGGACGCTGATACTAATGCTACGGTGCGCGATCGCGCGTATCCCTTCAATAATGTGAATGTCAGGGTGCGCGCAATTGTCTGGCTGAAAGGTCCAATGGTGCAAGGACAGCGCAGTTATGGCGCTTATTGTGGCATGGCGTTCGACCAAACGAATGCAACGAACGGCTGGTTTAACAACGACGGGCACTGGTATGCAACGGGTATCAGTGGTGAGCCACTCGACTTTCTGGAAGGTGCTAATAGCCTCCCGCCGCGCCTGGATCCTAATCTGACAGTGGACCAGTGGCCTCGAGGTCTCGACGCCCCAACTTTCACTTGGTATCAGTTGCGGTGGGCTGCGGATCTGGAGACGGAGTTGACGCCTGATGTTCATGGGGATTACTACTATTACTATCCCCCTTACCAGACGGCAAACATCAACGGATGGGGCACAGACGACCTGAATCCACCGGTTGGATCGCGCCGCTACATCGTTCATACGCAGGCGCGGGACCGCAACAATCAGTTGCAGACCTATCGCAGTTATGCACCTACTCCTGGACCTTGGGCTAGCAAAGCCACTGACCAAGACAATATGGTGCTTACACGCACCTGGAGTCAAAACTGCGACGAGCCACCGGATACGGCGGGACCCGAAGAGTATGCTGTGCGCATCAGTGTAAGGGATACGGATATTGATGCGATATGGGCACCCGATGCCCACAAGCGATCATACTTGCAATGGCTCACATCATTCTTAGAGGTGCCCTACGAGTGGGGTGGGTATTGGTATGGAGGGCGGGCAGATAACGAGGATGGTGGCTCCGCCGCTTATGATGGATATGGACCGGACTGTTCAGGGCTGGTGTCCGCGGGGGCGCGATGGGCGGGATACAACTGGAATCCTTGGAGAGCGACTACCTCTTCGCTCGCAACCTCCTACTACTCTACGGTCATCAACAACCCCGACGAGAACTTGGAGGAGGGAGACATCCTCAATTTGCCTGGGGGTCATGTGGTGACGGTGTATTGGTATACCGCTGGCACCATTAATCAGCAAACCAATGCCGTTATAGATTCTTGCATAAGTAACCATAAGGTGGACACACACGATCCGGTCAACATTCAAGATAAATACCTTGACAGAGGCTACACCGCGAGAGAACTGGTGTGGCATGGACAATGATGGAGGTGAGCAATTATGAGAAAGCGGATTCATTTTACGGTGTTGACAATCTGTGTGTTAACGGCGAGCGTGGTAGGAGCGTTTGTTGTAGGCATCAACAGCAACCTGTTGGCAGGGGAACCGCCAGACTTGTCGCGCTACGTGCTGACAAAACCACAGGTGCTCTTCTCCCTTCAGTATGGGAAAGATTCATCTCAGGTGGGGATGTTTATTCCACACTCTACGGCAGAGGATGGTGGAGAGCCTTCCGGACCATCGGACTTCGCGATTGGCATAGACGGAGGTATTTATATTGGCGATCAGCAAAACGGCAAAGTAAAGAAATTCAGCCGTAGCAGGCAACTTCTGATGGCGACAGAGGGGCGCATTGACAGAATTGCGGGAATGGCTGTAGACAGTCATGGCAGAATCTACGTCATTCACGGGACGGCATCCAACGAGGTGGCGGTGTACGATGAGAAGGGGAAGAGGCTGCCTGATGTGGAGCGGAAGATTACAGAGGCAGCGGAGAAATTGGCAGATAACCTGGCATCTACCCAGCCCCAATTGAAAAAGGACATCTTTAGAGGTAGGAGAGGAGTGCCGGCTGGAGCGGTGCGATGCGATGCGTCTGGCAATGTTTACTTTCGGAGCGGGCAATTCACCCTGAAGATTGACGCGCAATTCGCTGAAGCACAAGCGTTCAAGGAACATCCTTTGGACGCCCAAGACTCCCGTTACTCTTACCGCTTGCTGCCGCCACAGAAGCAAGTAGAGAGGTTGGTTTATGGCACCGACGGTTCCTTGGTGAATCAATTCCTAACTAACGTATTGCAGCGAGCAGAAGTAACCATTTACGGGGCGGATGGATCGGTTGTACGCCGATTTACCCTACCTAGAGGTGAGTGGAGCGAAGTAGAAAAACTTGTGCCTGTAGGTGGTGGTGATGTTGATTGTGACGGGCGGGGACACTTTTACACCCGACGATCTCCAGTGGCAGTATACCATTTGCCCTTAAAACCCGACAACCGTAGTTTCTTTGTCGTGCGCTCCTACGCAGTGCTGGAGTATGATGACAAAGGAGGCTTTGTGGGTCTGCGTGCAGTAATTAATGGGTTTACAATGCCTTCTATTCATTGGGTTGAGGTGGACCCGCAAGGCAATGTCTACTGGCTTGATTTCAAAGCCGACCATGTGGACGTGATGATGGCACCAGCGCCATAACGGAAATCTGACGTCGGATAATTTATTTTCGCACAAACCCAAAATCAACCGCAGAATGTGCTATAATAAGTGCAGGTTGTTCACTCAAGGGCGGAGTTGACCGACTGGCTGGTGTGAGCGTGAGAGACCGAAGGTTGAGAGTTCAGGAGAACGACAGGGAGAGTCGCGTATGAGCGCGCTTGCGTTGCACGACGTCCCGGCAAGCGGGGAGGCGGAGGTCGTTGAGCGGACGTGGGCGGAGCGGGTCTTCTGCCGTCAGACTGCCGCGCTCGTCCGCACTTTGGATTTACTCGCCGCCGAACCGTCGCTGGAGGCGTTCTTGGGTCACGTCCTCCGAGCCATCACCGAACAATTAGAGGCTCACTCGTCGGCTCTGTACCTCTACGACCCGGACGAGAGGTCCATTGTGCTCCATAGTGTTTGCCAAGACGGTCGCGTTTGGTCTGAACCACAGGAACCCGGTCCTCTGGTGGCATCTCAGCCGATGCAGATTGAGCGCGAAAACCAAGCGTGGCAGGCGCTGAACCAGACCCGCGCCCCGCTGGTGTTCGAGGACATTCCAAACCATCCCCTGGTGCGTGACGATATCCGGGAGTGGGCGGCGACGTACGGGATCAAGACGATTCTGTTGGTGCCGCTGCTGTTAGATGACCACCTCGTGGGAACGTTCAGTGTACGTTTTCCAGAGCATCGGCATTGCCGTCCTGAAGAGAAGGAACTGGCGCAGGCGTTAGCCCATCAGGCGACGCTGGCGGTGCAACTGACTCATCTGACGGAGCAGCGGGAGCGATTGCTGCTGCTGCAAGAGCGCAACCGCATGGCAGGCGAAATCCACGACACCCTCGCGCAGGGCTTTGCGGGGATCATCCTTCAGTTGGAAGCCGCCGAGGAAGATCTCACGGAGACGTCCCAAGAAGCACGCAGACATCTTCTTCAGGCAAGAAGGCTGGCGCGGGAAAATCTTGCCGAAACCCACCGTTCCGTCTGGGCGTTGCGCTCCCAAACCCTGGAGCAGGGCGACCTCGTCAGCGCGCTCACCCACCTCGTCCATCGTCTCACGCACGAGACGCCGATGCCGGTGGAACTGTCCGTCCACGGAACGCCGCGCCCTTTGCCCCCAGAGACCGAAAGCGAATTGCTGCGCATCAGCCAAGAAGCCTTGACCAACGCTCTCAAACACGCCCATGCCAGCGCCATCCGCGTCACGTTGACTTTCAGTGCCAAGAAGATGCGGTTGTGCATTGAGGATGACGGTCAGGGATTTGACCCTGAAAGGCAGCCTTCCCATTGCGGCTTCGGTCTGTGCGCCATGCAGGGACGGGTTGAACGCATGGGAGGACGCCTGACCGTCGCCAGTCAACCGGGGCAGGGGACGCAGGTAGTGGTGGTCGTGCCTCTGGGATGAAGGATGGTTCATGGGTTCATGAGTTCATAGGTTCATGTTCATTGACCATCAACCATTAACCATTTTCAGGAGAGCCTGCCGTGACGCGGACGAACCCCATTCGAATCCTCATCGCGGATGACCATCCGGTGGTGCGCGAAGGGTTGAGCGCGCTTATCAACCGCCGACCGGACATGACGGTGGTGGCAGAAGCAAGCAACGGACGGGAGGCGGTCAAACAGTTTCTCCTTCACCGTCCCGACATCGCCTTGCTGGACCTGCGCATGGCGGAGATGGACGGCGTGGACGCCATTGCAGCGATTCGGGCGCAGGTACCGACCGCGCGAATCATCGTGCTCACGACCTACGACCATGACGAGAACATCTACCGGGGTTTACAGGCGGGGGCAAAGGCGTACCTGCTCAAAGATGTCCCGCGCGAGGAGTTACTGGCGTGCATTCGCACTGTCCACGCTGGGCAGACCTACATCCCGTCCGCCATCGCCGCAAAACTGGCGAACCGCAGGAACGACTCCGCCTTGACCGCCCGCGAGCACGAAGTGTTGGAGTTCATGGCGGACGGCAAAGCCAACAAGGAGATCGCCGCCGCTTTGCACGTCTCTGAGGGCACCGTCAAGACCCACGTCAACGCCATCCTGAAAAAACTGGACGCCATTGACCGCACGCAAGCGGTCATCATCGCCCTCAAACGCGGTATTGTGCGGTTAGAGTAAAGCCCTCCCTTCATTCTTGCCCCTCTTCTGCCGAAAATATAATGACTCCTCGCAGTCTGCGGTGGTAGCCGTTGGCGGTCTCCGCGCAACTGAGGTATAATCAAAAGGACTTGCACTGAGCGCAGAGAGCCAGAATGTCATATCTGTTTTCCTGCGACAGCGATTGATGAATAACTTTCAATTTTAAGGGACTATGCCTGCTGAAAGCCCAACAATTCGGATTGTTCTGGCGGTCGACGAGAGTTCCATCTTGAGCGACAGCGCGAACGAGATACCCGGCAGCGAACGTATTCAGGTGGTGGGGGTCGCGCACAACGAAGAAGAAGTGGAAGTCCAGATTCAGCAATGGTCGCCGGACATCGTGCTGTTGGACGCGGATGACCCCGATTACAACGCCTTAGACCTCACGCAGCGATTGGCGTTTCAATATGCGGATGTCAGCGTCATCCTCATGTCCAGCGACCAAAGCCCAACACAACTGCGCCGCGCCATGCTGGCGGGTGCGGGCGACTACCTGATTAAGCCGGTGGACGCTGAGACCGTCATTAACACGATTCTGAACATCGCCGAGGTTCAGGAACAGAAACGCCTGCACCGCGCCGGGGATAGGATTGTGCCCCGTCACACGGGGCAACTGATTGCTTTCATTGCGGGCAAAGGCGGCATTGGGCGCACAACGTTGGCAACCAATCTGGCGGTTGCCGCCGCGCAGGAGTTGGGGAAGAAAGTCGCGCTCGTCGGCTTGGAAAATGGAGACGCCGCCGTGCTGCTCAACGTCACACCACAGGTGGGGTTGTCCGATTTAGTGGAAGCCGCGCCGGAGTTGGACGCGCACACACTGGTGCCCTATCTGGCGACGCACAAGTCAGGCGTCGCGCTGCTCATCAGTCTGGGCATTGCCGACTATTATCAAGCACAGCCGCTTCAGAACCCTCACATGCAGACGGTTCTCAGCATCCTCAAGACAGTTTACGATTACGTCTTTATAGATTTTCCGCCTCTGTTAAATCCCGAAGACGCGCAGATTCTCAGCGCGATGGATCAGATTTGCCTGGTCACGTCGTCGTGGGATTTGCTCGTGCTGCGCAACTCAAAAGCACTGCTGGACATGCTGCCGCCGCACCTCACCGACCGTGTCAAAATCATCGTCAACCGATCGGACCGCACGGACATGATTCAGGAGAGTCACGTCACGAAGAGTCTTGACCGTCCCGTGCTCTGCACCATTCAAAACGACAGCCGTATCGCGCCTGCCGCGATTAACGTCGGCGACCCGTTCGTGTTGAGCCACCCACAATCGCCCATCGCCAAAGACATCCTGAACCTCGCGCGCATCCTCCTCGGCGTGCAGGAAGCCAACGGCAAGGTCGAGAAGAAGAAGAAGTTCCTGTTCTTCGGGTCGTGAGGGCAGTCAAAAGCAAAACCGCCCAGCCGACGTCATTGCGAGCGAAGCGAAGCAATCTCCCACGCCGAGATTGCTTCGCTTCGCTCGCAATGACAATAGACGTTGCTGCTTAAACCGCGACCTTCCGTTCCGCCGCCCGCGCCTCAAAGTCATTGAGCAAGCGCGTCAGCAAATCCGCCGTGAGATGGAACGGAATCTCCTCCCGCCCCGCCTTGTCTGCAAAAGGACGATAGCGGCACAGTTGCAGCGTGCGCCCACCGCACAGGCACAACTCAAAATAGTCCGACCGCTGCCCCTGCATCTCTTGCGGTGCGCTGCGCAGCATCACGTCCGCATTTTGTTCCGTCCACTCGACCAATGCTAAATCCTCCGTGAGATACGTGACGCGCTGGGCGATGCGTTCCGCGTACGCTTTCGTTTCAGCCGCCGACAACGCTGCGCTCCATTCGACTTTGACGCCGTTCAGCATAAACCCCAGACGGTCAAAGTCCGCAATGTCCAGCGTCACCTGCGTGCCGTCGTGCTGCACCGAAAAGCACCCAATCGCGCCCTGCTGCTTCGCCTCTTCCAGAGCCGATATCACCTTCTGTCCTAACGTCATGGCTCTCACCCTCTTTTTCAGTCAGCAGTAAGCAGTGAGCAGTGAGCAGTAGTCAAAGACAACCTGCTCACTGCTGACTGCTGACTGCTCACTGACTTCACTCCGCCGATTTCAGTTGCGTGTCTTGATGCTCACTGCCATTGAAACTCAGCAGAATGTTCCAACCGTCCACTACCGTCTCAAGATGAACGGGACGCTGCCAGATTTTGTAGACGTTCTTCAGCGTGTCCCGCGCCTCGCGGATTTTCAGGTCAATGCCTTCGTAGTTGTGCTTGAGATACAGTTCCCCGCGATTCTCATAATTGCCGTCCACCACGTAAATGAACGGTTTGCCGAAGTTCGTCAGAGAGAACAGCAATTTCTGCTTAATCTTCTGGAACTCGCGGCTGGCGATTTCGTAGGCTTCGGTGTAACTGTTGAACTCGTAAGTAAAGAGTTTCTGCTCCGCCACGAACTCCGGCGTCAGGAAGGTGTCAATGAACGTGACGTCGTTGTGAATCTTCCGCACCTCAAAAACCTTCTGACGCCCCAAGCCCAACTGTTTGTCCCAGTGTTTCTTCGCCACGAGGTCGTCGCACTCTTCCCACTCCTTGCCGAACCGACCTTTGTTCCACCGCTCCTCAATGTCGCGCAGCAGTTCCAGCCCCAACTTGTAAGGATTGATGCGCCCCGGTCGCCGCCCCATCGTGCCGGAATGATGTTCGGCGTAGTCCACCAACTCCGATGGATGCATCGCCTTCTGCGTCATGATGGTGCTATGCCAGAAGCTATTATGATTGATGAACCCCTGCGCCGCGTAACGGTGTGTCTCTTCAACTGAGATGTCGTAAACGTCCGCCCGCCGACGCTCCACTGCGACGATTTCGTCTTCCCACTTGCTCTCTTTGAACCACTGGCGTTGGTCAACGTATTTCTGCAAAGCCTCTTGTTTGCGGCGCAAACCGAAGCCGATTTCCCCCTGAAAGGCGACAGCAGATTGTCCCGTCACGTGCACATGCCAGCCGCCGTCCTTATGTGGGCGACGGGTAGAAAGAATACCGAAGTTGAGGAGAAGCAATTGCACCGTCTTACTCATAGATTCGCTGGAGGTGGACAGAATAACGCCCTGCTTGCCTGCATAACCGTCGCAGTCGAAGTAAGCACGCAGGAACGCCGCCACCACCTCTTTGGGCGAACGCAGGATGACGTCGGGCACGTCTTTCACTTTGGCGCAACGCCCGCTCTTAAGTCCCAGATATTTCAAGAATTCCTCGACATCCTTTGAGTGGAAGAAGACACGCCAGCGCCCGTCATTCCACTTTTTTCGTGTGGTAACGTTAAAGAGTTCCTCCGTCAATTCTGAGAAACGGTCGGCTTGCTCTTTATCACCTGTTGTCAAACCGATGAGACGTTTCACCTCGCTGATATGTCCGTCTCCGATCAGATAGCCCAGAAATGCCGCTAACTTTTCATCCACAACAGCAGGCACGTTGATCATGCGGCGCTTGTTTTGCATCAGCGTCATGGTTGCAAGTCCTGCATCGTAGTCTGCAACCAAGGTGGCTAACTTCTCACTGTGCCGCCCGCGCACGCCGCGCCGATAGCGAATCACTGTCTCAATGTCAACGCCTGCGCGTTCTGCCACTTGTTCTAACGTGGTGCGTCGCTGCGGCTGCCAATCAATCAGAACGTAATCCGTTGCCCACTGATTCTGTCCCGCACCCAAGCGCACGCGGTCGCCAACCTTGATTTCGTCTAAACGACGCCAACTGCCATCGGGAAGCATGAGGCGGTGCGTCACAGAACCTTCCACCTCCAGTCCGCGCCGTGTGCGCACCCAGACGGTTTCGCGGTTCTCGAATTTCGCCCAGTCGTAAACGCGGCGGAAAGTTTCTCCGTCGCTCACGCGCACAGGAAGATTTTGATTAACGACGTCCTCGACCCGCAGCAAGCCTTGTTCTGTATAAATCAATGCCGCTGCCCGAAGACATGCCCAGCCCTCATTGAGTATCTTCGTCTGTCCCTGCGGCGTAAAGTAGTAGGCTTCCTCGCGCACGATGTCCAGCAGGTCGCGCTGCCAGTTTTGCAGCGGCGCGTTTTCGATGAGAAAGAGCAGCACATCTTTTTCCGGGCGTTCGGGGAACTTTCTTTTGCGCTTCCGCTCCTCGTCCAACTTGCGCTTTTGTTCCTCGATGAACTCCTTGGGGTTGATGTAGGCGTCCATGTAATCCTTCGCCTGCAACCTACCAATCGTGGGCACGGGCTCTTCTTCCCCTTTCAGGACGGAACCGTTCGGGTCTTCACGCCGCTTGATGGCTGTCGAATGAATGTCAATCAAATCGTCAATGGACATGCAGGCGTCAATGAAGTTCTCGACTTCCTCCTGCCCGTACTTCGCCATGTAGCGGCGCACGCGCATACCGTGGTTGGCGATTTCATCCATCATCTTGCGGTTCGTGTGCGCGAAGTAAACGTTGTGCTTGAAAAAGTCGGCGTGACCGCACACGTGCGCGATGACGAGTTTCTGGTCGACGATGGCGTTGCACTCCAGCAGGTAGGCGTAAACGGGATTAGTGTTAATCACCATCTCGTAGATTTTCGACAACCCGTAGGCGTAACTCTTCGCCAGCCGCTCGTATTCCATACCGAACGTCCAGTGGGGATAGCGCGTCGGGAACCCGCCGTAGGCGGCGATTTCGTTCATCTGGTCCCAGTCGACCATCTGGTAAACGACCGGATAAAAGTCCAGCCCGTACTCGTGGGCGTAGCCCTCTATCTCCTCTTGCAAAGCGCGGATGTCTTTATCAGTCAGCACGGCGCTCACTTCCCCTTGCCCAGAAACTCCTTGATGGAGTCCATGATGGCGTCGCGGTCGTCAATCTCGGAGGTCACGAGATTTTCGGTGTCTTCAAAGTAATCGTAGAGGTCAACGATGAACTGCCCGCTGCCCCAGTAGGAAGCGACCTGTCCATAGCAGAACAGGTTGACCTTGGGCAGCAGGTGTTGCTCTAACACTTCGATACAAGTATCGTTATCCTCTTCCCAGTTGTCACCGTCCGAAAAATGAAAACAGTAGATATTCCAGTCCGACGCCGGGTAACGTTCATCAATGATTTTGTTGGCGAGTTTGTAAGCGGACGAAATTTTCGTCCCGCCGCTCTCGCGGGTGTGATAGAACGTATGCTCGTCCACCTCGCGCGCGTCGGCGTCGTGGGTGATGTAAACCTGCGAAATGTTCTTATACTGGTAGCGCAGCCAGGTATCAATCCAGAACGATTCGATGCGAACGATTTCCTTCTGCTCGTCGCCCATACTGCCTGAGACGTCCATTGCGTAAATGATGACCGCGTTCGCCTCCGGCTCCAGCACGGGCTTCCAGGTGCGGTAGCGCACGTCCTCCCGAATCGGGACGACTTTCGGGTTGCTGAAGTCGTACCCGCCTGTCAGCAGTTGGCGTCTCAACGCTTGCTTGTAGGTGCGCTTGAAGTGACGCAGCGAATCGGGGCCGGTCGTCGAAATCCCGGTGTAGCGGTCGGCTTGATTGACGATGTTCTTTTTGCCGCGCGGCTCGATATTGGGCAGTTCCAGTTCCTCGCCCAAAATCTGCGCGAGTTCTTCGAGGGTCACGTCCACTTCGAGGATGTGTTCCGACCCCGCCTCGCCCGCGCCCGGACCGTCTTCGTCGCCGTCGGTGCCAATCGGCGTGCCAATCGCTCCCTCGCCCTGCCCCACCCCGCCGGTCTGTTTCTGTCCGTAGCGAAACTGCGGCAACTCCACGTAGGGCACGGGGATGCTCACGAGGTCTTTGCCCTTCTTGCCAATCATCTCGCCGCGCGAGATGTAATTCTTGAGTTCCCGCTTCACCTTGCCGCGGATGATTTGGCGGAAGCGCCCCGCATCCTGATCAATTCGCCGCGCATGATACATGCGCCCAAAGTCTGTCATAGCCCATCGAAACGATGAGGGATGAGAGATGAGGGATGAAGGATTCATCTTTTATCTTTTATCTCTCATCCTTCATCTCTTATCCCTTATCCTTTGTTATCGTCGGTGTTCCCGCACATCGCCGCGAGCGAAGATGCTGGCGACGAACTGCAGGACGTCGGTTGCGCACACTTCGCAGTAACCGTATTGGTCAACGAGACGCTTCTTCACCACGTCAATCTTTTCCTGCGTCTCCTTGTCCACCACTGAAGACACCAGACTCGTCAACTTGATGGAGTCCTTCTGGTCCTCAAACAACTTGAGTTCCAGCGCCTTGTGCAGACGCTCGTTGCTCTTGTAGGTGAACGGCTTGCCATCCAACGCCAGCGCGCCAATGTAGTTCATAATCTCCCGGCGGAAGTCGTCCTTGCGGCTTTCGGGAATGTCAATCTTTTCCTCGATGGAGCGCATCAGCCGTTCATCCGGCTCCTCGTCCTGACCCGTGAAGCGGTTCTTCACCTTCTCGCGCTGCGTGTAGGCTTTCACGTTGTCAATGTAGTTGGCTGCCAAACGCTGCAACGCCTCTTCGTCGGCGGAAATCGCCCGCTGCACCTCGCTCTTCACTATGTCCTCGTACTCTACCTTGACAGTCTGCAGCAGTTCCCGATACTTCTTGCGCAGTTCGTCCGACGTAATCAGCGAATGGTGCATCAAGCCCTGCTCCAACTCGTTCAGCACCATGAACGGGTTCACGCAGGTCGTGCTCACGTCGCTGACCAGCGCGTTGGAAATTTTGTCCTGCACGTAGCGGGGCGAGATGCCCTCCATCCCTTCCCGTCCCGCCTCCGCCCGCAACTCGCGGATGTTGTCCTCCGTGTATCCGGGCAGGCTCTTGCCGTCGTAGAGTTTGAGTTTTTGCAGCAGGTTCAACTCTGCCTTCTTCGGCTCTTCCAACCGCGTCAGCACCGCCCACATCGCCGCCATCTCAATCGTGTGCGGCGCGATGTGCTTGCCACGAATCTTGTCCTTGTTGTAGTCGCGGCGGTAAATTTTGATCTCGTCGTTCCACTTCGTCACGTAGGGAATGTCAATCTTCACCGTGCGGTCGCGGAACGCCTCCATCAGTTCGTTGCTTTGAAGTTTCTTGTATTCGGGCTCGTTGGTGTTGTGGCAGACGACGTTGCCCACGCCGCAGATGAAGTTGTGATGCCCGACGCACTCAATGTCGTAAACCCACGCATCCTCCACCCCGCGCTCGCGCGCCGACGGCAGGAAGCGATGATGGCGACGTTTCGGGTTGACGAAGCGGATGCGGTAAGCGTCCGCCTTGCCCTCCGCTGCGCGGCTCCAATAGCCCACGCTGAAATCCATCCCCAACGAAGCCGCCAGCAATCCCACCTTCGTCGCCAGCAGAGAAGAGACCGTGCGATACTCAAAGAACGATTCGCGGTATTCGTCGCTGCAATCCTCCACGTATATTTTTATTTTGCGCGAGCCGTCGCCGCGCACCAACTCGTCCAAGAAATAACGACGCAGCGCGCTCGGCAAAGCGAACACGAAATCAGGGAAGGTCTTGTTCGCCGCCCCGCGCCCGCACAGGTCGCCCAGCACTTTCTCCGCCAGCAGCGAATTGATGCTCAGACGGTGCGCGCCGTGCTTCTCCAAGTCCATCTCCTGAAAGTAAATTTTGCCGGTGTAAACGCGGTCAATCGCGCCACGCAGGTCGTCCAACTCCGCTTTGTCCGCGTTGCTGATGACGATGCCCGCGCGGTGGCTGTCCTCGCGCCCCGGTCGGTCCGTGTAAACGCTGTGTCCTTCCGCCGCGTACCACGCCATGACTTTGAGCAACGCTTTCACGTCCTTCTCGTTCGTCACGTCATAGACCGCGCGGAAAGCGGCGTTGCCCGACTGCGAGTCGTGTTTGTGCGTACGCTCGGCGTAGAGCCAGCCGTTTCGTTCCTCGGTCTCCGCGACGCTGAGGCGGATGATGTTGACCAGCGGAAACTCCGGCAACTGCCGCACGGCAAGCATCTCGTGTTTCTCGTGCGGATAGAAGGGCTTGCCCTGCACGTCGTAGATGGAATGGTTAGGCGTCGTGGTCACGACCCCCCACTTCTGAACGGAGGTGACCAACTTGCCGCTGAACTTGTGGCGGAACACGCCGCGAATCGGCACCCACTGCGGCTGTCGCGTCGCCAAGTCCATCGCCAACACGCGAATCGTGGCGGCGTCTTTGTCGTAGAGGTTTTCAATGGGTTCCACCTTCAACACGCCGTTTTCCATGAACGGAATCGGCGTTTCGCCGGCGACGCTGTGCCCCACGATGACCTCATCAATATCCGTCTGCGGAAACTTCTTCGGCTTGATTTTGTGCTCCTGCGACGCGCCCAACAGGTCGTAGAGAAACGCAACGTCTAATTTGAGAACTTCGATGAACTCTATGAGTCCTCGGTTGGCGACGTTGAATTCCCCGTCGAAGTTGAACGCGCGCGGGTCGGAGTCGGAACCGTACTCCGCAATTTTGCGGTAGTTGATGTCGCCCGTCAACTCGGTGGAGTCCTGGTTCTTCTCATCCTTGGGCTGGAACGTGCCGATGCCGGTGCGGTCCTGCTCGGAGAGGACGACGCGCCGCACGCGCACGTTGTCCAGCACCTTAAGCCAGTCGCCGTTGCACTTCCGCAAAAAATCGCGGAACATGAAGCGGCACGCTGGGCACAGGTCGCCTTCGATGTGAACCTGCTCGCCCTGCGGACGCCCCTCGTTCAACTGCGCCAGCAACTTCGGGCGCAGTTCTTTGGGCACCAGATGCAGCGGCTCCTCGTTCATCGGGCACGGCATCAGGCTGCCGTCCTCCTGAATCCAACTAAACGAATACAGCGCGCCCTCGTTAGTTCTGGAGTACTCCTCCAACCCCTTTTTCAGCAGCCGCACGATGGTGCTCTTGGACGACCCCACCGGACCGTGCAGCAGCAGCACGCGCCGTTCCGTCCCGTAACGCTGCGATGCCGACTTGAACACCTGCACGAGGTTCATCAACGCCTTGTCCAACCCGTAAATCGCGTCCTCGCCGTTCCCAATCGGGTCGTCGAAGAACTTGTAGTGCGTGATTCTCTCGCGGTGTTCGGTGTAAGTTTCCGTTCCGTAGGAGAGAATCATATCGTAGAGGCGTTGAAACGCCGTGCGGGTCACTTTCGGATTATGAGCGACAATGTCCAGATAGTCCGCAAAAGTGCCCTCCCAATTCAGTTCGCGGAAGCGGTCGACGTCCTGCACCTCCGCGATGATTGAAAGCAACTGTTCACCTGCCCCCATGTAAATACACCCCCTTACGTCACCAAGACAATGGCAATAGGGACATGGACTGGTTTTCCGATACACTCCTCCCTTGGGTTGTATACCGGAAAATTTAATGACTTACCCTAAAAAACTCTGGCTCCGGCAGAACTGCTACGGTCAAGCAGCACTCCATTGATGCTGCATCACCTTAGGGGAAGCCCCGACTAATGAATGAAGGAGAAGGGAAAAAAAGGGATGCCAGACCACGTAGCCGAGAAAGAGCCGACTCGCTGTCCCGATGTATCGGGATGGAATTGAATCTATATTGGAAGTAAATCGTGCCGATGATTCAACTAAATGTTTCGTCCTTGGAAAGTTAGTGAACTGTTCACCATCCTTATTGTGCCCATTTTCTGCCCGCGTCAAACTGCTTTGTGTTATGACGGCTGCGCCGTCCCCTGCAGCAGTATCGGCAACGCCTATGCATCCGTTTGTCCAAGAACGTCGAGGCTTTGTCCCTCTACTGTGATTATCGGCTGTATCGTCTGTTGCGTTGAGCCTGAATGACGGTGCGCAATGTATTTGACGCTTTCATTATCTCCGCGTTGCGCTTTTCTGGAAAGTCGTTCCGACCGCTGAAGTTCTGCCATGTAATAATTATAAACAAAAAACAACTGAAGTTCCATCTCTTGAAAGGAATTTTTTGTCACTCCCATCCGTCTGCTGATTGAGACCGAAAGCGGCGCGGCGCGTGTCATCTTCCCATACACTTTGCACGATGATTTTGACGCCGCCGCAGGCTTTTATGTTCTGTCCTTATGAGAGGTCGTCTGGCATATCCCTCGTCAGCATGGTATAATCCTTCACGTATGACCAACGATTTTCTCTCTCTCCTCAAAGAAAAGGTGATGATTTTCGACGGCGCGATGGGCACGCAGATTCAGGCGCGCCACTTGACGCCCGACGACTTCTGGGGCAAAGAGGGCTGTAATGAAATCATTGCCCTCTCGCGCCCGGACGTGCTGCGCGACATCCACGCCGCCTACTTCGCCGCCGGCTGCGACGTGGTGGAAACCGACACCTTCGGCGGCACGCGCATCGTGCTGGCAGAGTATCATTTGCAGGACAAAGTCCGCGACATTAACAGTGCCGCCGCCCGCCTCGCCAAAGAGGTCGCCGCCGATTTTTCCACGCCCGACCATCCCCGCTTCGTGGCAGGGTCTCTTGGACCCGGCACCAAGTCGCCGACGCTGGGGCACGTCACTTACGATGAAGTGGTAGACGCCTACCAAGAGCAAGCGGAAGGATTGCTCGAAGGCGGCGCGGACATTTTGCTCGTCGAGACCTGCTTCGACATTTTGCAATGCAAAGCCGCCCTCTGGGGCTGCCTCGAAGCGATGAAGAAACTCGGTCGGCGCGTGCCGCTGATGGCGCAGGTGACGATGGAGACGATGGGGACGATGCTGCTGGGCACGGACATCGGCGCGGCGCTGACCGTCCTTGAGCAGTTCGACGTGGACGTGGTTGGCTTGAACTGCGCGACGGGTCCAGAGCAGATGATAGAGCATATCCGTTACCTCAGCCAGAACTGCCGTCGCTTTCTGTCGTGCCTGCCCAACGCGGGCTTGCCCGAAAACGTCGGGGGGCAGACGGTCTATCCGCTCTCGCCCGACCAACTCGCTGCGTATCACAAGCAGTTCATCACCGAGTTCGGCGTCCACATCGTCGGCGGCTGCTGTGGCACCACTCCCGCCCACCTCCAGCGTGTGGTGGAAGTGTGCCGCGACTTGAAACCGGCACTCCGCCATCCGCACCACATCGCCTCCCTCGCCAGCCTCTACCAGTCCGTGCCCATCCGCCAGGAAAGCAGTTTCCTCATCGTCGGTGAGCGCACGAACGCCAACGGTTCGAGGCAGTTCCGCGAGTTGCTGCTCGCCGAAAATTACGATGGCATGGTGGAAATGGCGCAGGAGCAAATCAAAGAAGGCGCGCACGTCCTCGATGTTTGTGTGGATTACGTCGGGCGCGATGGGGTGAAGGACGTGGTGGAGGTCGTCAAACGCTTCAACACACAAGTTGCCGCCCCGCTGGTGATTGACAGCACCGAGGCGAACGTCGTCGAAGCCGCGCTCAAACTCATCGGCGGCAAGGCGGTCATCAACTCCATCAACCTTGAAGACGGAGAAGAGGGCAAAATCGCCCGCCTCTGCCCGGCGGCGAAAAAATACGGCGCGGCGTGCATCGCGCTCACCATTGACGAAGAAGGACAGGCGCGCACCGCCGAGTGGAAGTTCCGCGTCGCCCAGCGCATTTACAACATCGCCGTTCACCGCTACGGCTTGCTGCCTGAAGACCTCATCTTCGACGTTCTCACCTTCCCACTGGGCACCGGCGCGGAGGACTCGCGCCTGGATGGCGTCGAAACGCTCAAAGCGATTCGCAGGGTCAAAGAAGCGTTCCCCGAAAGCCACACAATTTTAGGTATTAGCAACATCTCCTTCGGCTTGAAACCATCAGCGCGACTGGCGCTCAACTCCGTCTTTCTCCACTACGCCCGCGAAGCCGGACTGGACGCCGCCATCGTGCACGCGGGGCGCATCATGCCGCTGCACCAGATTGACGAAGAAGCGCGAGAAGTCGCGCGGCAACTCATCTTTGACGAGCGCCAGTTCGACGCCGACGGCAACTGCACCTACGATCCCCTCGCCCGCTTCATGGAACTGTTCGAGGACGCAACACGCAACACGCAACACGCAACACGGGATGAGCCAACCACTATCGAGGAAAAGTTGAAACGCGCCATCATTGACGGGCGCAAGACGGGCTTGGAAGAAAACCTCCGCGCTGCGTTGGAAAAATACAGCGCATTGGACATCATCAACAACATCCTGCTGGACGGCATGAAGGTCGTCGGCGACCTGTTCGGTAGCGGGCAGATGCAACTGCCGTTCGTGCTGCAATCGGCGGAGACCATGAAAGCCGCCGTCGCGTTCCTCGAGCCGTTCATGGAGAAAGCGGACAACGTGGGCAAGGGCAAAATCGTCCTCGCCACTGTGCGCGGCGACGTGCATGACATCGGCAAGAACCTCGTGGACATCATCCTGAGCAATAACGGCTACACGACCTACAACCTCGGCATCAAAGTCCCGCTTGCCGACATGATTAAGGCGACGCAAGAACATCACGCCGACGCCATCGGCATGAGCGGCTTGCTGGTCAAGTCCACCGTGATTATGAAGGAAAACCTGGAGGAGATGAACCGCCTCGGCTTGCAGCACATTCCCGTCATCTTAGGCGGCGCGGCGTTGACGCGGCGCTACGTCGAAGAGGACTTGCGCGCGCTCTACAAAGGGCGCGTCTTCTACGCCGCCGACGCCTTCGACGGCTTGCAATTGATGGAGGAGTTGTGCAACCCGGCGGCGGAGAAGCGGCTGACGCTGGCGTATGAAAACGGACGGGAGGGCAAGGCTCCCGCCGCGCCCTCGAGGGTTCGGCAGGAGCCTCACCCTCCCGCCGACCGCGCCATTCGCTGTGACGTGGACATCCCCACGCCGCCCTTCTGGGGCACGCGGGTCGTCAAAGACATTCCGCTGGACGAAGTGTATCCCTACGTCAACGAAATCGCGCTCTTTCGCGGGCAGTGGCAGTTCAAACAGGGGCAGATGAGCACCGCCGAATACCGTCAGTTCATCGCAGAAAAAGTCCGCCCCATCTTCGAGGCATGGAAAGCCCGCTGCCGCGACGAGCGCATCCTGCAACCGCAGGTCGTTTACGGCTACTTCCCCTGCCAATCCGACGGCGACACGCTCATCGTTTACGAACCACCGAACGACACGAGGGGGAGAATGGGAGAACGGGAGAATGGGAGAGAAGGTCCCCCACTCCCCCGCTCTCCCATTCTCCCATTCCAAGAAGCCGTCCGCTTCATCTTTCCCCGCCAGCCCCATCCTCCCCACTGGTGCATCGCTGACTTCTTCGCCGCCAAAGATAGCGGACGCATGGACGTGCTCGCCTGCCATGTCGTCACCGTCGGACACCGCGCCTCCGAAATCACGGCGAAACTGTTCGCCGACAACCGTTACACCGATTACCTCTACCTGCACGGCTTGAGCGTCGAGACCGCCGAAGCGCTTGCCGAATACTGGCACAAGCGCATCCGCGAAGAGTTGGGCATCGCGGATGACGACAGCCCCGACATCCGCAAACTCTTCCAGCAGCGCTATCGCGGCAGCCGCTACAGTTTCGGCTACCCCGCCTGTCCCGACCTCGAACAGCAGCGCGAACTGTTCCAACTCCTCCAACCCGACCGCATCGGCGTCACGCTGACCGAAGAGTTCCACATCGTCCCCGAACAGTCCACCTCCGCCCTCATCGCCCATCATCCACAGGCGAAGTATTTCAATGTGCGGTGAGGGTTGAGACGAGGGACGAAATTCGGGCGATGCACCTCCTCAGTCATGGCTCTTGTTTTGCGACAGTTTACCCTCGTTAGACAAATCTTGAACGTCAACCAAAAAGGATTGTATCATATAGAGAGGAACGTTCTCAACCTCAGCGAAGATATTATGCGCACCTGCTTGTGGAGGTGGATAACGACTATGAAAACGAAGCAACGCGAAAGGGAACAGATGAAGCAGTTGACAGAGGCAATCTATTCGCTGCCTACGGGCACAAGAAAAAAACTCTCTCAGGAGACGGCGCAACACCTGCTTGCAGAAGGGCGAAAAAATCAGTTGTCGCTACTGCTCGACGTAGATAGCGGCGAACAAGAAGCACTTGCACCTGAAGAGTTGATAGATGGACAACAGAACGGAAAGCGCAAATCTCCTGATGGCATTGCGACCAGCAATGTCGTTGTGAGCGCATACGTTGCTACGAACGCGGAAGTATTCCCTCAAATACTGGCTCTGCACGTTCCCAGAGGAGCGACGGTGGCTGACGTGACCTATGGCAAGGGTGTTTTCTGGCGGAACGTGCCGAAGGGCGCATATCGTCTTCTTGCGACGGACATTCAAACAGGCGTTGACTGCCGCAAACTACCCTACGAGGATGCGTCTATTGATTGCGTCGTATTAGACCCACCTTACATGGAAGGGCTATTTCGCAAAAGCAAAGACCATCTGGCAGGCGCGGGCACGCACAAGTCGTTCCGCGATTACTATTCCAATGGCGAAGCCACTACGGGCGGTCCGAAGTATCACGCCGCCGTTCTCGACCTCTACGTGAAAGCGGGCGTGGAAGCCTATCGCGTATTACGCAAACAAGGTGTGCTAATTGTGAAATGTCAAGATGAAGTAAGCGCGAACACGCAACGACTCACCCACGTTGAAATCATCAATCGCTTTGAGGAGATGGGCTTCTACACAAAGGACTTATTTGTCATCATACGCCCCAATAAACCCGGCGTGAGTCGCATATTGAAGCAGGTTCACGCGCGGAAGAATCACTCGTATTTCTTGGTGTTCGTCAAAAATGGCGCGTCACAAACTAACGGGTGCGTTCGCGAGCGATCTCGTCAAGCAACGGGAAAGGGGAATCCACAAACGGCGGCTGCGGGGGCCAAGTCACGTCCATCAAAGTAGAGAGCAGATATTGCTGCTGCTCCGATGTGTAGCCGCGATACTTTGAACGTGGCAAGTCCCTGTTGCGCGCAAAGACAAATCGCCATTTCTGTTCAAACTCAAACAGGTTGACTGCCAGTATGTCGAACTGTCCCACTACGAGGCAGGTCGTGATCAATCGCTCACCGTTCGGTAAAATGACCTCTCGCCGGTCGCTGGCATCGCACTGGAACTTGCCTGTGTAAACGTCGTCGACTTTTCTGATGGTAGCGGCCTGGAGAGACTTGGACTCCACTTTGATCGGCACGCGCTTGTAGAAGAAGGCGATGTCTCCCGTCCTCTTCCTGTCGTGGTCATCGTATTTGGTCAGGTTTTCAATGCGCTCATCCTCAAACCACATTTTCCTCAGTTTGTACTCGGCAATGTAGCCCAACATTAACCCTCTCATGCTGGGATTGGAGGAAACAATTTCCGTAAGTTCTTCTGCTGTGATGTCCCAACGGTCAAGAATGGTTTGGTTGATCTTCATGGTTCACAACCCCGCCAAAATCTCCCTCCGCTTCGCCTCGTACTCCTCCGCATTAATCAGCCCTTTGTCGCGCAGGAGTTTGAGTTGTTCCATCCGCGCTACGGCGTCTTGTTCCACTTCCTGTTGCTGCTCCTTGGCGGCTTCTTCGACTTTGCGCGGGTCGAAGTGGGTTTCTGCCTCCTGCTTGGCGTGGTTGAAGATGTTTTTGATTTGCGTCATGTCGAGGTCGGTGTGCTGGAAGTAGTAGATGGCGGCTTTGCCCATGCCGCGCGTGACGCCGAAGACGTAGGGGGCGGAGATAAGTCCCGCCACGAGGGGCGCGAGGAATTTGGAAATCGTCACCAGCGTCTGCCGCGCCACGATACTTATTCCGACTGCGCCCGCGATTTCGGTGACGATTTCCGTCGCCCGTTCGCGGGTGATGTCGTGACCGTAGATATGCCCGATGCCGATGACCATGCCCGCCTGAATCGGCATGATGGCAAGTTCCAACATCGGCACCGGCTGAATCGTCAGCGCAGCGCAGGCAATGCTGCACACGTCAATCAAATTCTCCGCCGCCTTCGCCCGCGTCGCGTCGTCGGCATTGGAGTAGTCCTTGATGAGAACCTGCTGAAGATATTTCATGTAACCCATCGGTGTCGCCTCCCGTCGTTTTGGATGCACGCATTGTAGCATGAATCGGCGTCGGCGTCAAAGCCTGTTTGCGCATTGAGCGAAATATGATATGCTATAAGAGTCTATCCGAAAAGTGTAGCGCAGGCATCCTGCCTGCCCGCTCGCCCCCCTGCCCCCCACCC
>FWPU01006247.1_pt1 | contig 24226 bp, 20 predicted proteins | sample 2228361 | NCBI WGS metagenome assembly FWPU01 (sample SAMEA103939777, study PRJEB20133) | metagenome | reverse complement strand
TTCTAGAATAATGAATTTGGTAGGTTACCCTAAATCTTCATTTTTTTCTACCAAGTTCTGGTTGGCGCACCGCGGGGCGCCAACCATATTGAGATTTGCCGCATCTTGTAGTATCTTTAAGTACATTTCGCAAGAGGAGGTCGGATGCGAAGGAGGTTTATGTCTGCCAGAGCACTGGCGCTGGCCCTTCTGCTCCTGGCCGCGAGGACGGCGGCGCAGGACCTGGCCGAGTTCGAGAAGAAGGTTACCGAGCACACCCTGAGGAACGGCTTGAAGCTGATCCTGATCGAACGCCACGACGCCCCGGTCCTGGCCTTCCATAACTACGTTAAGGTCGGCTCGGTCAACGAACACGTGGGCGTCACCGGGGTTGCCCACCTTTTCGAGCACTTTGCATTTAAAGGCACTAAAACCATCGGGACCACCAGCTACGCCGCCGAGAAAAAGGCCCTGGAGCGCCTGGATAACGTCTACAATGAGCTGCTGGATGAGAGGGCCAGGGGGGATAAGGCCGATAAACAGAGACTCGAGCAGCTCGAGCGCGAGTTCGAACGGGCACAGGAGGAGGCCGCCAGATACGTGAAGAGCAACGAGTTCTCAGAATTACTCGAGCGCGAGGGGGCGGTCGGCCTGAATGCCGGAACCGGCTACGATTCGACCGAATACACCGTTAGCCTGCCGTCGAATAGGATAGAGCTCTGGTTCAGCCTGGAATCGGACCGCTTCCTGAACCCGGTGATCCGCGAGTTCTACAAAGAGCGCGACGTCGTGATCGAGGAGAGGCGAATGCGCGTCGATAACAACCCGCTGGGCAAGCTTTTCGAGGAGTTCCTGTCGGTTGCCTATAAGGCCCACCCTTATGGCCAGCCGCTCATAGGCCACATGTCCGACCTCAGAAACCTGACGCGCGCCGAGGCCGAGTCTTTCTTCCGCAAGCACTACGTGCCGCAGAACATGATCGTCGCCATCGCCGGCGACGTCGATCCCAAACAAGCGATAGCGCTGGCCGAAACCTACTTCGGGCGATTGCCGAGCGGCGCCGAGCCCGGACCGGTCCGGACCGTCGAGCCTGAACAGCAGGGGGAGCGGCGGCTCGAGGTCGAGGTCGAAGCGCAGCCGATTCTGATCATCGGCTACCACCGCCCCGACGTCAACCACCCGGATGACATCGTCTTCGATGGGCTGGCCGATATCCTGAGCGGCGGCCGAAGCTCTCGGCTCTACAAGAAGCTGGTGAAGGAAAAGCAAATCGCCGTGGCGGTCCAGGCCGCCGCCGCTTTCCCGGCCAACCGATATCCTTCGCTTTTCGTGGCCTTCGCCATACCCGCTGCGGGCCGCTCGGTGGAAGAATTGGAGAAGGCTATCTACGAGGAGCTGGAGAGGCTGCAAAATGAGCCGGTCGCGCCCGAGGAGCTGGAGGCCTTCAAAACCCGTTCTCGGGCAAGTTTGCTGCGCAGCTTGAACTCTAACGAGGGACTGGCAAACCTGCTTGCTTCGTTCGAGGCGATGACCGGCGACTGGCGTAATCTCTTCCGCCAGCTCGATCGCATCGATAAGCTCACCGGCGAGGACCTGATGCGCGTCGCCCGACAGTACTTCGTCAAGCGCAACCGGACGGTCGGTTATCTGACCAGGCCTTCAGCCGCGCCGCAAAAAGAAGAGAAGACTGCAAACCCTAAACCTTGATGGGAAATCGTTATGAACAGGGCAAAACGACTCGTCGCAATAATCATCCTGGCGCTCGCCGCGCCGGCCGCCTACGGCCAAAAGAGCTACAAAGAACTGACCTATCCCAAACTGCGCGAGATAACCATGCCCAAGGTCGAGCGGCATCTGCTGGCCAACGGCATGGTGCTCTACCTGCTCGAAGACCACGAGCTGCCGCTGGTCTGGGCGCGGGCCCTGGTCCGGACCGGCGCGCGCTTCGAGCCGGCGGATAAAGTTGGCCTGGCCGGCATCACGGGCGAGGTGATGCGCACGGGTGGGACCGAGAGCAAGACGGGCGACGAAATCGACGAGGAGCTTGAGAGGATCGCTGCCTCGGTTGAAAGCTCGATCGGACGAGAGCAGGGCTCGGCCTCCATGTCGGTCCTGAAGAAGGACCTGGACAAGGTGCTGCCGATCTTTGCCGAAATGCTCATGCGCCCGGCCTTTCGCCAGGATAAGATAGACCTGGCTAAACTTCAGAGGCGCACCGCTATCTCGCGCCGCAACGACAATCCGATCTCTATAGCTTCGCGCGAGTTCGTCAAAGAGGTCTACGGGCCCGACAGCCCCTACGCCCGCACCACGGAATACTGGACCGTAGATAACATCAAGCGCGAGGACCTGGTCGCATTCCATAAGCGTTTTTACCACCCCAACAACGTTATCCTGGGGGTTTGGGGCGATTTCCAGGCCGCCGAGATGAAGGCTAAGATCGAAGCGGCCTTTAAAGACTGGCAGCCGTCCCGGCTCGACCTGCCGCCGCTGCCTGAAGTTAAAGCTCAGCCCGAACTGGTCGTCGGCTACATAGAGAAGCCCGAGGTCACGCAGGCTAACCTGCGCCTGGGCCACATCGGCGGCCGGCTCGATGATCCGGACTTCTTTGCCCTGGACATCATGGCCAACGTCCTGGGCGGCGGTTTCTTCTCGCGCCTCTTTCGCCGCGTCCGCACGGAACTGGGCCTGGCCTATGCCGTGGGAGCATCCTGGAATGCCGAGTACGACTATCCGGGCACTTTCAGCGTCTTCTGCAACACCAAGCTCGAGAGCACCGTGCAGGCCGCACAGGAGATCATAAGCGAGATAAAGAAGCTGGTTGAAACGCCGGTCTCTGAACAGGAGCTGCGCACGGCTAAGGATAACATCCTGAACTCCTTTGTCTTCAACTTCGACACCAGAGGCGAGGTGATAACCCGCCTGATGAATTACGAGTACTACGGCTATCCGCAGGACTTCTTGCAACGCTACCGCGCCGGCATCGAGAAGACCACCGCCGCCGACGTGTTGGCGGCGGCGCGCAAGCACCTGCGCCCCGACAAGCTGACCATAGTTGTGCTGGGCAACGATGATAAATTCGATCAGCCGCTCGCCACGCTCGGCCCGGTGAAGAAAATAGATATCTCGATACCTACCGCGAAACCGGGAGAGAAGAAAGAAAAGCTTCCGGAGGCCACGCCCGAGAGCCTCGAGCGGGGCCGCCGCCTGCTCGAGCGGGCGCTCGAGGCAACCGGCGGAGCACAGGTTGCAGCGGTCAAAGATATCACCATCGAGTTCGTAATGAACCCGAGCAACCCGCAGGCCGGCAGCGTCGCAATCAAAACGATGCTGTTGCTCCCCGACAAACTGCGGCATGAGGTCAGCCTGCCGATGGGGAAGGTAATTACCATTTACGACGGCAAGAGCGCGTGGGCCGTTACCCCGCGCGGCACTATCGACCTCGGCGAGGAGCAGAAGGCGGAACTGCAGAGAGAGCTGTTCCGCAATAGCCTGATGCTGCTGAAAAACCTCGGCTCGCTCGAGCCGCGCTACCTGGAGTCGAGCGAGGTCAACGGCAGGAAGGCCGAGGTCGTGCTGATCCCAGGACCCGATGACACCGGCATTAAGCTCTACCTGGACAGCGAAAGCAGCATGATCTTGAAGAAGGCATACCGAAGTTGGCTTGCCCCGTCCGGCGGGATGGTAGACGTCGAGGAGGAATACCTCGAGTACCAGGAGCTGGATGGAGTGAAAATCCCCCACAAGGTGATCGTGAAAGAGGGCGGAGCGAAGGCGCGCGAGCATATCATTACCTCGGCCAGGATAAACGGCGGCGTTTCGCCCGAGTTCTTCGCGAAACAATAGGGAACTTAATATGGCTATAGGAGCATACGTTCTGATCGAGGCCGAGCCCGGCAAGGCCGGCGATATCGCCGGCGCCCTCTCTAAATTGGAAGGGGTCAAGCAGGTCCATGTGATCACCGGTCCGTACGACCTGATCGTCTACTTCGAGAGGCCGGATGTCGGCCAGATCACGCACGCGGTGACCGATTTCATTCAAAAGATCGCGGGCGTGCGCAAGACCATGACCTGCATCGCCACCGCGCCTTGATTTCCAGGGCACATTTGTTATCATTAATAAATGTGTGGCGCCATCGTCTAAGGGTTGAGGACGGCGGCCCCTCAAGCCGCAAATAGGGGTTCGAATCCCCTTGGCGCTACCAAATATAAATCCCGCCCGAAGTGTAAATTTCAACCACACGGACCGGAAGCCGAACAATTTACCGCGCCTGGCGCGGAGTTTATAATTGACTGTTATGAAAGCTATGACCATCGGACAGGTGGCCAGGGAGGCGGGCGTTGGCGTCGAGACGATCCGGTTCTACGAGCGGGTGGGCCTGCTCGAGGAACCGCCCCGTCGCCAGTCCGGCTATCGCCAGTACTCGCCCGACGCGGTGAAGCGTATCCGCTTTATCAAGCGGGCGAAAGAGCTGGGGTTCTCCCTGAAAGAAATCAAAGAGCTGCTCTATCTGCGGGTTGACACCAGCACGAGCTGCGGAGCGGTCAAGAGGCGAGCTGAAGCGAAAATCTCTGATATCGAGAGGAAGGTGCAAGACCTACAGAGGATGAAAAGAGCGCTTGTCAAGCTCGCCGCCGCCTGCAGCGGGCGGGGTCCGATCAGCGAATGCCCGATACTCGACGCCCTGGAGCCGAACGAGATAGAGCCATAGCCTCTCCGCGCAAAGCTTCCCTTCGGTTGTCACGCCGTCGCTCGCCGCCCACCGGATCAGCAACTATATCCGTCGTGTGGATGGAGATATAACAGAACTTACGCAGTTACCTCCGGTGTGATCTTTTGATGCCCCGCAAGGGCTCAGATTCTTTCTGACCCTATCTGATTGCTTTTAACTGCCGAAATTAAAAAAATGACTTGACTCCGTACATAAGTACAGAGTTTATCCTTATGGGTGAGTACTATGAAAAGACCAGTCTACGGGTTAACCATCGTCGCCATAACTAGCCTGGCCTTGATTCTCGTGGCGCGATTCGAGGTCTCGGTGCCGGAGCGGAAATCTCAAGGCGCGATCTCCGATCATCAAGCTAAGGCGGTCGCAATTCCTATTGCCGGCCTGCTCGTGCGCTTGATACCGGTCGGATCGTGGCGGCGTGCCGTCGAGGTGGCGAGCGGGCTCGCCCTGCTTTTTGTGAGCGTCTACTACGCGAGGGCATTTGCAGCCCTGATTTGATGGAGGATGTAAATGGCAACCGAAGCTATTCAAACGGTTCAGATGAAAGTCTCCGGCATGATGTGTTCCTTCTGCACCATGACGCTGGAAAAGGCCCTGCGCCGTTACCCTGGTGTGCGGAGCGTCATGGTGAACCTGGTCCACGGCATCGTCCTGGTCGAGGCCGATGCCAAGGAGATAAGCCGCGAGGAGCTTGCCGCGGCCGTGGAGAGGCTCGGATACAACGTCTCGGCCACGGAGGTCCAGCAGTATGCCGCCGACGAGGCGCTCTTCAGCCTGATCAAGCGGCGCGGCCGGCTCGGCCTGGTCCTGGCGCTCGTCGATCTTCTGGTCGATCCGCTGAACCTGTTTGCCCTTCCTCTTCGCGTCCGCGCCTGGTTTAGCTTCGCGGTCGCGGCATTTATTCTGTTCTGGGTCGGATACCCCATCCTGCGCAAAACGCTGCTTGCCGTCCGCCAGCGTGTCATTAACGCCAATGTGCTGCTTTCAACCGGAGCCTGGGGCTCCTTTGCTGTCGGCACGCTCTCCCTCTTCGATCCCCGCTGGCCCAACTTCCTGCCGGTTGCCGCCTGGCTGATGGCGCTCCACCTCTTCTTCGGCTATTTCAAGCTCGATACCCGCAAGAAGGCCTCCGAGGCGGTGCGCAAACTCCTCTCGCTCCAGCCGCCGCGCGCCCGCGTGCTGCGCGGCGCCGGGCCGGTTGAGGTGCTTACTTCCGAGGTCGAGGTCGGCGAAGTTGTAATTGTTCGTCCAGGCGAGCGGATCCCGCTCGACGGCGAAGTGATCGAAGGAATAGCGAGCGTCGATGAATCGAGCTTCACGGGAGAATCGGTGCCGGCCACCAAGAGCATCGGAGCCGAGGTGATCGGCGGAACGCTCGACCTGGACGGAGAGTTGAAGGTCCGTGTCACTAAAGTCGGCGAGGATAGTTTTCTGCACCAGATCGTGCGGCTGATGACGCGCATCGCCGAACGCAAGCCGCCGCTGGAACTCTTAGCCGACCGGCTGATGAACTACTACGGGCCCGTGGTCTTCATCGTCGCCGGACTGGCTTTCACCGGCTGGCTGCTCGTGACCGGCGATTACACAAAAGCGACGCTCGTCTTGCTCACGACCATTATCATGGGCTACCCGTGCGCTCTCGGGATCACCACGCCGATGCTGGCAGCTATCGCCGGCGGCAAAGGGATTTCGATAGGCTTGCTGGTAAAGGCAAGCGAAGTCTTCCACGAGCTTTCGACCGTGGATACAGTTGTATTAGATAAGACCGGCACGCTCACCTACGGACGGCCCACGGTAACCGATGTGGTCTCCCTCGGCGCCGAGCGTATGGATGTTTTAGCTTTAGCTGCAGCGGTCGAGGCCTCTTCGGAACATCCGATCGGACAGGCGATTGGCTTCTTCGCAGAGCGCGAAGGGGCCGGGCGGCTGGCCGTCGAAGGGTTCCGCGCCTGGCCGGGCAAGGGAGTTTCGGCTAGGGTGGAAGGGATCGAAGTAATGGCGGGCAAGCCCTCCTTTATCGAAGAGCGCGGCGTTCGTTTCACCGATGCGGTCCGCTCGAAGATAGATGCCCTCGCTGCGGAAGGTAAAACCGTAGTGGTTGTGGCGCGCGGCAGCGAGGCTGCCGGGCTGATTGCCCTTCAAGATACGCCGCGCCGCGGCGCCCGGCGCCTGATCGAAAGGCTGCGGCAGCGCGGCATCAAGACCGTGATGCTGACGGGCGACTCCAGGCGCGTGGCCGAGGCCATCGGCCAGCAACTCGGCATCGATGAGGTGCGTGCAGAACTGCTTCCCGCCGAGAAGGTCTCGGCGATCGAGTCGCTGCAGGTTGAAGGCCGGAAAGTGGCTATGGTCGGCGACGGCATCAACGACGCGCCGGCGCTCGCGCAGGCCAACGTGGGAATCGCCATCGGTGCCGGCACCGATGTGGCCATAGAATCGGCCGGCGTAATTCTGGTGAGCGATCGCCTCGAAGATGTGCTGAGCGCACTTGTCCTGGGCAAGGCCAGCTACCGCACCATGACCGGCAATGTCATTGTCGCCGTGCTCTTCAATATCTTCGGCATGCTCCTGGCGGCGATGGGAATGGTCACGCCGTCGCTCGCCATTATCGTCATGGTGGCAAGCATCTTCGCCATCCTTTTGAACACGTTGCGCATCCGTCAGCTCGACCTCGAGCGCGAAGAGGCGGCGGAAAGCGGGCCGCTGGCCGAGCTGGAGTTCCTGATCCCAAACATGGTCTGCGAGGGGTGCGCCGAGAAGATCGGTTCGGCGCTCAGCTCGCTGCCCGGCGTGCGCGAGGTTAAATCCAAGGTGCCGCAAAAGCGGGTCCGCGTGCGCTACGAGCCATCGAGGCTGCGCGCGCAACAACTCCGCCAGGCGCTCGAGCAGGCCGGCTTCGCTGCAGTCGAAGCCTAGATAGGCTGCTCAGCAGCGAATCTCATTTTGATTCCCGGCTCTTATCGAAACAGCATTTTCATCAGCAGCGGTGGGTAAAAGCGACTCATGGATTGCTCTGCTCTCGAAACGCCACCAGCCGGGCAACCGCTATCTTTCGCCCTTCGTCTACGAGGATCTTTTCCTCGTAAAAAATGATATGCAGATCGAGGAACAGGCGGAGCGGCTCGTTGGGGCGCACGCGAAAGCCCGGCTCCGCCGGGCCCTCAACCGGCTCGGGCGTCAGCAGATGGTGTTCGAAGAGCAGAAACCCGCCCGGGCACAACGCCTCCTTCATGGCCGGCACCAGGTTCCGGTTGATGTAAAAGCTGTTCAAGACGAGATGGTAAGTCTCTTTGGGAAAAGAATACGAGTCCAGGTCGGCCTCGATCCAGTTAATGCTTAGATTTTTTTCCGCGGCTCTCCTCCCTGCCTCTTGCAGGGCGATGCGCGAGATATCGACCGCGTCCACCGCGAAGCCATGTTCGGCGAGGAAGATAGCATTTCGCCCGAGGCCGCAGGCCAGGTCCAGGGCGCGCCCCTTGGGCAATCGGTCGATCCAGGCGCGCAGAAGCTGCGAGGCCTGGCGGCGTGGCTCATAGCCCTCCGCGTATCTGCGGTCCCATTTCTCGCGCTCGCGCACGCTCATATGTTTGCTCCCGCCTCTGCCTGCATTTTGCGACAGCCTGAAACCGCCGTCAATCTCCTTATGAGTATGATAGAATCATCTTTTCGATCGAGCCATGGCGTTATTTTTAACCGAGCGCGAAGTTGAGAGGCTTTTAGATATGGGCACGGCCCTCGAGGCGGTTGAGGAGGCCTTTCGCCATTACGGCAGCGGCGCCGCCTCGAACCGGCCGCGCACTCGGCTGCTCGTGCCGGGCGGCGTGCTTCACGTCATGTCGGCGGCCATTCCGGCCATGGGGGCCATGGGCCTGAAGTCCTACAGCACTTTCCGCAGCGGCAATCGTTTTCTCTTTCTCCTCTACAGCACGGAGACCGGCGAGCTGCTCTCGATCATGGAGGCCGACCGCCTGGGCCAGGTGCGCACCGGCGCCGCCAGCGGCGTGGCCACCAAATACCTGGCGCGCGAGGATGCCGATACAATTGGAATTTTCGGCACCGGATGGCAGGCCGAAGCGCAGCTCGAGGCCATCTGCGCCGTGCGCAGGATCAAAACAATTAAAGCCTACAGCCGCAATCCAGCCAATCGGGAGCGCTTCTGCCACAAGATGAGCGCGCTCCTGGGGATCGAAGTGCGCGCGGTCGAGTCGCCCGAGGAGGCCGCGCGCGGCGCGGGGGTAATTGTCACAGCGACCACCGCGAAAGAGCCGGTTCTAAAAGGGGAGTGGCTCGAGCCTGGAACACATATCAACGCCGTCGGCGTCAATTGGGCGAACCGGCGCGAACTCGATGAGGCCGCGGTCCGGCGCGCCGACCTGATCGTGGTCGATTCGAAAGAGCAGAGCGAGATCGAATCGGGCGACCTGCTGCCGCTGCTGAAGTCGGGAACTCTCTCCTGGGACCGGATCAGAGAGCTGGGCGAGATCGTGGCCGGCCGCTTTGCCTGGAAGCGCAGCAGCGCGGAGCAGATCACGCTGTTCAAGTCGCACGGCATAGCGATAGAGGACGTCGCGGCGGCGATTAGAGTTTATCATCTTGCTCGAGAGCGGGGATTGGGGACCGAGGTGCCCATTGGTGCCGATTCGGGCTGAGCCATAGAAATAACGATTCGCGCCGCAATTATATGCGGTAAATTAAAGGTCGATGAGGAAATTGATTCTCGCCTCGGCCTCGCCGCAGCGCAGCCGCCTGCTGCGCGAACTCGGCTGCCAATTCGAAGCAGTGCCGAGTCGAATCGAGGAGCAGCTTGACGCGCGGCTCGACCCCGAGGCCCAGGTGCTGGAGCTGGCCTATCTCAAGGCCCGCGACGTCGCTGAAAGGTTGCGGGAAGGAATAGTGATCGGCGCCGATACCCTGGTCGTAATCAGCGGCCGGGCGCTCGGCAAGCCCGAGAGCGCGGAGCGGGCGCGCGAGATGCTGCGCCTGCTCGGCGGCCGCGAGCACCTGGTAATCACCGGGCTGGCGGTTATCGATGCGGCGGGCGGTCGCGCCGAGCGCGCGACCGCCACGACTCGCGTGCGCTTCGGAAAGCTCGACGACTCGCTTATCGAAAAATATATAGCAACCGGCGAGCCGTTGAACAAAGCCGGCGCCTACGCCATCCAGGGAAAGGGGGCGCTTCTGGTCGAGAGCATCGAGGGGTGTTACTTCAACGTGGTCGGCCTGCCGCTCTATACGCTGGAGCGGCTGCTCGCCCGCTTCGGCATCAGCCTGATCGAATGCTAGAGATGTTTATCAGATCTCGGCGCGCTCTGTGATGAATTATTTCAACCTCCAAGCAGTTCCAGCGCGGCGTCGATTTGCCGCCGGTCGCCGATCAGGATCAAGCTGTCGCCGGCGCTGAGCTGAAAATCGGGCGAAGGATTCGGCGTTATCTGGCCGTCGCGCAGCACGGCGAAAATCGTGGTGCCCGTTTTGCTGCGCAGGGCGATCTCGCGGATGCTGCGGCCAGCGGCCGGGGAGGAAGAGGGCAGGGTAAAAGTTTCGATTTCGATGCGGCTCAAAGCCTGCGGAATCTCCTTCATGCGCGACGAGGGGAGGTAAAGCTCGCGGAACATCTCGTAGCGCTCGCGGCGCACCTGTTCGATCTGCTGCGAGATGACGTTGCGCGGCAACTGGTACTCGCGCAGCACGCGCGCCGCCAGCTCGATCGCGGTCTCGAATTCCTCCGGTATAACTTCGTTTGCCCCGAGGCGGTACAGCTCCTCCAGCTCCTTGACGTAGCGGGTGCGCACCAGAATGTAGACATTCGGGTTCAGCTCGCGCGCCAGGCGCACGGCGCGCCGGCTCGTGACCGGGTCGGCGATGGCCAGGACGAAGGCGCGCGCCCGTTCTATGCCCAATCGCTTCAGGACCTCGCGTGAAGCCGCATCGCCGTAGTAGATCGGCTCGCCCGCCCGCCGGGCGCGCAGCACGGTTTCTCCGTTCAGTTCCAGAACGATGTAGGGGATGCCGGTCTGCTTGAGCAGGCGCGCCAGGTTGCGCCCGTTCAGGCCATATCCTGCAATGATCACATGCCCGGATAAGCCCTCTGGTCTCGGCGCCTCATCGGCCAGCCGCCACTCCAGGCCCCGCCTCTCCAGCCAGCGGAGCCGCCCGGGCAACACGGCGGCCCGCGGCGCTAGAGAGACGAGAAGCGGGGTGAGCGCCATGGTGGCCACGGAGGCCGAAAGGAAGAGCTGATAGAATCCTTCGCCCACGATGCGGTGCTCGAGGCCGAAGCGCAGCAGGACGAAAGAAAATTCCCCCACCTGCGCGAGCGCGCCGGCGACCAGACCGGCGATGCGCAGCGGATAGCCGAATGCCAGCACGGCGCCGGCCGTGATCAGGCCCTTGCCGAAGAGGACCGCGGCGGTGATCGCCAGCACCGACAGCGGACTTGCCAGCACGTAGCCCGGGTCGATCAGCATTCCGACCGAGATGAAGAAGAGGCTGCTCAAACTGTCGCGGACGGGAAGAATGTCCGACAGCGCTTGGTGGCTGTACTCGGACTCGGAGATGATCAGCCCGGCCAGAAAGGCACCGATGGCCAGCGAGAGCCCGGCACGCCAGGTCAGCCAGGCGGTGCCGAGACAGATAAGAATTATCGAGATAATGAAAACATCGCGGCTCCTGGTGCCCACGATCTGCTCGAGGACTTTCGGGACAACTATGCGCGCCCCGAACAACACCGCGGCGATAACCAGCGCCGCCTTGACCAGGACGATAAGCGCGCTGAGAAGATCCACAGGCTGCTCGCCGGCCATGAGCGGCACGGCGAGCATCATCGGGACCAGCAGCAGGTCCTCGAAGATCGTCACCCCGAGGATGATTCGCCCGTGCGCCGAGTCGATCTCGCCTCGCTCCGTGAGCAGCCTCATCACCACGGCGGTGCTGCTCATCGAGGCGAGAAAGCCGGTAAACAGGGCTAATCTGAAAGGCCAGCCCAAGGCCGCACCTATCGCCACCGTTACGAAGATGGTGGATAAGACCCGGACCCCGCCCACGCCGGCCGCCACCCCCTTTATCCTGGCCAGCGTGGCCAGGGAGAACTCAATGCCGATGGCAAAGAGCAGCAGTATCAGCCCGAGCTGCGCCAGCGCTTCGACCCGCTCGGTCTCTCCGATCAGGCTCAAGCCCTTTGGGCCGAGCAGCACGCCGGCGATCAGGAACCCAATAATGGGGGGGAGGCGCAGCTTATGAAAAAAAAAGACCACAACTATGGAAAGGCCGAAAATCACCAGCAGGTCGTTTAAAAAGGTCAGCATATTTTGCGGCCTCGTGGCCAGAACAGGTCGGCATGGGCCTTGCCCTTTTTCAGTTTGCTTCGAGCGATCTCGTCGGCCGCCAGGTTGGTCGGCAGTCCCCGCTCTGCGGCCATCCGTAATAGCTCGAGGGTGCGCTGGTAGATTTGCATGACCTCGGCGCGGCTCTCCTTTTTCCCAAGAAGGAAGGCGTTGTAGCCGGCAATTAAAGCCCCGGCATTGATCAAATAATCGGGCGCATACACTATCCCGAGTTCTTTCAGCTTCCAGCCGAGCGCCTCTTCGGCCAGGACATTGTTGGCCGAGCCGGCGATGATCTTAGCCTTGAGCTGATGAATGGTGCGACCGTTAATGACGCCGCCGACGGCGCAGGGAGAGAAGACGTCGCACTCGACCGAGTAAATCCGTTCGGGGGAAACGGCTTTTGCTCCAAGCTCGGCCCGGGCCCTCTCGACCTTGGACTCGTCCAGGTCGGCCACCATCAGTTGAGCGCCCGCTTCGCCGAGCAGCCGGGCGAGCGTCCAGCCGACCGTGCCGAGCCCCTGCAAAGCGACGCGGCGTCCCGCGAGCGAACCGTCGCCGTAGAGGAAGGCAAGGCAGGCTTTAATCCCTTCGCATATTCCGAGCGCCGTGCTGTAGTCCTCGTCCGCGTTGCAGGCGACGTAGCGCGTCTGCCGGGCCATGGCGCGCATGTCGTCGTCGGTCGTGCCCAGGTCTTTGCCGGTCTGAAAGCGTCCCCCCAGGCTCTCAACGAAAGCGCCGAAGGCCTCGAATGCTTCGTCCCTCTTAAGCCCGGCGTGGTCTATGATTACAGCTTTGCCGCCGCCGCACTTCAAATCGGCCAGGGCGGCCTTGTAGCTCATGGCGCGCGCCAGGCGCATACAATCGGCCAGGGCGCTCGCATCGTCCGGGTACGCGCGCAACCGCGTCCCGCCCAGGGCCGGCCCGCGCGTGGTGTCGTGAATGGCGATGAAGGCGCGCAGGCCGGTCCGGTTGTGGTTTATAACTATAATTTGTTCGAAGTCGTCCGGCTCAAGCTCGGCGAAGATGCGCATGCCGATTATGGTATCGCTGCTTGATCACCAAGCGCAACCGCCGGACAGGAGCCAGGAGCAAGAGGGAGAGCAAGAGCGAGAGGAAGAGGACCTCTCCCTCTTGCTCTTGCTCATTGCTCTCGCTCAATATTCTGGCTCCTGTCCTTTATGGAGTCGGGGAAGGCTCCACAACTCCCAAACGCTCCATCCACTCTATATGCTTGGTGGTCGTGGCTATGGCCTTCTGCGTGAAATTCTGTATGTCGGGATCGCTGGTCGCCTGCCTGAAGGCCCTTAGCTTCTCAACGGCATTATGGTGATCTTCGTGCATGTGCCGGATCATTTCAACTCCGGTACCGACTACAGGCTGGTGCGGGGCTTTCGCCTGGTTCGGATCGCCCCCGCGCCTCTTGATCAGATCGGTCAGGGTGTTTACAGCCTTCTGGTGATCTGCGATCATCCTGTGCCAGAGGCTGGCCGCCTGGTCATCGCCCAGATCGTCCAGCTGTTTAGCCTGCGCCCTCAGCTCCTCGACCTCGCCCTTCTGCATCCCGAGCATCGTGATCAGGATCTGCATCGGGTCTTTGGGCACATCCTGTGCGACTTCAGGCTGGCCCGTTTCACGCTGCTGTTCCGGCCTCTGCTCCTGGCCCTCTTCCTGAGCGGCAAGACCGAACGTGAAGACCAGAAACAGCAGGGCGAAAAGCCAGACCTTGACCTTCATGTGCATGTTACGCCTCCATGTTTTTGCTGAAATCTAGATTATCTGGAACGCCCCCGCGAAGCCGGGGCCTCCCTGTGCGGCGACCCGTGTTGCTCTATTGAAACTATAACGCCGAGGCGCACGCTTTGCCAATAGAGCATGATATAAATATAAACAACGTGATATAAAAACAAGCAAATGGCCGCCTATTCCTCTACATGATATCGTTCTATTTGTTCTGAACTGAGGCGATTACTGCGTGCCGAGCGCGGCCTTGCTTTGCGAGTTGTAGTCCTTCAGCTTGTCCCAGATGTGAGCCTGGAGCCAGCGCGCGTCCCACCATTCGGTCGGGTTGACCTCTATCCCGTTGAGCAGTACGCCGAAGTGCAGGTGGTCGCCGCCGGCCAGCCCGGTGGCGCCGGTATTGCCGATTATCTCTCCACGTTTGACTTTATCGCCCGGCGAAACGCGCCTCCGGCTCATATGCCCGTAGAGCGTATAAAGGCCGCAGCCGTGATCTATGATCACGGTCTCACCGAATATTCCCAGATAATCGCTGTAGACGACGATGCCGTCGTTGGCCGCCTCTATAGGTGCCTGCGCCGTCACAGCCAGATCATAGCCCAGATGCACCTGGCGATCGACCTCGCGGTTCTGGTAAACGTAAACTCGAAATTCGGCAAACTGAGATTGCACCGCAGAGTTGGTCAACTGCTTGAACGGCTCGCGCCAGAGCATTCCTTTCTCGTGGCCCGAGCTGCAGATCTCCAGAATTTTATTGCGGCTGGCCTGGCGCAGCTGCCCGTTGACCGCCAGAAAGGTCTCGAGCAGGTCTCCATCGCGCGGCAACTCGGCGATGCGCTCGATGAACTCGGGCATCTTGGCCTTCAGGAATGTTTCGGTTATTCGCATGCGCTCTGTGGCGAACCGCTTGGGGAAAAGCTTGTAGAAGAAGCCGGCGCTCGACTCGTTACCCGCCGCATCGCGCGCTACGGCCTTGATCTCAACATCGGGCGGCGCATCGTGGGGCACGGCGAAGAGGGAGATGTAGGTGTTGGGGGGAGCGCCCGCAACCGGACAGCCCGGGAAGAAGAGCGGACGCGAGTTGCTGCCGGGCAGGCTGACGCGGACACCGCTCGATTCGGCATCGGGCGAGACGCTGTAAAGCAGGGCCTCCGAGCCCCCCTGGTTGATGTAGTGCTCCCGGCTCAGCACCTGGATGCGCGGCGGCGTCAGATCTATCCGCAGGTTTTTCTCAAGCTTCGCCTCGTTCCCCTTAAAGAAGTTGTAGAAGGAATGGTCGCTTGCCAGGAGCAGCAATCGGGCCGGACCCTCCTTCAGCCCAAGCTCCTGTATGTTGGCATCAAGCTCGAGCCTTTTTTCTGTCGCTTCGCCCTTGCGCCAGAGGGTGCGAGCCGAAGGGGCAGGGTAAACTTCGTGCGCGAGTTCAAAGCGCTTCCCGCTCTGCTCGATAACGAGCCCGATCTCGCGCAGCCCCGTCTGATGGTCTGAGATCTTGAACTCGAACCGCGCCCGCCTGCCGATCAGGTCAGGCGCCTTAACCGCTTCGATGAGCGGGGGGCGCATCTCGAATCTTTTCAGCGAGAGATAGATCGCGGCCAGGAACAGGAGAACCAGAACAACCAAAAAAATGCGGACCAGCGCCATATATAGAGCAAACGGCGCGCGCGCGCCCCGCCTGACACTGCCGTGATGCCTCTTCATACAAACCTGTAAGCTTTCAGCTATCAGCCGTCAGCTTTCAGCTTATCATTCACCCTAATTACACCCATATAGCTGAATGCTGATGGCTGACTGATAGCTTTAAACGGCAAGAATTCACTTCCTCAACAGCAGCGAGAGCAGGTAGCCGAAACCGCCCCAGACCAGCGCCAGGATCAAAACCATCGTGATGATCGCGCCGAGTTCCACCGCTGCTCCTCATCTCATTTCGTATGTTCGCCGGCTGCGGGCGGGTCCATCCCACGAGCGGACAAATCGACAACTCGAGGACGTCGGATGCTGCCGGCCAGCCAGCCGTTTATCCCCAATAACAGCAGTATAGCCAGCCCCCATTGAAAAATACAAGTTCCAAGGGTGGACTCGCCGAACGGGTCCCACCAGGGGTCGGGGCTGGCGCCGCTGGCGTATTGATATACCGATTGCCCCAGCCACCAGGTTACCAGGATCGCAAACAGGACGGGAATTAGATGCTTTGCCGAGAGATCGAACCAGGCGCCAAGCCTTATCCTTCCTCCCGCCAGCTCTCGCTTCATCTGCGGGACCGGGTAGCGCCTGGCCGCCAGGGCGAAAAAGAAACCGCTGATCATCAGGCCTATGCCCCAGACCCAGTCCTGATTGTTGAGAAAGCTCAAGCTCAGGGCCGACGGGAGGCCGAGGAGCGCCGTTGCCAGGCTGACGATGAGCGTGGCGCGGCCGCGCTCGACCCCTAGGTCGATTAAGTTTCGCACCGCCAGTTCGATCATAGAGATGAGCGAAGTAAGGGCGGCGAAAAAGAGGGCGACGAAGAAGATAAACATGAAAAGCGAGCCTAAAGGCATCTGCGCGAAGAGCTGTGGTATCCAGATAAAGGTCAGCCCGGTGTTGCCCGCGCTGACCGCCTGCATCGCTTCGGGGAGAGGCAGCAGGGCGAAGATGGTCGGCAGCACCGCCATCCCGGCCAGCAGTGAGGCGCTGCAATCGCCAAACCCGGTGAGGAATGAGTTTAGATTTATATCATCCTCTCGCCTCAAGTAGATGCCGTAGGTGAGAAGCAGACCCCAGCCCGCTCCGGTAGACCAGGCGATCTGCGTCAGCGCGTCGAGCCAGAGCCGGTAGTCGCCCAGGCGCGAGAAATCGGGCTTGAAGAGATAATTCAGGCCGGTGCCGGCACCCGGCAGCGTCAGGGCCCGCACCATGGCAATTACCAGCAAGAAGAAAAGCGACGGGATCAAGACCTTGTTGGCGATTTCTATTCCCTTCACCCCGCGCAGGATAATGAAGGCGCCGATTGCCACGGCCGCCAGGTGAAAGGCCACCGGCTGGGCCGAGCTGGAAAACGCCTGCCAGTACTCCACAGAGTTCCCGCCGGGCAGCGTGCCGTGGAGCGAAGCCAGTATATACTTGAGGCACCAGCCCGTGACCACCGAATAGTAGAACATTATCGCTATGGTGCAGAGGGCGACGAATCCCCCCATCCAGGCGTTGCGCCGGCCCATCACTTTGGAAAAGGCGCCGACCGTCCCCATCCTGGCGCCGCGCCCCATCGAGAACTCGATGACGATAAGAGGTATGGCCCAGATGAAGAGGAAGATCAGCCACGGAATAAAAAATGCCCCGCCATACTGGGCCACTATGCGCGGAAAGCGCCAGATATTGCCGGTGCCCACCGCCAGCCCGAGCATGGCGAAGAGCACCCCCCAGCGGCTGGCGAAAAACGATTGCCCTTTAGACATAAGCTTTGATTATATGTTTCTCCCCTTTGCCTTGCAAGCGCGGCACGATTATAATTTCGTAAGCCTTCAGCCGTCAGCGTTCGGCAGTCAGCAAGACCGGAAAAACAACGGCTGATGTGCAAAGCCTGATCTCGCTGTTTTTGCTGATGTGGCGAGTCACAATGGGTCATAAATTGCTCTACAATTTAATTCTGGCTCCTTGCTCCTGTTTATGTATGAAATAATTACATTTGATTGTTACGGCACGCTGATCGACTGGGAGGCCGGCATCGCGCGCAGCTTCATCGAGGCGGCGGCGCGGCGCGGGGTCCGGCTCGAGCGCGAAGCGATTATCTCGGCCTACATGCAGGTCGAGCCGCTGGTCGAGGCCGAAAGCTGGCGGCCCTATCGCGAGGTCCTGACCGAAACGGCGCGCCGCGTGGCCGAGCGCCTGGGCTGGAATATAACGCCTGAAGAAGCCCGCTTCCTGCCGGAGAGCCTCCCGCAGTGGCCCCCCTTCCCGGATACCAACCCGGCGCTCGAGCTGTTGTCCAGGCGCTACAGCCTGGGCATCCTGTCGAACGTGGACGACGACCTGCTAGCTGCAACGCGCCGGCTGCTGGCAGTTGATTTCGAGCTGATAGTAACCGCCGAGCAGGTGCGTTCATACAAGCCGGCGCCGCGCCACTTCGAGGAAGCGTTGAGGCGCGCCGCGGGACGCAGGCTGCTGCACGCGGCGCAAAGCTATTTTCACGATGTCGCGCCGGCCGCCGCGCTCGGCATCCCGGTCGTCTGGGTGAATCGCAAACAGGGGCGGCTTCCCGCCGGAGGCGCGGCGCCGCTCTGCCAGTTGCGGGACCTGCTCGAGCTTGCCCGCTGGCTCGAATCTTGAAGCATGTCCGGCTTTCGCGCTACCCCTTTTTGCTTTACAATTCGGGGGTAGAGGAGGGTCCCTATGAAATTCTCCGAGCTGGCCGATGGCTTTGAGAAGCTTGAGGCGACGACCAAGCGCCTGGAGATGTTTTCTATCTTGAGCGAGCTCTTCAAGCGCGCGCCGTCCGGGGAGATCGATAAGGTCGTATACCTTTGCGAGGAGCAATTGCTCCCCCCCTTCCGCGGCGTCGAGATAGGAATGGCCGAAAAGCTGGTGGCCCGCGCGGTGGCCGAGGCTTCGGGCAGGGATGCCGAGGAGGTCTGGAAGCTCTACAAGAAGCTGGGGGACATGGGCCTGGTCGGCGAGAAGCTCGCGGAAAAACAGCAAAAGCCGCACAGGGCGCTGCAGGTCTCAGAGGTCTACGAGAAGCTGCTCGAAATAGCGCGCGCCTCGGGCGCCGGCAGCATCGAGCGGAAGATAAGCCTGTTGGCGAGTCTGCTCGCCGCCGCTGCGCCTAAGGAGCGGCGCTATATTCTGCGCTTCGTCGTGGGCAAGCTGCGCCTTGGCGTCGGAGACCCGACAATCATGGAAGCGCTGTCGCAAGCGGTGGCCGGCGACCGGAGCCTGCGCCCGGAAATCGAACGTGCCTATAATCTCTGCTCAGACCTCGGACTGGTCGCTAAAACGCTGTTCGAGAAGAAAGAGCGCGGGCTGCGCGAGTTCAAGGTTAAGGTCGGCAACCCGGTGCGCCCCGCTTTGGCCGAGCGACTTCCCACCGTTCCAGAGATAATTAAAAAGATCGGCCGCTGCTCGGTCGAACTGAAAGTAGACGGCTTCCGCTCGCAGGTCCATAAGCGCGGCGCCGAAGTCGAGATCTTCTCGCGCAACCTGGAGCGCACCACCTCGATGTTCCCCGATATCGCCGAGGCGGCGCGAAACGATATTAAAGCTAAGGAGGCGATCCTCGAGGGCGAGGCGGTGGCGATCAATGAGGAGACGGGCGAGCTTCACCCGTTCCAGGTGACCGTGCAGCGCAAGCGCAAATACAAAATCGAGGAAATGGCCAAGGATTTCCCGCTGATCCTCTATGCCTTCGATTTGATTTACGCCGATGGCGTCGATTACACTCCAGAACCCTACGAGAAGAGACGCCAGGCGCTGGAGCGCCTGCTCAAGCCGAACGGCAAGATACGCCCGGTCGAAAGGATCATCTCCGATGATCCCGAAGAGATAGGCCGATTTTTCGAGGAGGCGATCGAGCGCGGCGTCGAGGGGATCATCGCCAAGAAGCTGGACGCGCCTTACCAGGCCGGCGCCCGCAATTTCAACTGGATCAAGCTGAAGCGCTCGTACAAGGGCGAACTGCAAGATACCATCGATGTGGTGGTGGTCGGCTACTTTCGCGGGCGCGGCGCCCGCGCGCGCTTCGGCATCGGAGCGGCCCTGGCGGCAGTGTACGATGACCGGGCCGATCTCTTCTGCACCGTGACCAGGATCGGAAGCGGGTTGAGCGATGAGAACTGGACCAACCTGCGCAAACTGCTCGACGGTTCGGCCATGCCGCACAAACCGGCCCGCGTCGAATCGCTGATCGAACCCGATGTCTGGGTGGAACCGAACTTCGTCTTTACAGTCAGGGCAGATGAGATCACCCGCTCGCCGCTCCATACCTGCGGCAAGCGGGATACGGAGCCGGGCTACGCCCTGCGCTTCCCGCGCTTCGTCGGATGGGTGCGCGAAGATAAAAAGCCGGAAGATGCGACGACTGTTAAGGAGATCGTACAGCTCTACAAGGACCAGAAGAAGGTCAAGGCGGTAACCACTGCGGTGTGAAAAGGAGGAGTTAGAAGCTAGGAGTTAGGAGCTGGAATAAAAACATGCATTTATAAGCAGGCATGGATGATGGGATGTGGGGCAAGAGAAGCTATCTGCCCTCTACCTCTCAACCATTGCCACACCACCACCCCGGTCATTAATATTCTAGCTTCTAACTCCTAGCTTCTAGCTCCTAGTTTCTAGCTCCTCGCGTTATAATATTGCTCTGCGTCGGGGGCTGTGTTAAATTAGCCCATTGCCGATAGTTATGCGCTTATCTTGCATGGGGCTATGGAGAGGGTAATCGCCAGAGGAGACAAGACGTATCGCTATACCCTGGCCCCCGCCGACCCGAGGTCCGAGAAGATGCAGTTCGACCCGGAGCTGGCGCGCGCCCTGGATGCGGTTTTCGCGGCCGATGAGGGGCTTTTCGACCAGGCGCGTTACAACCCCTATCTGCTCCCCGAAGGCGACCCGCTGCTCGCCATCTATCAGAGGCTGGACGACCACTACGAGCAGTACCTGTATTACACGGAACGGGCGATGCGCCGCCGGCTGGAGGAGATGAGCGACGAAGAGTTCATAGGCGTGCTCGAAAAGCACTACTGGCAGGACCATGCCGGCATCAACTGGATACTCCACGACATGCTGGTCGAGGAGGAGGTCCTGACCGATATGCCCGTCTATACCATAGAGCAGGCGGGAGAGACCGTGGGCCTGGCCAATGTCCGGGCGATACCGGCTTTTGTCAACCAGGAGCAGGGGCAGAAGTACCTGGAGTATTTGAGGGAACATACGGCGTGGAAGGAGGCCGAGGTTGTTCAGCGCTATCGCCTGGACCAGCTGCTTCACCTGCTCCACGGCAAGGCCGACCTGATCCTCTGGGAGAATATCGTCCTCGACGATAAGAAAAATATCGATTCCAAGCACTCCAGGGCCCTGCGCTTCGAACGGCTCTGACGGAAAGCCGTAAATCGTGAGTCGAATTACTCACGATTTACGGTTTTCGGTGCCGATTGACATGAGGCTCGAGGCGGTTTAAACTTACAATTTAAAAAACGGAAAAAAATAGACGGGAGGTAGTTTAGTTTGGCAGAAGTCATCGTACAAGACGGCGAGTCGCTGGAGAGCGCTCTCAGGAGGTTCAAGCGCAAGGTCCAGCAGGAAGATATAATCAAGGACATAAAAAAGCATTCTTTTTATCTGAAGCCCGGCGAAAAGCGCAGAATAAAACAGGCGCTTGCCCGCAAGCGACTGCGCAAGAAACAGCGAGCTGCCATGCAGCTATAAGCGGCGGGCCGCCCCGGCCAGAGGGCCCGAGCGGCTCCCGACGTGCAATTGATTTCCCGCCTGCGGCTCCCTCCGATTCACTTATTCCGCTGCGCCTGGGTATAAAGTTAAGCTTCGATGGAGAGACTGAAAGCAGTCGATCTTATCAGGAAGAAGCGGGACGGCGGGGAGCTATCGCGCGAAGAAATTGCCTTCTTCATGCGCGGCTACTGCCGCGGCGAGATCCCCGATTATCAGGCGGCCGCTCTGCTCATGGCCATTTATCTCTGCGGCATGAGCGAGGCCGAGACCAGCTATCTGGCCGGCGAGATGATCGCCTCGGGCGCCAGCCTCGACCTCAGCGAAATTCCCGGCAGAAAGGTCGATAAACACAGCACGGGAGGGGTGGGCGATAAGACCTCTCTGATCGTCGCCCCGGTCGCCGCCGCCGCCGGCGTCGCCGTGCCCATGATCTCGGGGCGGAGCCTGGGCCATACCGGCGGCACGCTCGATAAGCTCGAGTCGATACCCGGCTTCAGGACCAACCTCTCATCCGCCGAGTTCCGTGCGACGCTGGCCCGCGCCGGCCTGGCCCTCATCGGCCAGACCGACGAGCTGGTTCCAGCCGATAAAAAGCTCTATGCGCTGCGCGACGTCACCGCTACGGTCGAAAGTATCCCCCTGATCTGCTGCAGCATCATGAGCAAGAAACTGGCCGAGGGGATCGATGCCCTGGTCCTGGATGTAAAGGCCGGCAGCGGCGCTTTTATGAGGGAAGAGGAGCGGGCCGAAGAATTAGCCCGCGCCATGGTGGCAATCGGCCGGCGCGCCGGCAAACAGGTCGTGGCCCTGATAACCGACATGAATCAGCCGCTCGGCCGCGCGGCGGGCAATTCGCTCGAGGTGATCGAAGCGGTCGAGACGCTGAAAGGGAAAGGCCCACCGGACCTGGTCGCGCTCTGCCGCGAACTCTCGGCCTGGATGCTGCTCTTCGGCCGGGCGGCGCGCGACCTGGACGAGGGGAGGGAAATGGCCGATAAGTTGATCGCCTCGGGCGCGGCCCTGGAAAAGTTCCGGCAGGTGGTCGAATTGCAGGGGGGCAATCCCGAGGCGCTGGATGACTATGACCTGCTGCCGCGCGCGGCCCGCACTTATCCCTTCGCCGCGCCGGCTGCGGGAGTAATAGCGGAGCTGGATGCCGGGAAAATGGGCCGCGCCGTGATGCTGCTCGGCGCGGGGCGCGAACGGTCCGATTCCGAGATCGACCGTTCGGTCGGCCTGGTGCTCGAGAAAAAAAGAGGCGAGCGCGTCGAGGCGGGCGAGCCGCTCTGTACGATCTACTATAACGATGAGGCCAGGCTGGCGGCCGCCCTGGAATTAGCGAAACAGGCTTACAGCTTCTCGCAGTCGGAGCCTGAGCCGTGGCCTCTGGTTAAAAAGATCATTCGCCAGGAACAGGATGGAACATAGGCTGATCGGGATAGCAGGTCTGATTTTTCTGCTCGGGACGGCTTATCTCCTCTCAAGCAACAAGAAGGCGATCCCGTTGAAGACGATACTCTGGGGGATCGGCCTGCAGCTCATCCTCGCCCTGATCATATTGCGCACGCCGCCGGGACAGCTCTTCTTCGCCAAGCTGAGCGAAGGGGTGTCGCTCCTGCTGCTCTACGCCGACAAGGGCTCCGAGTTCGTCTTCGGCGACCTGGCGCGTCCCGACTCGTTCGGTTTCGTCTTCGCCTTCAAGGTGTTGCCGATCATCATATTCATTTCATCCTTTTTCACCGTACTTTACTATCTGGGCATCATGCAGCAGATTGTGCTCCTGATGGCGCGCGTGATGACTCGCCTGATGGGGGTGAGCGGCGCCGAATCGCTGGCGGCGGCGGCCAATGTCTTCATGGGCCAGACCGAGGCGCCGATCATCATCGCTCCTTACATACCGCACATGACCTATTCGGAGCTGATGGCCCTGATGACCGGCGGCATGGCCACGGTCTCGGGCGCGGTCCTGGCCAGCTACGTGGCGCTCGGGATAAAAGCCTCTTATCTGCTCGCCGCCAGCGTCATGGCCGCGCCGGCCTCGCTGGTCATGGCCAAACTGCTCATCCCCGAGACCGAGACTCCTAAGACCGCCGGCCGCGTCACCCTGGTGATCGAGCGCCGCGACGTCAATATCATTGACGCCGCCGCGCGCGGCGCCTCGCAGGGAGTGGTGCTGGCGCTGAACGTCGGCGGGATGCTCGTGGCCTTCATCGCCTTGATTGCTCTGGTCAACGGATTGCTCGGATTCATCGGGACGATCTTTTCCAGCCTGAGCCGCTTCGTGACCTTCAATGTCTTCTGGCTGGGGGGGATAGGGCTGGCACACGTCGCGGCCCTGCGCCGGCAGACCATGGCCGCAACCAGGATGAAGCTCGTCACAGCTCTGCTTGCCCTGCAGGCTGTGCTTATCATCATATTTCTGGTCAAGGGTCCCTTCACCGTTGACCTCACGCTCCAGAAGATCTTCAGCGTCATCTTCGCCCCCATCGCCTTCCTCATGGGGGTGCCGGCGCAGGATGTCGTGGCGGTAGGCAAGCTCCTGGGGACCAAGCTGGTGCTGAACGAGTTCGTGGCCTACGTCGATATGTCGCAGCTATTGAAGGGCCCGGGCCTCACGCCTAAAGGTGAGCTGATAGCAACATATGCCCTTTGCGGCTTTGCCAACTTCAGCTCGATCGGTATTCAGCTCGGCGGCATCGGCGGCCTGGCGCCCGAGCGCCGCCAGGACCTGGCCCGCCTCGGCCTGCGCGCCCTGCTAGCCGGCTCCTTCGCCAGCTTCATGACCGCAACAATCGCCGGCATATTGAGCTGATAGCTACAACCCTTTCTAAATTTTCCATAGCGGATCCAGTTCAACGCTATCTATCAGCCCCATGCGCTACACAACGTGAGACATCGAGGCTATCCCTACGCACTTTCGCTCTGAAAATCGATTTAGGTGCGGGTATTTGGAACTCCAGTTTGTCCATTCAAGCGGCATAGCAGAGTTGATTTAGCAATAGATCTAGCGTCTGCCGCCGAAATAGGATGAACTTAGCATTTTCT
>FWPU01006242.1_pt1 | contig 24232 bp, 21 predicted proteins | sample 2228361 | NCBI WGS metagenome assembly FWPU01 (sample SAMEA103939777, study PRJEB20133) | metagenome | reverse complement strand
TTCATGGCCTTCCTCCCCATGTGGCTTCGGGTGTCAGGCCATAAGTATAGTCGGATAACTTGAGAAATCAAGTACTAGCGCTCTATTTAATACTCAAACCTGAGGCGGCAACAACAGCAGGTTGAGCGTGTTGTAGCCGAAGTGGATCAAGATGCAGGTGGTCAGGTCCCAGCGGCGGCGAATGAGGCCGAGGGCCAGGCCGATGATGAACACCTCGGCGGCGGCAGGGGAGAGGCCGTACTGGACATGGGAGATGGCGAAGAGGGCCGTGGTGAACAGCAGCCCGAAGCGCGGCAGCAACGCGCCGCGGTAGATGATCTCCTCGCTGATCGCCGCGGTGATGCCGATGGAGAGCGCGCCAGGGAGGTTGATCAGGTGGTGGAAGAGGGTCGCTGAGACGCGGCTGACCGCCTCCAGCCCCTGTGGGTCGAGGCGTCGCCAGCCTTGTGACCAGGCCAGGTCGAGCGCCATGAAGCAGGCGATGCTGATGGCCGCCACGACCAGCGTGCGCCCGCGGATGGGCGCCAGACCGAGGCGGGCGGCCGTCTCGCGTCCGTTGCGCCGCGTTCCCAGGCCGATGCCCGCCAGGCCAACCAGGGTCAGCCCGATCCCCTGCGCCCATATTTGGGCCAGCCCGAGCGGCATGTTGAGATCGGCCAGCGCCTGCAAGTCGCCGAGCAGCGCCAACTGCGTGGCTGTCAGCCCGACCAGAAAGGCCGCCAGGCTCAGGCTGACGCTGTGCAGTGGATTGGAAGGCTCCAGCGAGGGCAGCAGCCGTCCGACCAGCGCGCGCACAGGAGGGGTCAGCACCAGGAGCGCAACCAGTCCCGTGCCCACGCTGGCGATCCCCAGGAGCGACCAGTTGGGCGTGACCGGCATCGGGGGCAGGGAAGAGGCTACCTGCGTGTACATCTGTCCCGCGACCAGGCTGAGCGCGCCGGCCATCAGGAAGCCGACGCTGAGCAGCGCCACCAGGCCGTAGGCCAGCCAGCGCAGCTCCGGCGTGCGCAGGCTGAGGTTGGCGATCAACAGGGTGAAGATGAAAGGGGTCAACATGACGAGCAACAGGACCCCTTGCACGATGTCTTGCGTGAGATCATAGGGAGTGTTCACGAGGGCTCCTCATGGTAGTGGGGTGGTCGCGTTGCGACCAACGCGCCAGCGCGCGCGCGACGTTCGCGGGCAGCCTGTCGCCGACGCGCTCGCGCAGGAAGGCGAGGGCGCGCTCGGCGGTCAATCCTTGCGCCTCAGCGCGCTGCAACGAACGACGCGTGATGCGGTAACGGAACGGCTCGTCGCTGCCCAGCCGCGGTGATGACTCCCAGGCTGCGAAACGAGCGACGCGGAAGCGATCGAAACTGGACGCTGTCGTCGGGACGAGGATGGCGAAGTCGGGCTGCACGACGAAGTCCGCTGGCCGCGGGCGCGGCGGCGCCTCTTCGCGCAGCAGCGAGCGCCCGGCTGTCGTCACCATCATGCGCTCGCCGGATGCGTCAAGGGCGACGACGCCCAGCCAGTGGAGGGGGCCTGTGATCAGGTAACGGGCCAATCGTCCCTCGATGTCGTCCCAGTGCGCGAACCCGCGCAGATAAGTTTCTGAGCCATTATAGCGAATATACCACGAATCGTAGTCGCCGGTTGGCCGCAGGAAGTCGGGCGCCGTCGCCTTGAGGGCAGTGATCCAGGCGGCGATCGTGTACCAGCGTCCGGCTTCTGCCTGTCTCAGCCAAGTCAGCAGCCGTCGGCGCGTACCTGGGGGGTCGTTGCGCCAGCCCCCTTCGCACACCAGTTCCGGCAGCAGGCGCAGTTCGTCCCAGGTCTCGTCCTCGAGCCAGGCGGCCCACAGCGTCTGCCATTGCCGGGCGCGCTCCATTTGCAGCCATTGACGGACGGCGGGGGCGTTCAGGCGTGGTTCCCCGCGCGGGCCGGGCGCGCTCCATCCCAGTTTCGTGAGGAAGTGCAACAGCAACGCCAGGCGACCTGAGGGCGCAAGCGTCGCGGGCGCGGGATCGGGGCAAAGGAACTGCCTGTTGAGATGCTGCAGGTCAGCGCTTGCCCAGCCGGTTCGCTCGCGGCGCAGTCCGACCGTCTGCAGATGAGCCAGGAGGGTCGTCGCGTCGACGGCCAGGGCGTCCTGAGGATCGCTGAAAACGGTCGGCGCCGGCGCTGTGGCGTCAGCGAAGGGCGACGCGGCGCGGCGCGGCAGCAGCCCCAGGATCTCGGGAGGCACGTAGATGAACTCGGTCGGGGTCCCAGCGAGTTGGGCGAAGCCGCGGAAGATCCAGCCGCGATACCACAGTTCCTCGGCGGGGCCGGTGACAGTCTGCCAGGGCTGTTCGCGCGCCAGGCGGCCGGGGCCGAATGGGCGAATCTCGCCGAACTGGCGTTGGAACTGCGGCGCGGGCAGGCGTCCCTCCTGGGCGGCCAGCGCGGCCAGCGCCTCCAAGGCTCCCGCCGACAGCTCCTCCAGCCCGGCGGCGATGGTCGTAGGGTCAGCGAGGGCGTTGGCCAGCTCGGCTGCCAGCAGGGGCTGCTCGCGCGCGGCTAGCGGGATCCCGCGCAGATCGGCGATGACCCGCAGCAGGGCGGCAGGATGATCGATTAGGCTGCGTTCCAGGGTTTGCAGCGACACGATTTTGCCAAAGCCTCTTCCTTCAATATAATGGACAAGATCGCTATGCCCGTGAGCGATTCCGTGCACGGATTGCGGGCGTCGGCGGTGGATCGTATGGCTGGCAGGCGCAAAGTGAGACCGGCGATGGGGAGCGCGCCCGGCTTCTGGAGCGAGGTTTGGTATAGCTTGCGGATGGCCTGGCGCTTGTTGCGCGATCCACGGGTGTCGCCCTGGATCAAGGTGCTGATCCCCGCTGTGGCGGCCGGCTACTTGCTTTTGCCGGTGGACGTGGCGCCCGATTTCTTTCCCTTGCTGGGGCAACTGGATGATCTGGCGGTCCTGGCATTGGTCGCCCGCTTGTTGATCGAGCTTAGCCCGGCGGCGGTGGTCGGCGAGCATGAGCGGGACCTACGACGATCGGCGGCCTCTGCGGAGGCTCCGCCCCCTTCTGATGTTGTGGACGCCTCCTATCGCGTGATCGACGATGACTGAAAAGGAGATCGGGATGAGCGAACAGAACGTGCGCCGGCCGGCGGAAGTTGCGGCGCGGCTTGGCGTATCCACCTCCACCTTGCGGCGCTGGTCGCAGCGGTTCAGCGAGTATCTCTCGCCGGATGCGGGCGAGCCGACGAACTCGCTGGACGCGGATGGCAGCCATCGCCGCTACACCGATGAAGACCTGACCACTTTGCTTACCATCAAAGGGTTGTTGGCCGAGGGATTCTCCTATCAGCAAGTGGAACGTCGCCTGGCAGCCTTGCGGGGCGGCGACGACGCTGAGGGAGCGGGATTGGCGGTCGTCGCCAAGGAAGCCAGCCTGTCCGCCCTGGCGCCGGCGGTCTCGATCCTGGCCGACACGTTGCACACGGTGGCCGATGGCCAGCAGGCGATCCTCAACGCGCAGCAGGCCAATCGCGACCTCATGGGAGTGGTGGTGCAGGACAACTTCAACATGAAGGAAGAGGCCATCAAGCTGCGCGATCGGATGCTGGAATTGGAACGTGAGATGGCGGAGATCCGTCGCCGCAACGACGTGCTGCAAGAGCGCCTGGCCGCGCGCATGGACGCCATTGAAGTCGCCATGGAGCGGATCGCCGAGCAACTGGCCAAGCTGCAGACGCCTCCGCCGCCGCCCCCGCGTGGCTTTTTTGCCTGGCTTCTCGGGAAGTGACGGAGCTGTCGATAGGCAACGAGTCCCTTTTCACGCGTCGCCAACCGATGACTTGAGCACCACAATCCACTTCTTCCAGCACTCTCACCTCGAGTTGTTGCAGGCCGCAGACGATCGCTCCTCGCAGACGTCTGCGGCCTAGCGTCATGGGGCAGGTATTCAAGAGCGCCGCAGTCTTGGTGATGGTGATTCATATGGGGCTAGCGATGCCTCCTCGCACCAGCCTCCAGCGCTCGCGACCACAGTTAGCTTTCAGCGCTTATTCTAGTATACCTAGAGCCTATTCGAAAACTCCGTCGGGGTAGGCGAAGACATTGCCTTCGCCTACCCCGCATCAGCAAGGTGTCGGATAGGCTCTTATTATACACTGAACTGATCTTCAGCGCGGGGCCGCGTGATCTTCCCGAACTCCTGCTTCGAACCTATCCGGAAAGCTTCGGCACGGTCTCCTGATCATGCCCCTGGCTGGTCTCCTGACCAGCCAGAGCCGTTTTTCGGACAGGCTCTTCGTGTCTGAGTTTGCCCCACCTTGCCCGCAGTTCACAGCGAGTCCGACATTTTCATCGTCGTAGATCTTGACATCTCGATCCACATAGCATATAATATGCTTGTATACTTGTAGGACAGGTGGGAAATATGATGGTAGAAAAGGTCGAGAACCTGGTGTCACCCCTTAAGAGGAGGCTGCTTTTCGAGAGCGTCGCCGAGAAGCTGGAAAGCCTCATCCTGAGTGGCGAGCTGAAACCCGGCGAGAAGCTCCCGTCCGAGCATGAGCTGGCGCGACAGTTCGGTGTGAGCCGCAACGTGGTGCGCGAGGGGCTGCGCGGTTTGATCGAACAAGGGCTGGTTACGGTGCGGCCCGGAGATGGGGTGTATGTCCAGGCGCCCGACCAGAGCGTCGTGGTCGAGGCGTTCTTGCGATACATGCAGTTGAACCGTGCTGAGAACTGGGTAGATGAGCTGTACGAAGTACGGCGGTTACTGGAGCCGGAGATCGCGGCCCTGGCTGCCCAGCGTGCGACGCCAGAGGATGTGTCTGCCCTGGAGGATGCCCTGGAGAGAATGAGGATTCATCAGGATGATCCTCAAGAGTGGGCCCAGGCCGATTGGGATTTTCACTCTGCGCTGGCGCGCGCGTCCCATAATTCTCTCTTGCTGATCCTGCTCAAGCCCTTGCATCGCCAATTGCTGCGAGCTTTTGCCGAAGGCTGGCATCATTCCAAGCCGTTCGAGAGCCGTCTTCGTTGCCATGCCGAGATCATCGACCCTGTGCGTGCGCGCGATCCACAGGCTGCCCGCAAGGCCGTGCATGCCCTTCTTGACCTTTCCTATATGGAGGTTACCGCCTCGCTGCGTCAACGTTCGGTTCAAGACAGGACGACCCTGGTCTGATCGTGGAGGATTCCACTCATCTTGGGGACCTATCCAACCACAGGGGTGTGGTCTTTGAGACCATCTTGGCGGACATCAGACCCAATGCTACAGGTGATTCGGATAGGCTCTCAGTGGAGCGCAGTCCGATCGGGCTGCAAGGAGGATCAAGATGGTGATGAGGAAGCTCACCCGGCGGCAATTCCTGATTGCTGCTGCCACAGTGGCCGGCGGTAGTCTCGTGGCTGCATGCGCGCCTGCCGCAGCGCCTGGCGCGCCCGCCGCGCCAGCGGCCACACCGGTTGGATTGCCCGAAACTGCAGGCAAGCGCGTGTTTGAGGAGTTAGAACCCCCGCCTGAGTCCCCGCCATTCGAAGGTGGCCCGCAATGGCAGCCACCGGACCTGAGGGGCAAGAGCATGATCCTCTGGGGCCTGCAGTATGATCCACATGTGGAGCGCTACGAGATCCTGGCAGAGACGTTCCAGAGACGAACAGGGGCCAAGGTCGAGGTGCAGCCGCAAGAGTGGCCCATCGATCAAAAGGTGATGGCCGCGATGGCGGCTGGGGCGCCTCCCGACGTGATCTGCTGGATGGGCGTTCATTCGGCTCCGATCATCCGGCAGAAAGGGGTAGTCCCCATCGATGACATTGTCTTTGATGCTGTAGGCCTCTCGGTCGACAAGTGGTGGCGTCCGGGCGCGATTGGCGCCTACTTCCACGATGGCAAGCACTACGGCGTCCCAGTCGAGGACAACTGGGATGGTTATAACGTCTGTGGACGCATCGACCTGATCGCCCAGGCAAGCGATGAAGCCAAAGCCCTATGGCCGGGAAGCAGGGGGGAGGAGGGCGTCTGGTTCGAGAGCTATGACGATCTCTTCGCCCTGGCTGAGATGCTGCAGCAGAAGGATGAGCAGGGCAATGTCAAGGTTTGGGGACTCAACAGCACCGGCTGGGAGATGCATAGCCTCCTGAGCATTATGCGCAGCCTGGGCACGCTGTGGTGGGAGGTTGAGAGCCAGAAGTTCAACATGGATAGCGACGCCTGTGTGGAAGCCATTCGCCTTCTGGTCGAGATCCCCTTCCAGCGGGGGATCGAGGCCATTCTGGGGACAACCCAAATCAATGCCTTTGTGGCCGGACAGGTGGCCCTGGCGCGTGGCAATGCAACTACCGCGGGCGAAGCATGGAAACTGGACGTCCAGGGTGAGAATGTCATTGCTCCGCCTCCAATCAAGGGCGAGACGCCGCTCTTCATGGGAGAGGGCGGTTGGGGCTTCGAGCTGCCCTCACAAGCGCCCAATAAGGATGTGGGGGTCGAATTCCTGAAGTTCATGTGCACCTATGAGGCACAGTACATCTTCTCGCAGATCTACGGTGGCTCGCCGCCAGCGACCTGGGGTCTGGTCAAACCTGCACTCGCTGATATCTACCTGGGTGATCATCCTGTCAAAGTGGGTCTGCGACGCTGTCTGAAAGCGCTCGAGAATTGCGTCTTCTTCGGCTGGGGATATGGCGTCACGAGCAATGTAGGCCAGGTCATCGGTGAAGCGTTGACATCGGTGCGTGAAGGCAAGATCGGCGCCCAAGAGGCGGCCAAGCAGATGCAGCAGGGATGTGAAGCGCAACTCAGGCAGTGGCTGAGCGAGGCCTGAACCAGAGAAGACTTTGAGGTGCTTTGAACGGTATAAGCCATCAAAGCACCTCAACCTCTACTATCCAAGGCGGGAAGAGGGCAGCATGGCGCTTGTTGGTCGGTTTGGGCTGGGAGATCCTCCGATTTCTGTGCGGTTGCTGCGCATCTTGAGGCGCCCGCAGTTTTGGTTTGGTTTGGCCGTGTTGCTGCCGTGGGCCGCCTGGTATGTGATCTTTCTGTATCGTCCTATTTTGATGGGATTCTGGATGTCTGTGTTGAACTACAACCTCCTGACTCCTGCCGAGAGCATGTTCGTTGGTCTCAGGAATTTTGCCAACGTCTTGACCTACGATCGCTTCTGGATCGCTTTGCAAAACACGGTTACCTACTCCATCTTGCAATACATTCTCACGATCCCATTGGCCTTGCTCATCTCCTGGTGTATCGTCAGTGTGAAGCGCGGGCGCCAGTTCTACCAATTCGTGGTTTTCCTGCCCGTTGTAGTCTCCCTGGTCGCAATCTCCATGCTCTTCAAGATGCTGATGGACCCCCAGTTCGGCACATTCAATCAGGTCCTGCGCTTGTTGGGACTTCCTACCAGCCAATGGGTCGCCAGCTCCGATACCGCCCTGATCTCGATCGTCGCCGTGGATGTCTGGAAGGGAGTGGGGTTCCCAGTGATCCTGTTGTCCACCGCCATGCTCAATGTGCCAGAGTCTTTGTATGATGCCGCCAAAGTCGACGGGGCGCAGGGATGGCAGCTCTTTCGTCATGTCACCCTTCCCCTCATTACCAACACGATCGCTATGGTATCGGTCCTGGTGGTGATGAGCGGGCTGCAGGTCTACGTCACCCCTGCCGTTCTCGGCCCGGGGCCTGGTACGTCTACGCTGGTCGTCAATCAGTTGATCATCAACGAGGCATTCATGGCCTGGCGTTTCGGCTTCGCTACAGCGACCGCCTTGATCATGTTCGTCCTGATCCTGGCCCTGACGATCATCCAGATGCGCGTGCTGCAATCGCGCTGGCAGTATTAGGATGAGGACCATGGAAACAGCCGCTTCACGCCGGACAGGAATCGATCTGAAGGCTGTGTCTGCTTCACGTCGCCTGCCTGGCATCGGTCAGATCGCAGCGCATAGCGTTCTGATCCTGCTGGTGATCGCTGATATCTTGCCTTTTGTGTGGATGGCGTTAGGCTCCTTCAAGACTTATCGTGACCTTGCCAACAATCCTGGGTTACCGAATCCGTGGACTCTGGCCAACTACTATGAGATCGTCACTCGCGCAAACTTCGCGCAGGCATTCCTCAATAGCGTCCTTGTCGCAACGCCCCGTGTGTTCCTGGCCTGCTTCACCTCTGCCGCCGTGGCCTACGTCTTTGCCAAGTACCGGTTCCCTGGCCGCGACCTGCTCTTCACGTTGTTGTTGTCCACGATGATGGTCCCTTTCGTCGTGACTTTGGTGCCGCTCTATGTCACTCTGGCTGATCTGAGGCTGGTCAATCGTTTGAGCGCCTTGGTCGTCATCGCCGTGTTCTCGACCATTGGCACGTTCATCCTGCGTCAGTCCATCATGGACATTCCGGATGACCTGATCGAGGCCGCGCGCATCGATGGAGCAGGCGAGGTGTGGATCTATACGCGCCTGATCGTCCCTCTCTGTAGGGCGCCGTTGGCAGCGCTGGCAGTGTTCACGTTTCTCTTCAGTTGGGATGACTACATGTTCCCCAGCATCGTGCTGACCACGCCAGCGGTGAAGACGCTCCCTCTGGTTCTGGCTGGGCTGCGGAGCCTCTATTGGCAACGGTACGAGCTTTATGCCGCCGGTTCGATGCTGACGGTCGTGCCGGTGATGCTTCTGTACGCAGTGATGCAGAGGCAGTTTGTGCGCGGCATCGCGCTGACTGGCCTGAAATAACCTTCCCTACGTCGAGACGACGTAGAATTCCCGTTACTTGGAGAAAACAACATGGACTTTACTATCACCCACTCTGCACCTCCTGCGACTGTCATGCAGGTCCCGAAGTTCCCTCTCATCCGCTTTGATACTGGCATGGTCGTCTACCAGGAAGCCCTGATCAACGGCCAATATCTGGTCGCCAATACCTCGGCCATGGGCCGGCCCAAGCCCCGCGAATGGATATGGAAGGAACTGAGTGGCGGTGCAACTTCTGTGCGGCCGCTGCGTACGCGTCAACATGCCTTTCAGATCGAAGTGGATGGCCAGCTCCTGGTCGACCGCTGGGAGTGGGTGGACGCCCAAGAGGTTGCTGCGTCACGGTCGGGTTGCCGCGAAGTGATGGTTATCCTGCGCCATACTCAACGTCCGGTGGTCGTAGAGGTCCATACGCGCCTGGACGATACCGCTTTCCTCGCTCGCTGGCTGGTCATCCGTAACGGCGGCGACCGCCCGGCCGCGCTCTCTCAAGTGTTTCCCTGGTCGGGCCAGATGTGGGACGTGGTCGGAAACTCCTGGGTGACGACCGAGCTATCGGCCATCGATCGCGCGCCGTTCACCCTGGGCCGTTTCACGGATACATCGGCTGGCGCCGAAGGATCCTTCGATTGGATGCCGTTGCCGATCGGTGGCTATCATTTCGAGACGCTTCACGGACGTTCGGGCTGGGGAGCGCCTTTCTTTATCCTGCGCAACGAGGTGACGGGCGAGGCGCTGGTGGGGCATCTGGCCTGGTCAGGCAACTGGCAGGTGGACATCTTCAACGACGATGAACCGGCGCTCCGTCCCCTACGCGATGCTCGGCTGTACGTTCGCATCGGCCTGGCCGGACCGGCCCCTTTGCGCGTGCTCTTACCGGGAGAATCGGCGCGCACGCCGGAGGTGCATCTCGCCTTTCTCTTCGGGGGCCTCGACGACTGCGTGCAGGCGCTGCACACTCATGTACGCCGGAGCGTGGCCCTGCCCCAGCCGCCCGGCAAAGAGCACCGGGTGGAGGTGAACCATACTGGCTATACGCGGAACGATCAGATCACTGAGGAGCAGCTTTATCAGGAGATCGAGATCGCCGCTGATGTGGGGGTCGAACTCTTCATGCTCGACGCCGGCTGGTTCGGTGGAGCGTCTGAACGCTGGTTTGAGACGGTGGGGGACTGGCACCGGGAAAGCTCGCTGCTTACGAAGGGGGTCAGGGCGGCGTTTGATTACGCGCGCTCGCGGGGGTTATTGTGTGGCTTGTGGGTCGAAGCGGAACGCATGGGTCCTCTCAGCCAGCTCTTGCGCGATCACCCAGACTGGCAAATGGAGAAGCGGGGCGAGAGATTCCCCAACCTGGATCTGTCGAAACCGGAGGTAGCCAGCTACGTGGAAGACACGATCGTGGGGCTGATCGAAAGATACAACCTCGATTGCTTTCGCCTCGACTACAACATCAGTGTCGGCGAAGGAGGTGAGGCGCAGCGGGGAGGGTATACGGAAAACGTAATGTGGCGCTACTACGAGGCCCTCTACGCCATTTTTGATCGCATCTATCAGCGCTTCCCTCATCTGCTTTTGGAGAACTGTTCGTCCGGCGGCGGTCGCACTGACTGGGGGATCATGTCACGCTTTCAGTGGACGCAGGTCACGGATAAGTGGTCACCCATCCCGACCCTCAAGATCGTGAACGGCCTGACGATGTCTTTGCCGCCGGAGTTATGCATGACGTTGCTGGGAGCTATCTCCGATGGCGTATCGGATCTCGATTTCATGCTGCGCATTGGCCTTTTCGGCCATTTCTGCGTCAGCGGTATCTTCCCCACCATGGCCGAGCGACATGTAACAGCGCGCGAGCGATGGCGGCACGCCATCGAGCTGTACAAAGCGTTTGTGCGCCCCATGCTCCCTACCTGTCGGATGTTTCACCACACGCCGATCCAGCGCCAGACAGAGCCGGGCGATTGGGTCGTCCTCGAATGCGCCGCCCCAGGAGGGGACCGGTCATACGCGGGCGTCTTCCGTCTATCCAATAATGGGGGGGATTTCTATCAATTCTATCCTAGAGGGCTGGATGGCGCGCAACGCTATCGCGTAACGTATGACACAGCCGGTCGCGCCCGCGAGGTGGACGGCGGCCTACTTGTAGATCAGGGCCTGCGGGTGGCGGTTGCGGGCGCCGGTAGATCGGAGTTGCTGCTCTTCGAAGCCATGTAGAGCCCGCCCAGAAGGTTAGCCGTGTGTGGGGTGGTGTTTGCTGAGGCATCCACAAGTGGTTGCGTCATCTTAACTCGGGATGGCTCTCGGTAGCGCAAAGGATCGTTCCATGTATGACTTGGTAAGCCTGGGCGAAGTGATGCTCAGGATGTCGCCTCCCCGCTATCAACGTTTGCGGCGAACGCGCACTCTAGAAGTGGTCGTGTGTGGCTCGCAACTTAATGTTGCGGCGAACCTGGCTCGGCTGGGCAGGAAAACAGCATTCGTCACCAAGCTGCCAGCCAACGAGCTGGGGCTGCTCGCCCTGGACGATTGCCGCGGCTATGGCGTGGATGTGTCGCACATCCAGTTGGTGCCAGGAACACGCATGGGGATCAACTATGTCGAATTTAGCGGCGCGCCCCGGCCAGGGACGGCAGTTTATGACCGGCAACACAGCGCCGCCAGTACGATCGCCCCCGGCGACTTCGCCTGGGATCTGATCCTGCAAGGGACGACCCTGGCATATACAGATGGCATCTTTCTGGGCTTAAGTCCGAGCTGTCGGGAGGTGGCGTTGGAGTTCGTCGGCGCTGCCAAACAGCAGCAGTGCACGGTCTGCTTCGATACGAACTATCGTGAGCACTTGTGGACGCCCTCTGAGGCGCGGCAGGCCTGGAGTCGGTTTCTCCCGTATGTGGATGTACTAGTCACCAATGGTTGGGTCTCGCAGAACGTCTTCGAGTATGAAGGAACTGAGGCTGAAATGGCGGTTCACTATACTCGGGAGTTCGGCTGTCGCGTTGTGTGCCTGACCAGCCGCGAGAGCAACGGCCTTTGGCGCGGCGCCTGGAATAGCCTGGCAGTCAGCGAGGGGCAAACCTACGTAGGCCAGCGCGTCGAGTTCGAAATCGTTGATCGGTTCGGGACAGGGGACGCCTGGTTTGCTGGCTTCCTGTACGGCTATCTGCAAGGCGACATCGAGATGGCCCTCAACTTCGGCAACACTCTGTGCGCGATGGCCCATACCATCGAGGGGGATGTCGTGCACGTATCAGCAGACGAAGTGAAAGCGCTTTGGGAGACAGGCTATGACCTACGTATCAGACGATGAGGTGCGATCACAGACGGACATGAACCCCCGCGAACGGGCGGTTTATCTGACCAAGCGGACAGGGGTCCTCCCTTGCATCAAGTTGCGCCATGAGGATGAAAACAACGCTCTCGCCTATGCCCAGGCCATGGCAGCGGGTGGAGCTCGCGTGATCGAAATCACGATGACTACGCCGGGCGCCCTGGCTGCTATCAAGACGATCGCCAAGACCTTCGGCGATAGCCTCTATGTCGCTGCAGGCACCGTCCTCGATCCGGCGACCGCTCGCGAGGTGATCCTAGCCGGAGGCCGATTGATCGTGTCGCCCGTCGTGTTGCCCGACGTGATCGCCGTAGCGCATCGCTACCAGGTCGCCTGTTACGCTGGCGCGTTTACACCGACCGAGTGCCTGATGGCAATGCAGGCGGGGGCGGACATGGTCAAGGTCTTCCCAGCTCAGCTCGGAGGGCCTAAGTACATGACCAACCTGCGCATGGTCTTTCCCGATATCAACCTGATCCCTTCAGGCGGTGTCACCGAAGACAACGCGGGCGAGTATATCCGCTATGGCGCCTGTGCGGTCTCGGGCGCTCGCACATTCATGAATCATGACAAGATCGCTGAGGAGGGGGTGAGCTGGATTACCGCTCAGGTCGCGCGCTATATCGAGATCGTGCGCACAGCTCTCGTTGCGCGCGCACCCTTGCCCTAGTGTGTGCTTGACGATAGCCAAAGGACTGATGAGACATGGTGGGTCACGATTTGCAGGAGCTTCGGCAGCAAATTCTGGAGACGTGCAGACAATGCGTCGTCTTAGGGTATTTCATTGGCACATGGGGAAATGTCAGCGCGCGCTGGGGGGATCATTTGTTGATCACGCCCACCCGCATGGTCTACGAGACGATGACGCCGGAGGACCTCGTGTTGGTGGACATCACCAGCGGGCAGCGCGTGGAAGGGGCACATTTGCCTTCGTCAGAGATGCAACTCCATCGCGCGATCTATCGGACGCGCCAGGATATAGGTGCAATCGTGCATTCTCACTCGCCTTATGCTTCAGCCGTCGCTTGCCTGCGTAAGGACCTCCCGTGTCTTCTGGAAGATATGGCTCAGGTCATCGGCGAGGTGCGTTGGGCGCCCTACGTCCCCGGGGAACGGCACTTAGAACTTGGTCTGACCGCGGCCGCTTATCTTAAGGATTCCAATGCCGTCCTGTTAGCCAACCATGGTCCTGTCTGCTGTGGACGCGATCTGCGTGAGGCCGTAGTGGTCAATCAGGTGCTCGAGAAAAGCGCTATGGCCTTCCTCTGGGTGTCGGCCATTGGCCAGGGTGTCCATCCTATCCCGCCGGAGCACGCCGCCTCGGAGCGTAGCCGATACCTGTACCGCTACGGAACCGCCGCCGATGGCGCAGGCGACGCTCAGGAGCATCCATAAGAGGAACCTGCCATGCGGATCATAGCCCTGGAGACGTTTCTGACCAATGCGGGATTGCGCAACTACTGCTTCATTCGCCTGCGTACCGACACTCATTTGACTGGAGTTGGCGAGGCTAGCCTGGAGTGGCAGGAGCGGGCGACAGAGACATTGATCCATGAGCTTTTCAAAGAACGCTACGTTCTTGGGGCAGACCCTTTCGATGTCGAGTCGCTGGTCATGCGCATGGTTCGGGACCAGTACCAGGGCGGCGCGATCGCTATGACGGCCATCAGCGGCATCGAGATCGCCTGTTGGGACATCATTGGCAAAGCTACAGGCCAACCCGTATACAAGCTGCTGGGCGGACGTTGCCACGAACGCTTGCCAGCCTATGCTAACGGCTGGTATGGTGGTGCGTTCACTCCTCAAGATTTTGAGGAGCGCGCTCGTAGTGTGATCAAGGCTGGCTATTGTGGCCTCAAGTTCGATCCTTTTGGCGTCGCCTGGAAGCGCTTAAGCTCTGACGAGATGAAGCGTAGCGTCGCCATCGTCGAAGCAGTGCGTCGAGCGGTGGGTGACGACGTGGAAATCATGATCGAAGGGCATGGCCGCCTCGCTGCCGATGTGGCCCTGGAAGTTGCTGATCGGGTCGCTCCCTATCATCCTCTGTGGTTTGAGGAGCCGATAGCCTATGAGAACCTTGATCTGCTGCGCGAGGTGAGACAGCGCGCCCCCATGCGGATCGCGGCTGGCGAGCGAATCTACATGTTGGCTGATTTTGCCCGCCTCGTTCACCTGCGCGCTGCCGATGTGGTGCAGATGGACGTCGCTCACTGCGGCGGCATCTTGATGGCCAAAAAGATCGCGGCCCTGGCAGAAGCTCATGACCTGGTCTTCGCGCCGCATGTGTCGGTAGGACCTGTCGCGTTGGCGGCCGCTTTGCATTTGGACATGTGTTGCACTAACTTCTTCCGCCAAGAGAGCTTCGGCGAGTACGATGTGCCGTATCGCGATAGCCTGGTCGGCGGCTGGAACCGTTTCGCGCATGGCTACTTCACGCTGGATGACACCCCTGGCCTCGGCCTAGAGCTGAACGATGCTGCCATTGCCGCTCATCCCTACAAGCCCCATACCTTCCCCAGCTTGTGGGATAGGCAGTGGATTGTGGAGTTTACCAAACGCTCGCAAGAGGTCGAACGATGAGTAGGTGCTGCTGGGCGACGGTGAGGTAGTGCTTGCGATAGGAACTCGTGACCCTGGGCGTTTGCTCTCCGGAAAGATGAGAGGAGAGGCGATCATGTGGGATGCGCGAAGGATGATCTTGCTTTCGTTCCCGATGTCGCCAGACAGTCCTGTGCCGCCAGCGATCATGCCCATGCAGATCACTCCTCGCTATCAGGTCTCATCTGGTGATGACGCCAATGTCTATCGGGTGTCCTTCGACAACCATTCGAACACCCACGTCGACGCGCCAGCCCATGTCGTGGAAGGCGGCCTGCGCATCACGGAGTTCACCCTTGCCGATTTTGTGTTCATGCGGCCAGTTGTCCTTGATCTCTCCCTGCCTGATGCTACGATCATCGCACCTGAGCATCTGAGGCCACACCGTGAGCGTCTGCGCGAGGCTGATATCTTGTTGCTTCGACTGGGGTATGGGCCTGTACGCCAGCGCGAACCACAGCGTTATCTGGCCAGATGCCCTGGGTTCGGTGTCGCAGGGGCTGAATATCTCCGGCAGGAGTTGCCAGGCCTGCGTGCTGTGGGGATGGATGTGCCCAGCTTCGCCTGCATCGAACATCTGGCGCAGACCATGCAGGCCCATAATGTGGTGCTGGAGGGGACAGGACGGCGGTTCTTGCTCATCGAGGATATGGACCTGGACAAGGATCTTTCGGCTTTGTCGCAAGTGCTCCTGGTTCCCTGGCTAATGGATGGCGTCGATTCAGCTCCGTGCACGGTGCTGGGGATGATCTGAAGGGGAGGATTTATGCTTGAGGACACCTATGGGCACACTCCCGTGCAGAAAGCCTTCGTTCAGGCCGACGTGTATGGTATAGGCTTTGACGAAGCGCGTGCTGCACGTCGTCCACTTCGCCTGGCCATTTGCGGCGCGGGCGGAGTTGCTCAGTCGAAGTACCTGCCGGCAGTCGCTCGCTTGCGGACAATTTGGGAACCAATCGCAGTGACTACGATAGCGGTCCGCACGCGCGCCCAAGGTGAGAAGACAGCAGCCGTCTATGGTTGTCGTTGGTACGCGGATTGGCGCAAGATGATCGTCGAAGAGGAGTTGGACGGCGTGATGATCACTGGACCAGACGACTTACATTTCGAGATGGGGATGGCTTGCCTGGAAGCCGGGTTGCCAATTTTGGTAGAGAAGCCAATTACACGATCGCTTGTCCAGTCAGAACGACTTTGCCGCAAAGCTGACGAGGTGGGTCTGACGCTGATGACTGTCGCCAACAAACGCTTCTCACCGCCCTATCGTCGCGCCCGGCGTTTTGTGGTCGATGGGCCGATACAAAACCCTGCTCTCTACGTCAGCAAATTCAACCTTGGCTACGACTATGTCGATCTGCTGGAGTCCGGCACGATCCACATCTTTGACATTACGCGCTACCTGATGGGCGATGTGCGGACTGTGCGCGCCGTGGGCGTGAACAGATATCGACGAAACCGGCGAGGCTATCCTCTGGATAACGCCATCTGTCAGCTTGAGTTCGCCTCGGGGGCTGTCGGCGCTATCTATACTTCGGCGTCCGCCTTGAGCCTTAAGCCGTGGGAGCGGGTCGAAGTATACGGCGATCATGCCTGGCTGGCTGTGGAGGACCAGCACACGCTGATTCTTTACGATAGCGAGGAAGGCCCCACCAAGTCCTGGACCCCTGTCGTGCCCAATACTCTGCTCTTTGACGAGGAGTTCGGCGGCTTTATGGGTCTGATTGAAAACTTCTGCCAGGCGATCCGCGGCGTCGAGGCGCCGCTTGTAACCGGCTGGGATGGCCATCGGGCTTATGAATTAAACGTGGCCGCTCACCTATCCATGGCGCAACGAGGTGAGGTGGTCGCAACGCCCCTCGATCCAGTAACAGCCGACGCGGAATGTGCCGTCTGGCTGGCGTCTCATCGGGATAAGAACTGACGTGTTATGCCCTCATCGATACCCTGCGCGAAAATGATCGGCAATCAGGCGGAAAGGGCGGCGGCTGCCTCCGCTGTCTCCCCTTCCAATTCCTCGCCGCGCTTCACCTCGCGAATCTTGTCCGGACTGGTCACGCGATCGATGAACAAGATCCCATCGAGGTGGTCGATCTCGTGCTGGAACACGCGCGCCAGGTAGTCATAGGCGCGCACGCGCTGCGGCCGCCCGAAACGATCCTGCCCCCGCACGACGATCATCGTCGCACGAGGGACGGCGCCCACGTAGCCAGGGATCGATAGACATCCCTCGTCCTCTTCGACCACCTCGCGGTTCATCTTGACGATCTCAGGGTTGACCATCTCGAAGAGCAACGTTCCCGCCTCGGCGTCTTCCTCGTCCTTGGGGACCTCGACTACGATCACGCGCTCGGAGACCGCGATCTGCGGCGCGGCCAGGCCGACCCCCGGCGCCGCGCGCATCGTCTCGATCATGTCGTCGATGAGCTGGCCCAGCTCCGGCCCGAAGTTCACGACCTTGCGCGCCTTCTCGCGCAGACGCGGGTCCCCGATGGTGATGATCTGTCTCAGCGCCATGTCCAGCTTTCCTCTCTCAGGTAGATATTTTTATCATCGAAGTGATTATAATCTGGCCGAGAGCGCGCGTCAACCTGGCCGGACCGGACCCATGTAGCTCTCACCCTGGCGTCGCTTGGGCTGCGCCCCTGTTCCTGGCCGCTCGGTCGCCAGAGGCGTCCGCCGACGACAGCGGATCACCAGGCCGTATAGCCGCCGTCGATCACCAGATCGTGGCCGGTTACGTAGCTGGAGGCGTCGGACGCCAGATAGACGACCGCCCCCTGCAGATCGCTGACCTCGGCCATGCGCCCCATGGGGATCATCTCCAGCCAGGTGGGGATCATGGGGGCCACTTGCGGCGAGTAGACCAACGGCGTGGCTGTGTAGCCCGGGCTGATGCTGTTGACGCAGATGCCATGTTTGGCCCACTCTGTGGCCAGGCTGCGCGTCAGATGGATCACGGCAGCCTTGGAGGCGTTGTAGGCTGCCTGATTCTGAGGACGATTGACGATGCTGCCCGACATGGAGGCGGTGTTGATGATCTTGCCATAGCGGCGCGGGATCATCACGCGCGCTTCAGCCTGGGCGCAGAGAAAGACGCCCTTGAGGTTGACCGCGAGGACGCGATCCCACTCCGCCTCGCTCATCGCCTCGGCGTCGGCCCAGCCCCCAACGCCAGCGTTGTTGACCCCGATGTCAAGTTTGCCCCAGGCTGCGACGACGGCGTCGACCATGCGCTGCACGTCCTCGGCGCGGGTGACATCCGCTGTGATCGCCAGAGCGCGGCGGCCGCGCTCCCTCACCTCGGCGGCCACCTGCTCCGCGGTCGTGGGATTGAGATCGACGATGGCGACGTCGGCGCCGGCCTCGGCCAACGCGTGCGCATAGGCCTGGCCGATCCCTTGCCCGCCGCCGGTGACGAGAGCGGTCTTCCCGTCTAGGCGGAAACGATCGAGGATGTTCATGGGGATGCTCCTGGAGAGTGACGGACGGCGAATAACGATTGATGCGTCACGCGTGACGAGCAACGCGTGACGCGTAACGATTGACGAATAACGAGTGACGCGTGGTGGGTTACGGCATCAGCATGACTTTGATCGAATCGTCCCCCTTGGCGGCGATCTCCAGGGCCTCTTCGAAACGGTTCAGCGGCAACTTATGGGTGACGAGAGCGGCGCCGTCGACGACGCCCTTGCGCAGGTAGTCGATGGCGCGCGGGTAGACATATGGCCCCAGATGCGAGCCGTGGATGTTCAGCTCCTTGACGTCGCCGATCACGGACCAGTCGACGGCCACCGGGCCAGCATGGACGCTGAACTCGACGAAGGTGCCCAGACGGCGGATCATCTGCAGCCCTTGCGCCACCGCAGGGCCTGCTCCCGTCGCCTCGATGTAGACGTCGCAGCCATAGCCATCGGTGAGGTCGAGCACCCGCTGGATGGCATCTCCTTGCCGGACGTCGATCGCCACGTCGGCGCCCAGGCGTTTGGCTAACTCCAGCCGCTTGGGTTTGGCGTCGAGGGCGATGAGCAGCCCTGGCCCCTTTTGGCGGGCCACTTGCAGCATACACAGGCCGATCGGCCCCATGCCCGCGATCACGACCACATCGCCGAGTTGAATATCGCCGCGCTCCACGGCGTGGATGCCGCAGGCGAGCGGCTCGATCAGCGCGGCATGTTCCGGCAAGAGGTCGGCGGGCACCTTGTGGTTGATAGCGTTGGCCGGGAAGCGCATGTACTCGGCCCACGACCCTTCGGCGCGATCCTTCTTGAAGCCGTAGATGTCGTGCTGCTGACACATCCAGTATTGGCCGCGCTTGCAGAAGCGGCACCTCCAGCAGGGGACGATCTGCTCGGAGACGGCCATGTCGCCTATGGCCAGGCCATACTTCTCGTCGGCGCCCTCGCCGAGCGCCACCACCTGGCCGACGAACTCATGGCCAGCGGTCACGGGCGCTTCGATATAGGGCGCGATCTCGGCGGACCCCCACACGCGAGCGCCATGGAAGGTCTTCACATCGCTGGCGCAGACGCCGGTCGCCAGGACGCGAACCAACACCTCACCGGGGCCGATCTGAGGCACCGGCACCTCCTCCAGGCGGTAATCTTCAGGGCCATGCACGCGAACTGCCAGCATCGTCTTGGGGATGGCCATGGGATGTTGCCTCCTTCATTGGAATCGAGATCGTTACAATAGAAAGCGGCTCGCTCGGACTGCTCACGAGACGCTTACGACCGCTTCAGGCATTGACAATTATGATCGCGCCCACTTCTCTCGTCAAGCCTTGTGACGAGCCAGGTGCATTTCAGTCTGGTGGCGAGTTATAGACTTGCCGCCAGCGCTCATCAAGGTCGTTTGGGTGCGCCAGAGCGCACGCTTGTATCACGATCCTCTGGATTGTGAAGCGCGACGCGGCGCAATCCAGAGGATTGCGCTACGGCCGCACACACAGGCAATGGCAAACGGGCAACCGGGGTGTCGCCTCCTCCAAAAACTGAGATACACCCGACGAGCCGAGGCCGGTCCTGTTGGGGTGAGTCGAGATCCACCCGATCTGGCCCTCTGGCACGTTCGCCGCCGGCCCTCCTTTGCTCTCTCGGCCGGTCAGTCACCCATCTCCAGTGTGATGGTGGCGTCGCGAGTCTCAGGGACCGGCTATTGGAGATCGGCGGCAGGAGATCAGGGATCGCCTCGCGCGATCCAGGCCCTGCGATACGCGATCCGTGAATTGTTGGCCGGCGTGATGTTGCCGAGGATAACGGGATGCCGGGCGCCGGTAGCGGAGGGCAGATTGCTGGAGCGACCGTGCCAGGTCTCGTAGGCAAGGATGGCAAACGCGACGGCCTCTTTGGCTTCGACGGGCAGCCCCAAGTCGCCGCTGGTGAGCACTTGCGCAGAGGCCAGCTCGGCCCGTAGCATGGCCATCAGGATGGGGTTCAGCGCGCCGCCTCCGCTGACGATCACTTCGTCTGGCATGCGGGGCAAGAATTCGCGATAAGCCTGACCGATCGAACGCGCCGTGAAGGCTGTCAATGTGGCGACGATGTCATGGTCGCTCAGCCCGCGCGCCTTCGCCTGCTCCCAGACCTGCGCGCCGAATTGCACGCCGAACAGCTCGCGGCCAGTGGTCTTGGGTGGAGCCAGGTGCAGGTAGGGTTCGGCCATCAACTCGTCGAGCAGAGCCTCGTCCACCCGGCCCTGGGCCGCCAGCGCGCCGTCACAGTCGAACGACCAGGCGCCGCCTGTGGCGCGAGAGGTTGCGTAGTCTATCAGCATGTTGCCCGGGCCAGTGTCGAAGGACATCACGCCCACGATCTCTCTTCCCTGGCCGGACTCCAGGTCAGGAGAGGGTGGGTGGGGAGGGAGGAACGTCACGTTCCCGATCCCGCCAAGGTTTTGCAGCGCGCGGGTCAGCGTCGGGTGGCTGAAGAGCAGCCAGTCCACATAAGAGACTAGCGGCGCGCCCTGCCCTCCTGCGGCCATGTCACGCGTGCGGAAGTTGCTGACCACAGGGATGCCCGTCAGCTCCGCGATCAGCGCTGGCTCTCCCAGTTGTAATGTGGACGCGTCCGGCCCTGTGGGGATATGCCAGACGGTCTGGCCATGGCTGCCGATCAGGTCTACATCCCCTGGCTGCAAATGAGCGGCCGCGGTCACCTGGAGAGCGGCCGCGGCGAAGACCCGGCCCAGCCTGAAATTCAACGCGCATAACCGGTCCACCGTGCCGGTCTCTGGACGAAAGCAGGCAAAGATCTCAGCGCGCACCTCCGGTGGAAAGGGCACATTCATATGAGCCAGAAGCTCCCATGTTAGCACCGGCGGCGCGCCCTCGATACGAACGGCTGCGGCGGCTATCCCATCAGCCGATGTGCCGGAGATGAGTCCAATGACGATCATGAATGGCCTTATGGTGTGCCTTGCGGCCTACGCGTCGCGCGAGCCTGGTATCCCATCCCCACTCTCATCGATCGCCTCCACGATCGCCCGATGCAACGCGACGCGAAACGCCGCGATGCCATGCCCGTCGCGACCGTAATAGACGCGATTGGTCAGGGAGGCGACGACCAGATCACGTGCGGGATCCATCCACAGTGACGTCCCGGTGAAGCCGGTATGGCCGAACGCGGCCTGGCTGAACGGGTTGCCGCTGGCCTCCGGATCCGGCGACCAAAGCGCGAACCCCAAACCGCGACGGATAGCGCCGTCTTGGGCCTGCAGGCAGGTCATTTCGGCGACCGTGGCGCGGCGCAAGATCGGGCGCGTCGGGTCTTCCGTACCGCGCGTGGCTTGCTGCTCCCCAGATTCGTCGATCCGCCGATGCGCTGATGCGCCGCTCGCCGTTTCGCCTGTCTGCAGCGCATCCAGGAACGACTGTCCGAAGGTCGCCAGGTCATGGGCGGTGGTGAAGAGGCCCGCATGGCCCGCGATGCCGCCCAGGCTGCAGGCGTTTTCATCGTGCACTTCGCCGACGATGCGACGGCCACGCCAGGCGCAGTACTCGGTGGGCGCAACGTTAAGGGATTGGGGGGCAGGTAGCGAGCCTCTGTGTGCTAGGGTGTGCCCGCTTCCCGCCGCAGCTTGCTCTTGACGACAATCGAAATAGCTGATGCCTGATATCTCCAGCGGCCTCGTCACGCGCCTCGCCACTGCCTCATCCAGCCTCAGGCCGGTGAGGCGTTCCACGGCCATGCCGATCAGGATCAGCCCGATGTCGCTGTAGACGACGCGCGCTCCGATCGGGTAGGAGAAGTAGGTGGTCAGGGCCAGGCGCCGCGCTGCTTCAGGATCCCCCTCTCGATACAGGGGCCGCCAGGCAGGCAATCCGGCGTTGTGGATCAGCAGGTTGCGGAAGGTGACGCGATCTGCGTCCACTTCATCGACTCGCTCTGCCGGGCCAGCCTCAACCGTCACGAACGCGCCCGGCTGCAGCGGATCTTCATAGGGTCGGATGGGCCGGACGCCGCGGAAGTCGGACAACACTGTGCAGACCGGTTGATCCAATCCGACCTTGCCTTCCTCGACCAGCGTCATGAAAGCCGTGACCACGAATAGCTTGGTCACGGAGGCCAGATCGAAGAGGGTGTCAGGACGCGTAGGATGTTGACGCGCCTCGGGGTCGAGCCAGCCATAGGCTCGTGACAGGAGGACGCGGCCATGTTGGCGGACTTCGATCTGGGCAGCCGGAAAGACGTGATCCAGAGCCCTGGCGATCACAGCCTCGGCCATCTCGAGCGAAGGTGTGGGTCGGGCGCGTTGTGCAATTCGTCGTCCAGCAGATTGAATCCCTGCACGCATAACATGATCGCCAAGTCGGGGAGAGGGACCATCCATGGCGTCATCTCCTGTAGCAATTGGGCCTCGCTCAACATGCCGCCCTTGGGTGTCAGGATATCGAGCATCGTCGTTGAGAGCGACTACCATGGCGCAGGTGAGACGGGCCTATTCGTAAAGAAGATAGGCTCGTCGTCGATCGCGGAACTCCTCCTCAATGGCCGTCCAACCGGCAATGATCTCCTCGGCGGGCGTGCCAGCGTCCAGCGCCTCGCGAACCTGGCTACTGCCTATCAGGCGGTCGAAGTGAAAGGGAGAAGCATTGTCAGCTCGCGGGTAGCTGGCCCAGGCGAAGTGGGAGGGGAAGGTCTCCTTCAGCGTCGCAATGATGCGCAACCCCATGCGAACTGGCCTCAGTGCATCTCGGTCCATCACATGGACCTGCACCCCATAGCATGTTTCTCCTGCGTATTTGTTGCCCACCGGCACGAAGGAGGTGGGACGGTAACGCACGGGGACGGCGGGCTCGTGTCGCTTCCTGGGCTGTGCTGACGCCTCTCGATCGCTGGCTGCCCATTCGATTTGCCTGGTGTTCAGGGCCTCCGCCAGCCGGTAAGCATCCACCCAGGGAGCCCCTAGCTGCTCGAAGGGCAAGGCCGTGCCTCGTCCCAGCGACAGATTGACGCCCTCCAGCAGGCACATGCCAGGGTACACCGTAGCGGTGGACAGGTGCGGCATGGCAGGAGAAGTCGTGACCCACGGCAGATTGGTCTCATCGAACCACATGGATCGGCGCCATCCCTGCATCTCCACCACCGTCAAGTCCGCGCCCAGGTTATACTCCGCGTTGAAGTAGCGCGCCAGTTCGCCCACTGTCATCCCATGACGTATCGGTATGGGCACAACTCCCACGAACGACTCGAAGCCAGGCTCCACGAGCGGCCCCTCTACTGCCAGGCCGTTGATTGGGTTGGGCCGATCCAGCACGATCACGGGGACTCCATGCTTTCCGGATACTTGCAGGAGGTAGTAGAGGGTGCTGATATAGGTATAAAAGCGGACGCCCACATCCTGCACATCGTAGAGCAATATGTCCACCTCGGCGAGCATCTCGGGGGTTGGCGCCCTGGTAGCGCCGTAAAGGCTGAACACAGGCAGCCCCGTTCGGCTGTCTACAACGTTCCCAATGGCCTCGCCGTCCGCCGCTGAGCCGGTGAATCCATGCTCCATGCCGAAGAGCGCCGTCAGATGAACGTTGGCCAGCCGCAAGGCGTCGAGCGAGGACGTCAGGTCCGGCAACACGGCTGCCGGATGGGAGACCAACCCGACGCGCCTGCCGCGCCACAGGTCAGACCCTGAGCGGAGAAAGTTCTCCAGGCCGATGGAAACCATCAAACTCACCTCCTCTTGGGCTTCTGCGAGCGAAGCCTCGATGATCTGCTTCGCGCTCACGAGGGTCGAGCCGTGTTGAGTCTCTGGCGCAGTGTACGAGGCTTGTCGGTGCAGTCGTGCAACAGCGGGACTGGGAAACGGCGTTTATCAAGACCGTCCACAGGGCGCTCACAATCGTTTCATCTGCTAGCAATTATGGTCGCGCGCGCTTGCATCGTCAAACGCTCAGACTTTGGCGAGTGCGTTTCACGCCAGTGGTGAGATGCAGAGGTTCTCACATGGCGCCAAGCCTGGCATGAGTAGTTCGGTAAGAGCAGCTCGCTAGTGCTAGTACTTGATTTCTCAAGTTATCCGACTATACTTATGGCCTGACACCCGAAGCCACATGGGGAGGAAGGCCATGAAAGTGCACAAATAC
>FWPU01006239.1_pt1 | contig 24237 bp, 20 predicted proteins | sample 2228361 | NCBI WGS metagenome assembly FWPU01 (sample SAMEA103939777, study PRJEB20133) | metagenome | reverse complement strand
AGAGTAGTAAAGATCATCGGAGGAGGGCCGGCGGGCGCGGCCGCCGCCCTTGCCGTCTCGGCCGGCGATGCGATCGCACTGCTGTTCGAAAAGTCGCCCGGCCCACGGCACAAGGTCTGTGGCGAGTTCCTCTCACCCGGCGTCGCCGAGGTGCTGGACCTGCTCGGGGTCGGTTCGGGCTTTGCCGCGCTCCGGCCGGAGCCGATTCGCTTCCTTCGCCTCCTGGTCGGGCGCCGGGAGAAGCGCTGCCGGCTGCCAGAGACCGCCTGCGGCCTCAGCCGGTATGCGCTCGACCATTTCCTTCGCCAGGAAGCCATCCGGCGCGGCGCCTCCATCCGGACCTGCTCTTCCTCGGGGACCGGCGGCCCCACCGTGGTCGCCACCGGACGGACCCGCCTGGCCCCCACCCGGCAAACCGCGAGCCAGCGCCTGTTCGGTTTCAAGGCTCACTTTGCGGGCCCAGTGAACGATGCTGTCGAGTTGTTCTTCTTTGGCGGCTGCTATGCGGGCGTCAGCCCGGTCGAGAATGGCACAACGAATGTCTGCGGGCTCGCTCCCGCAGGCGTGCTTCGCAGGCACCGGTTCCGCTTCGACGAACTCCTCGCCGGCGTTCCCGCGCTTCGCGAAAGGCTCTCGGATCTCAGGCGGGTCACCCCCTGGATGACGACCGGCCCGCTGGTGTTTGGGCGCCGCTTCCAGAAGCCGCCCGGAGAAGCGGTCTACCCTGCCGGCGACGCCTTCGGATTCGTCGATCCGTTTACGGGCAGCGGCATTCTGAACGCACTGGGGACCGGCCGGCTCGCCGGCCTGGCCGCCTTACAAGGAATGCCGGCGCGGGACTACTACGAGCAGTGTGAGAAAGGCGTGGGCGGCCTCTTCTTCACCGCCTGGTTGTTTCGTCAGGCGCTGGCAGCGGGCCTGGCGGAGGCGCTGCTGCCGGTTCTGCCCGGCCAATGGCTGTTCCGTGCCACACGCCCGGCCGCACCCGCGCCCTGGCAGTTCGAAGGGATGTGAGTCTGAAACCCGTCCGGTTTACGGGCGCAGCAGCAGCTTCCCTGTCGTCCGGCGACCCTCCAGGTCGGCATGCGCTTGGGCGGCTTCGACGAGCGGGTAGGTCCTAAAAATCTCGATCTTCAGCTTGCCGGATGCGATCCAATTCAACACGTCGCCCGCCCGGGCCAGCACCTCGTCGCGGTTCGCGCAGTAATGGAACAGGGTCGGGCGCGTGAGGAACAACGACCCCTTCTGGCTCAGCAGCAACGGCTTCATCTCCGGCACCGGGCCGCTGGCGTTGCCGAAGGTCACCATCAGGCCCCGCGGCCGCAGCGAGTCCAAGCTCTTCTCCCAAGTGGCGGCGCCCACCGAGTCGTAGACGACGTCCACACCCCGGCCGTCGGTCAACCGCCGTGCCTCGACCTGGAAATCCTTTTCTGTATACACGATCACCTCGTCGGCGCCGGCTTTCCTGGCGAGCTGCGCCTTTTCTGCCGTCGAGGTCGTCCCAATGACGCGAGCCCCCCGCATTTTGGCCATCTGCACGATCAGCAGCCCCGTCCCTCCGGCCGCGGCATGGATCAGCGCCGTGTCGCCGGGCTTGAGCGGATACGTCGAATGAGTCAGATAGTGAGCCGTCATGCCCTGAAGCATCGCCGCGGCCGCGCTGTCGAAGTCCACCCCTTCCGGGATCTTAACGACTTGCCACGCCGGCACTACGGCGTATTCGGCGTACGAGCCCCGGCTCATCGCGTACGCCACGCGGTCGCCGGCGCTGAGACCGCTGACGTCAGGGCCCACTTCCTCAACGGTTCCGGCCGCCTCCATCCCCGGCGTGAACGGTGGTTCGGCGGGATACAGCCCGGTACGGTGATAAGTGTCGATGAAGTTGACGCCTGCGGCCGCGATCCGGATCAGCACCTGGCCCCCGCCCGGCGATGGTATCGGCGCCTCCTCGTATTTCAGAACCTCCGGACCGCCGTGTTCGCGGACAACGATAGCTTTCATGAACGAATCCTCCGTCTGGCGTGAACGAACGCAGTATAGAGTATCAGGTAGCTGAGCGTGAAAGGAAACACCGCCAGGCGTCCCAGCGTCGAGACCGCACCCGCCCCCGACAGGCCCGCCCGGTACAGAATGAAGCTCTTGAGGATGCGCCCGCTCCCCCAGTCCAGCCAGAAATAGTCACCGTTCTCATTCAGCACCAGCACCTTTACCGGCAGGCGCGCCGCCAGCACCCATTTCCACTTCGTCATGATCGGCTCGCCCGAGCAGATCACCACTGCGATCTCGTGCTTCCGTCGCGTTAGCTCGCGGTAGAGCCGCCTGCGCCCTGAGCGCCCGCTATACTCGGTCACGCGGTAAACTTTTCCCCGGCTGGGCTGGAAGGCATCGGGTTGGCCGGGGTAGCAGGTCACCAGGTCGGCGATGCGAGGTCCGTGCTTCTGGTAAAAGGCCGGCAGGAAATTTTCGAACAGGGATCGCGAGCCGCTCTCAATCAGCAGCACGCGGTCAAAGGGCGGAATTCTGCGGCGGAAAAAGTAGCGCATGGCGCCCGAAAGCCGGCTTCGCCTACACGCCCCAACAATAGTCTTCGACGGCTTTCTCCAGGATTTCGTCCTTTTCCAACATCCGCATCAGTTCCAGGCGAATGGCATCGGTGAGGGCGAACCAGCTTGCCTCGATGACGTTTTCCGAAACACCGACGGTGGCCCAGCTTCTCCGCCGGTCCGACCATTCCACCAGCACCCGCACTTTGGCCGCCGTCCCTTTCCGCGAGTCCAGCACGCGCACCTTGTAGTCGGTCAGGTGCACATCGCGAATCCGGGGATACAGCGACGACAGGCACTGCCGCAGACACAAGTCCAGCGCGTTCACCGGTCCATGGCCCGTCGCCGTGGCCGAGTGAATGCCGTCGCTGGCCTTCAGCGTCACCGTGGCTGTGGACTGGGATTGCCGGTTGCCCGACATCCTCGTAGACACCTCAAAGCTGACGATCTCGAACAGCTTCAGCCCAGGATGCAGCGCCTCACGCACGAGCAGTTCGAAGGTGCCCTCAGCCGCCTCCAGCTCGTAGCCAAGGTACTCCAGGTGCTTGATCCGCTCCAGCAGCTCCCGGCGGGACTCGTCGGTCAACCGCTCCTCCAGCCCGTGTTCCTTCAGCTTATAGAGGATATTGCCCCGGCCGGACAGGTCGCTCAACAGGACCCGCTGCCGGTTCCCGACCAGCTCCGGCCGGATGTGCTCGTAAGTGGCCGGTTCTTTCAGCACGGCGCTGACGTGCACCCCGCCTTTATGGGCAAAGGCGCTATGGCCGACATAGGGCTGGTCGTTGCGCAGCGACAGGTTCGCCAGCTCGGCGACGAACCGGGCCACGGAAGTCAGATTGGCCAGCCGTTCCCGGCCAACGGTCTGGTAGCCGAGCTTCAGCTCCAAATTGGGCAGCACCGAGCACAAATTTGCGTTGCCGCACCGCTCCCCGTAACCGTTAATGCACCCCTGTACGTGCGTCGCCCCGTGCTGGACCGCGATGATCGTGTTGGCCACGGCGACGTCGGAATCGTTATGCGCGTGAATGCCGATCGGCAGACCGAAACTCCGGCAGACCTTCTCGACAACCTCGGCGACCCGATCCGGCATGGTTCCCCCGTTGGTGTCGCACAGGCACAACACGTCCGCTCCCGCCTTGGCCGCCGCCTCCAGCGTCCGCCAGGCGAAATCGGGGTTGGACTTGTAGCCGTCGAAGAAGTGCTCGGCGTCGTAAATGACCTCCTTGCCGTGGTCCTTCAAGAACTTCACCGTCTCAGCGATCATCTCGAGATTCTGTTCCTCGGTGACGCGAAGCGCCCGCTGAGTGTGCAGATCCCAGCTCTTGCCGAAAACAGACACTGTCGGCGTCCCCGCCTCGACCAGCGCCAGCACGCTCGGATCCCGATCCACCCGGTTCCGAGCCAGCCTCGTCGATCCGAAAGCGGTGATCTTGGCGTGTCCCAGTTTCAGTTGCCGCGCCCGGGCGAAAAACTCCCTGTCCTTAGGGTTGGACCCCGGCCAGCCGCCCTCGATGTAATCGATGCCCAGCTCGTCGAGCTTCTGCGCGATCGCCAACTTGTCATCGACGGTGAAATTGACCGTCTCGCCCTGTGTGCCGTCGCGCAGCGTCGTGTCAAACGTGTAAATCTTCATGACTGCCGTTGGTTCAATTGGCGGCGGCCGAACTCTGGTCTTCGGGTACGCCCTGCTCCCTGCGCCGTTTCAAGAATGTCATCATCTTCCGCAGATCGGCCCCAACGCGCTCGATCATCTGATCGCGGGCTTGCTCGCGCATCCGCAGAAAATTCCGCCGGCCGGTCCTGTTCTCCTCGATCCACTCCCGGGCGAACTCGCCCGACTGGATCTCGGCCAGCAGCTTCTTCATCTCCTGGCGCGTCTGCTGGTTGATGATCCGCGGGCCCCGGGTGTAATCGCCGTATTCGGCCGTGTCGGAAACGGAAAACCGCATGTAGGACAAGCCGCCTTCATAGATCAAATCCACGATCAGCTTCAGCTCGTGCAGGCATTCAAAATAGGCGATCTCGGGGGCGTAACCGGCCTCCACCAGCGTCTCGAAACCCGCGCGAATCAGCTCCGAGCAGCCCCCGCACAGCACCGCCTGTTCGCCGAAAAGGTCGCTCTCGGTCTCTTCTTTAAACGTCGTCTCGATCACCCCTGCCTTCAAGCATCCCAGCGCCAGCGCGTAGGCCAAGGCCCGTTCCAGCGCTTGGCCCGAGGCGTTTTGATGGATCGCCAGCAGCGCCGGCACGCCCACGTCCTCGACGAACAGCTCCCGGACACGGTGTCCCGGGGCTTTCGGCGCGATCATCGACACGTCGACATCCGGCGGAGGCACGATCGTGCCGAAGTGGATGTTGAAGCCGTGCGCGAACATCAGCGTCTTGCCCGCCTTCAAGTGGGGAGCAATCTCTTTCTCATAGACCGCCGGCTGCACGTGGTCCGCCACGAGCATCATCAGGATGTCGCCCGTCTGCGCCACCTCCGACGTTGCCGTCACCGGCAGCCCGGCCGCCTCAGCCTTTTTCCAGTTGTCGGATCCCGGAAGTTCGCTGACAACGACTCTGACCCCCGAGTCCCGCAAATTCAGCGCGTGCGCATGCCCCTGGCTGCCGTAGCCGATAATGCCCACCGTCAGATCCTTCAAGTGCGCCAGATCACCATCGTGTTCGTAATACCGCTTAGCCATTGAGAACTCCTCGTTTCATCAGATCATTGTTTGCGGTTTCTTCTCCCGCGGGCACCGGGGCGGAAAGTCGCAGCTTCCGCGGCTCCAGCGAGACGGCCACCGTGCCCGAACGTGTCACCTCGATCTCCCCGTAACTGCGCATCACACTGATGAACTCTTCCAGCTTCTCCGATTCGCCTGTCACCTCCAGGGCGAAACCTTCGACGGAAGAGTCCACCACCCGCGCGCCGAAGATCTCGGCTTCCTTCAGAATCGCCGTGCGCGACTCCTTTGGCGCCCTCACCCGCATCAGCACCATCTCCCGCGTCACCGCCGGCCCGTCGGTCAGGTCGATCGCCTGAAGAACGTTGATCAGCTTGTTCATCTGCTTGATCACCTGCCGGCGCAGATTCGGGTCCACATCGACCACGATCGTCATCCGCGATAGTTCCGGGTCAAGCGTCCGGGCCACCGTCAGACTTTCAATATTGTATCCGCGCGCGCTCAGCACACCGGTGACCCGCATGAGCGCCCCCGGCTTGTTTTCCACCAGCAGCGATATCGTCTGTAGCATCGCTGTGAGTTCTCCTTACCTTAATCCGGCGTCGCCACCGGCTGCGGCGCGCCGAAGACCATCTCGTTAATCGCCCCGCCCGCCGGCACCATTGGATACACGTTTTCGTGCGGGGACACCTTCACATTCAGCAGGAACGGTCCGGGTTCGTTCACCGCTTCTTCCAGTGCCGGCCGCAGCTCTTGCGGCTGCTCGATCGTCCGGCCCGGAAAACCATAAGCCGCTGCCAGCTTCTCGGCATTCGGAAACCCGTCCAGCGTCACGGCGCACAAACGGTCGTTGTAAAACAGATCCTGCCACTGGCGGACCATGCCCAGATAGCCGTTGTTCATCACCACGATTTTGATCGGCAACCCGTTGCTCACAATCGTCGCCAGCTCGGGAATCGACATCTGGAACCCACCATCTCCCAGCACGGCGAACACCAGTTTGTCCGGACGGGCAAACTGCGCCCCGATCGCCGCCGGCAAGCCGAAGCCCATCGAGCCCAGACCGCCGGAGTTGATCCACAGCCGCGGCTCGTTGAACCGAATGAACTGCGCCGCCCACATCTGATGCTGGCCGACGTCGGCGCAAACGATCGCGCGGCCGCCCGCCAGCCGGTCAATCTCGACCATCAGGTGCTGAGGCTTGATCTCTGTCGAGGAGATGACCGGCGTCAGCGGGTGCTCTTCCCGCCAGGCCCGGATCTCCTCCCACCAGGCGCGGCGGGCCGCCGCCTGGCGCTCGGCGTGGTACGGCGCGAGCTCTTCGAGAACCTTGACCAGCTTTTTCAGCACCCGCCTGGCGTCCCCCACAATCGGCAGGTCCGCGGCGCGGTTCTTGCCGATTTCCGCCGGATCGATATCGATGTGGATCACCTTGGCGTGTGGCGCAAACGCCGACAACCGCCCGGTGACCCGGTCGTCGAAGCGCACCCCCACCGCAATGAGCAGATCGGCGTGCGTCATGCCCATGTTCGCTGCATAGCTGCCGTGCATGCCCGGCATGCTGATAAAGTTGCGGTGCTCCGACGGTAGCCCCCCCAGGCCCATCAGGGTGCAAACTGCCGGCGCGTCGACCAGCTCCACCAGCCGCCGCAACTCCTCCGAGGCGCCCGAGGCGATGATCCCGCCGCCCGCATACACAAACGGCCGCTCCGCCTCCCAGATCATTTGCGCGGCCCGCCGGATCTGCCCGGCGTGCCCTTCCGTGTAGACTCTGTAACCCGGCAGGTGGATCTGGTTGACCGGCGCGTAATGCCCCTGCTCCTGAAGCACATCCTTCGGCACGTCCACCAGCACGGGGCCCGGCCGCCCCGTGGACGCCAGGTAGAATGCCTCATGGATCACCTTCGGCAACTCGGCCAGAGTTTTCACCAGAAAGTTGTGTTTCGTCGCCGACCGCGTGATCCCGAAGGTGTCCGCCTCCTGGAACGCGTCGCTGCCGATCAGCTTGGTCGGCACTTGACCCGTCAGCGCTACGATCGGAACCGAGTCCATCATCGCGTTCACCAAGCCCGTCGTCAGATTCGTCGCCCCAGGGCCCGACGTGGCGCAGCAGACGCCCGTGCGCCCCGTCGACATCGCGTACCCGCTGGCGGCAAAAGCCGCGTTCTCCTCATGCCGCACCAGAACGTGACGGATAGGGTGATCGTACATAACGTCGTACAGCGGCAACATCACGCCCCCGGGATAGCCGAAGATACAATCCACGCCTTCCCGAACCAGACACTCTAGCAGCATCTTTGCGCCGCTCATCAAGTTCGACATCGCCATACCCTCTCTTTGCGTAAAAGCTGCTGTCCCACGCGCCCGGGATTGCCATCGAAGAGGCCGGATATCAAAAAAGGCCATCGGCTAGGCTGATTCGCCCCGCCGATGGCCTTCCGATTCCTGCCGGCCGGCCCGTTCAGGCGGGGCCGCCTACGATGACCCGAATAATGAGGATGATTACGGCAAACGTGAGAACAGAGGAGATCGTCGAACGCAACACGGCTGGACCGCCAAGCGACAGCCGGTCACTCGCCAACGCCTCCATGCAAACAAGATTAACCCACAAACCGGCCAAATGCAACTGTATAGCAAAATAAATTCTTCTTATCCCAGCTCCGGCCCTCACCGGCGCCGCGCGGCGCGGTCACCGAACTTGGTTGCCCGATCCGCGCGGCGATCCGAAGTCGTGGGTGGTCCCGGGCAGGCGGTCAACTCACGTCTCAAACCCAGCGCCGAACCCAGCCGAAGGCGCCCACCCGCACGAGCCCGCCGGCGCCGGGGCAAACCAGGCGGCGCTCGCAGGAACGATCGATGAATTGACACCTTCGGAAACCGCCTGCTAGATTGAACTTTTCGATGAGCCGGCCCGCTTTGCTCAGGCGCACCCCCCTATACGATGTCCATCGCCGCATCGGGGGCCGGCTGGTCGATTTCGGCGGCTGGGAAATGCCGGTCTCCTTCACCGGCATCATCGAGGAGCATCACGCTGTGCGCCGCGCCGTCGGCCTCTTCGACGTCAGCCACATGGGCGAGATCGAAATCCGGGGGCCGCAGGCATTGGACCTGCTGAACTACGTCACCACCAACGATGCCTCACGGCTCATTCCCGGCCGGGCGCAATACTCGGCCCTGCTGTACGGGCACGGCGGCTTCGTCGATGATCTGGTGGTTCACAAGGTTGCCGAAGACAACTACTTCGTCTGCGTTAACGCCGCCAACCAGGACAAGGATTACGAGCACATCCGCCGGCACAATTGCTGGGAAGCGGAGGTCGAATCTGTGGGCCACCGCTACGTCCAACTGGCCATTCAGGGCCCCCGCGCCCTGGACACGCTGGCTAAGCTGACGGCCGTGCGGCTCCCCGAGCTGCGCTATTACCACTTCACAGACGGAGAGGTATGCGGAGCACCGGCGCGCATCGCCCGCACCGGATACACCGGCGAGGACGGCTTCGAAATCTATATCGCGCCGGAGAGCGCTGAGCGGATCTGGAAGGCGGTGCTCGAGGCGGGCGCCGAATTCGGCATCAAGCCCTGCGGCCTCGGCGCGCGAAACACCTTGCGGATGGAGGCCGCGATGGCGCTCTACGGCCACGAGATCGACGCTTCCGTCAACCCGTTCGAGGCGAACCTCTCCTGGATCGTCAAGATGGACAAGGGTGATTTTCTCGGGCGCGATGCTTTGCTCCACGCCCGGCAGCAGCTTCGCCGGAGGCTCATCGGCTTCGAGATGCGCGGGCGCGGGATTGCGCGTGACGGCTACGAAGTTCTCGTGGACGGGCTACCCGCCGGCTGGGTCACCAGCGGAGGCCCTTCACCTACCCTCGGCAAGAACATCGGAATGTGCTACCTGCCCGCCCCCGAGGCGGTACCGGGACGCACAATTCATATCCAGGTTCGCAACCAGGCGCTCGAGGCAGTCACTGTGCCGACGCCGTTCTACAAGCGAGAGAGGTAGAAGATGTATCCGGAACACTTCCGCTATACGAAGGAGCATGAGTGGGTCACCCTGGACGGCGACATCGCCACCATCGGGATCACTCACCACGCCCAAAACGAACTCGGCGACATCGTCTTTGTCGATTTGCCCCAGCCCGGCGATGCTGTCGCGGCCGGTAAGCCGATGGGGTCGGTCGAGTCCGTCAAAGCCGTCTCCGACATTTACTCGCCTGTCACGGGTGAGGTGGTCGAGGCGAATGCCATCCTTGCCGAGTCCCCGGAAAAGCTGAACGAGGATCCGCACGGGGCCGCTTGGCTCGTCAAAGTCAGGGTCTCGGCTCCCGGGGAGGTCCCCAATCTCATGACCGCCGCCGAGTATCAGAGCTATATCGAAGGAGGCGAATCGTAATTCTCCTTGCGCTACCTGCCGAACTCTGACGCCGAACGCCGCCAGATGCTCGCCGCTTGCGGCCTGGAATCCGATCAAGACCTTTACGCCAGCCTCCCCCGCGAGGTCCTCCTCCAGCGGCCTCTCGCCCTGGATCCGGGCAAATCCGAATACGAGATCGTCGAGTACTTCTACCGGCGCGGCGCCGATAATGCATACGGCTATCCCAGCTTTCTCGGCGCAGGCGTCTATCACCACTACCGGCCGGTTCTGGTCGACGCCGTCGTCTCCCGCGGCGAGTTCCTGACTGCCTATACCCCGTACCAGGCCGAGATCTCCCAAGGCACGCTCACCACCATCTTCGAATTCCAGACCATGATGTGCCAGCTCACCGGCATGGAAGTCGCCAATGCGTCGATGTACGACGGCTCGACGGCCGTGTCGGAAGCGGCGATGATGGCCCGCCGCATCACGGGCCGCCCGGGCGTGGCTGTCGCGCGCGCCGTCCACCCGGAATACCGCATGGTGCTCAACACGTACGGTCACGCCCAGGGCGCCCCGATCAAAGAGTTTGGTTACCTCTCAGACACCGGCGCCTCGGACCTGGAGGAGCTCGACGGCAAGGTCGGTGGGGACACGGCGGCGGTGATCCTCCAGACGCCCAACTTCTTCGGCATCGTGGAGGACGTTCGCGCCGCCGCCGAAATCGTCCACAGTCGTGGCGCACTCCTGGTCGTGGTGTTTACCGAGGCGGTCTCGCTCGGCCTGCTTCGCCCGCCGGTCGAAGCGGACGTCGTCGCCGGCGAACTCCAGTCGTTCGCCATTTCACCCAGTTACGGCGGCCCCTACGCCGGCGTCATCGCGACGAAGGAAAAGTACATGCGCCAGTTGCCTGGACGGCTCGTCGGCCAGACCACCGACAACCGCGGCCACCGCGCCTATTGCTTGACCTTGGCCACGCGCGAACAGCACATCCGGCGCGAAAAGGCGACCTCCAACATTTGCACCAACCAGGCCCTCATCGCCCTCATGGCCACCGTCTTCATGACCGTCTATGGTAAACAGGGCTTGCGCGAACTCGCCGCCCAGAATCTGGCCAAAGCGCACTATCTCGCCGGCAAGGTCCCGCAGCGGTTCTTCGGCCCGTTTTTCAATGAGTTCGCCGCCCGCTGCGCCTTCCGCTCCCCCGAGGAGATCAATCGCCGGCTGCTCGAACGCCGGATCCTCGGCGGGCTCCCCCTCGGCCGCTTCTACCCGGAACTGGATGACTGCCTGTTGCTGTGCGCCACGGAGATGTCCCGGCGCCAGGATATGGACACGGTGGCGGAGGCCCTGCTGGAACAATGATCCGCAAGGTGCGTCCGCACATCTCGCAGAACGAGCCGCTGCTGTTCGAGATCAGTTCACCCGGCAAGGTGGCCTATCAGTTGCCCGAGCTTGACGTCCCCGCCATCCGCCCCGAGGACGCGCTCGGAGCCGAAAATGTCCGCGCCTCCATCGACGGCTTCCCCGAAGTGAGCGAGGTCGAAGCCCTCCGCCATTTCACCCGCCTCTCCACTCATAACTACGCCATCGACTACGGCCTTTATCCGCTCGGCTCCTGCACGATGAAGTACAACCCGCGCGTCAACGAGGTGGTCGCCCGCACCCCTGGGCTGGCTTGGGCTCATCCCTATCAACCGGAGTCCTGCTCCCAAGGCGCTCTGGAGATTTTGGCCCGGCTGGAAGCCGCTCTATGCGAAATCACCGGCATGGACGCCGTCACTTTGCAGCCCGCCGCCGGCGCTCACGGCGAGTTAACCGGCCTGCTGTTGGTCCGTGCCGCGCTCGAAGCCCGAGGCAATCCGCGCCGCAAAATCCTGATTCCCGATTCGGCTCACGGTACCAACCCGGCCACGGTCACCATGGCCGGCTACGTGACTGAAAACATCCGTTCCAACGGGCGCGGCATGATCGATCTCGCCGCCTTGGAGACCGCCGTCGACCAGGACGTCGCCGCGTTGATGATTACCAACCCGAACACCCTCGGCGTCTTCGAAGAGAACATCGTCAAGGTCGCTGAAATCCTCCACGCCAAGGGCGCCTTGCTGTATATGGACGGCGCCAACATGAATGCTCTGGCCGGCATCGCCCGCCCCGGCGATTTCGGCGTGGACCTCATGCACCTCAACCTCCATAAGACTTTCTCCACCCCGCATGGCGGCGGCGGACCCGGCGCCGGCCCGGTGGCTGTTAAGAGTCCCCTCGAACCCTACCTCCCACTGCCGCGCCTCAAGCGCGCCGGCCAAGCCTGGAGCTGGGACTACGACCGGCCCCGTTCCATCGGGCGGGTCCGCGCCTACTACGGCAATTTCGGGGTCCTCGTGCGGGCGCTGGCCTATATCATGGCCCATGGGGCCGAAGGGCTTCGGCGCGCCACCCTCGACGCCATCCTCAACGCCAACTACATCCGCAAGAAGCTCGAGCCGTACTACGAGCTGCCGCACAAGACTCCCGTCATGCACGAGTGCGTCTTCAGCGACCTGCGCCAGCAGAAACAAGGCGTCCGCACCGCTGACATCGCCAAGCGCCTCATCGACTATGGCTTTCACCCTTACACCGTCAGCTTCCCCCTCATCGTCCGCGGCGCGATGATGATTGAACCTACGGAAACGGAAAGCAAACTCGAGCTCGATCTGTTCATCGACGCCCTCATTGCCATTGCCGGCGAAGTCGAGCAAAACCCCGAGATCGTCAAGACCGCGCCGCATTCTACGCGCGTCGGCCGCGTCGACGAAGTCACCGCCGCCCGCAAGCCCATCGTCCGCTGGGTGCGTGACGGCGCTTGACGCCCGTCCCCCGGTCTGTCGGAAAATGGCCCCAGTCATGAAGCGCAGAACCTTTCTGAAAGCGGCGCTCGCCGCCGGCATCGGCGCCCCCGCGCGCGCCGCCGACGCGGAGATCGAGATTCGCCCCGCCGAGCCGGGCCCGACCGTGAGCCCGCACCTCTATGGCCATTTCATCGAACATCTGGGCGGCGTCATTTACGACGGCATCTGGGTCGGCACGGGCTCGAGGATCGCGAACATCCAGGGTCTTCGGCGTCAGTTCGTCGAGGACATGAAGGCCCTTGGAGCCCCCAACATCCGCTGGCCCGGCGGCTGTTTCGCCGACATGTACCACTGGCGCGACGGCATCGGCCCCCGCCAGCGCCGACCCCGCACAAACAACTTCTGGCAGCGCGACCTGCCCAAGGAAATCGACGGCACCGAAAGCAACGAGTTCGGCACGCATGAGTTCCTCCAGCTTTGTGAGCTCACCGGCGCCGAGCCTTACCTGGCCGCCAACGTGGGCTCCGGCTCGCCCCGCGAGTTCCACGACTGGGCGACCTATTGCAACGCTCCGCCCGGCCTCACCACGCTGGCCCGGGAACGGGAGGCCAACGGACGGCGCGAACCGTTTCGCGTCAAGTACTGGGGCGTCGGTAACGAGTCCTGGGGCTGTGGGGGCAACTTCAAGCCCGGAGAGTACGCCACCTTATACCGGCGCTTCGTTACCCAGTTCCCCGCTTACTACCTCGAGCCGTATTTCATCGCCGCCGGACCGAGCGGCAGCCGCGAAGACGGCCACCTGGACTGGACGCGCGGGTTCTTCGAAGGCATGATCGGGCACAGCCGCCGCATCTGGCCGCACGGCTGGGCGCTGCACTACTACACTCGCCCCCGCCGAACTCCGAACGCCTCGGAAGATTCCCTCGAGCGCTGGTACGACATCCTTGCGGCCGGCGCCCGCATGGAATCCCTCATCGAAGACCACTGGAGAATTATGGGCGAGTTCGATCCGGAACACCGCGTCAAGCTTGTGGTCGATGAGTGGGGCGTCTGGCAGCCCCGCGCCGACGTGGTCGGACCCCGCTACCTGTTTTCCCAGGTCGGCAATCTGCGCGACGCCTTGCACGCCGCGCTCACCCTCGACATCTTCAACCGCCACGCCGACAAGATCGACATGGCCAACATCGCTCAGACCATCAACTGCATCCACTCCCTCTTCGCCGCCCGCGAAGACCGGTTCGCCCGCACGCCCACTTTCTATGTCTTCCAGCTCTACCGCGGGCACTTGGGCGGGCGGAGAATCCCGCTGCGAATTCAGGCGCCGGATTTGCGCGTCTCCTTCGGAAAGCAGGCGGCGCCGCTTTTTGCCCTCGCCGGTTCGGCTTCGATGCGGGACGGCCGTTGCTGCCTGACGCTGGTCAGCCCCTCGGCCGATGAGGACCTGTTTGCATCCCTCGGCGCCGCGGGCGCCGCTATCCTCGAAGCCCGCGCCAGCGTGCTAACCCACACCGACCGCAACGCCGCCAATAGCCTGGAATCGCCTGAAACCGTCAAGCCGGCCGGCCTGGCCGTCACCGTCTCTGGCGCTAAAGCCCAACTCCGTATTCCCAAACACTCGGTCGTCGCACTGGAAATCCGGACAGGCTAGCCGGTTTACGATAGTAAAAACTCATCCGCCCCGGTGACGTGATTCAATAGTAGGACTAAGTCTTATCAAAGAGGCCTCATGACGCGCTTCCTGCCGAACCCGGCGCACTGCACACTGGTGGCGATGGCTCTGGGGGCCGGCCTGGCCGCGGCCGAGGTCAAGACCGGTCCCGCCGTCGGCCAGCGCGTGCCCGCCTTCCAACTCACCGACCAGAACGGCAAGCCCCAGACCTTCGAGACCCTGCGCGGCCCTAAGGGACTGGTGCTCGTCTTTGTCCGCTCGGCGGACTGGTGACCGTACTGCAAGACCCAGCTCGTGCAGTTGGGAGAGCAAGCCGGCGAGTTCCGCAAGCGGGGCTTCAACGTCGCCGCCATCAGCTACGACCGGCCGGAACTGCTTCGGCATTTCGCTCAGCGCGTCGGAATCCGCTACCCTTTGCTCGGGGATCCCGACTCGAAAGTCATCCGCGCCTTCGGCATCCTGAACGAGCATATACCGCCGGACAACGACTTCTTCGGCGTCCCTTATCCGGGCACGTACGTCCTGGACGAGCACGGCATCGTCCGGGAAAAGTACTTCGAAGAGGATTACAGAGAGCGCTACACCCCGGCGAGCGTCCTGACTCGGTACTTTAAAGGCGAAGGCCCGACTGGCGGCTCTGTCGAAACCAAGCACCTCGAGCTTACCTACTCGGCCAGTCAGCAGGAAGTGCGCGCCGGCAACCGCCTGCTGCTGGTCCTGGAAGTGGAGCTCAAACCCAGTATGCATGTCTACGCTCCGGAGGTCAGCGGGACCTACATCCCGATCGAGTGGAAGATCGAGGAATCCACCGGCTGGCGCGCCCACCCCGTCTCTTACCCGCCGTCACGCAAGGTCTATTTGCCCGCGATCAAAGAGACCCTGCCGGTCTATGAGGGCAATATCCGTCTCGAGCGTGACTTGACCATCGGCGTCGGAAAGGGCCTCGAGGCTGTCGTTGGGTCCGGCGGCGAACTGAGGGTCAAGGGTAGTTTCCGCTACCAAGCTTGCGACGAGCGCATGTGCTACCGCCCGGAAACGATCCCGCTGGAGTGGGTCTTCCGCCTGGGCCCCCTCGATCGCCGGCGCGGGCCGGAACAGCTACGGCGAAAAAATTAGCCGCCCGACGGCCGCCCGCTTTGCCTGCTGCGCCGTTGTTGCGCCAGGCCCGCGCCCCCGTACAACCTCCGGTAGAGGTCGGCGTTGCGCAGCACCATCTGGACGTAGTTCCGGGTCTCGGTGAAGGGAATGGTTTCGATGAACTCCGCCGCCTCCCGGTATTCCGCCCAGCCCAGCCACTCCCTGGCGCGCGACTTGCCGGCGTTGTACGCCGCCAGCGCCGCCTCGACATGCCCCTCCAGCTCATCGATCAATGACCGCAGGTAATATGTGCCCAGGTTCATATTGATCTCCGGACGGTAAAGCATCGACGTGTGGAAGCGGCGGATGCCAAGCTTGCGGCTCAACTGCCGCCCGGTGGATGGCAGGAGCTGTGTCAGGCCGTAAGCCCTCGCCCGGGAAACCGCCCGGGCGTCGAACTCCGACTCTTGCCGAATCAGCGCCGCAAGGAAAAACGGATCCAGCTTTCTCTCTCTTGCGTAGCGCTCCACGCTGTCCCGGTAAGGCAGCGGAAACGCCAGCCGCCAGAATGCAGCCGGCGCCGCCTCAATGGGCATGGACAAGTACCCCGGCGCCAGTGCCTTAATGTAGCGGATGCTCTTGCCGTGCTCGCCCCGCCGGGTGGCCAACTTGGCGAGCTCCATCGCCAGCACCGCCGCCTTGGCATCCGCCCGCGCGCCGAACCGGAGCTCCGCCTCGGCCCACTCGTCGAGCCCCGCGGACAGCAGCAGCCGCGCCCGCTCCAGACGCTGCCGCGTTGCCTCGTCCGGCTCAAAGTCGTGCTCGCGCCGGCGCTGCGGGAACTCGATCTTGGCCAGGAACTGCCGCACCTCCTCCGACTCGGCGACATCGGCGACGGCCGGGCTGGACAGCCTCTCGCGCGCCAGAATCGCGTAGAAGTAATTCGGGTACTCGTGCTCCAGCTCGGCGTAGTAAGCGCGTGCTGCCGCCCGTTCACCCGCCTCCTCGGCCAGCCGTCCCAGGAAGTAAAGGGCGGCGCTAGCGTGCGGCGACGCCGGGAATCGGCGGATATGGGCCCGCAAACGCTCACCCGCCTCAGACCGCCGCCGGATGTAGTGACTCCAGGCGACCTTCCAGTCGCAGTAAGCCGTCTCCGGGTGCTCGGAAAACGAGTCTGCACAAGCTTGATAGAGGGGGACATAGGCCGCGTGCTCATTCGCCAGCAGGTACATGTTGCCGGCCGAAACAAGCGCTTCTCGCCGCCAGGGAGAGGCCGGATGCTTCTTGTCGAGCTCCTTGAGCGCGGCCAATACGTCGGACTCCCGGCGCAGCCGCCGTGCGCTCGCGGCCAGATAGTACAGGCGTTCAGCGTTGGCCTCCGCCGAGCTGACCTTCAGGGAGCGCAGCCACTGAAAGGCGATGCTGTCGTGCCCGCGCACATACCGGGCCTTGCCCAGCCACACCCTCGCCCGGTCCCGTTCGGCGCCCCGCAGCATCACCGTCATCTCTTGCAACTCTCTGCGGGCGGCAAGGTGCTCGCCGGCCTGGATCAGGCGTTCGACCCTGGTAAACAGGGCCTCCGGCGCCGGCGCCGGATACCGCGAGCCGAGCCGGCGCCGCAACCTTCCCAGAGCGGGCGCCGCTGCCTCTGCCTCCGGCGAGACCGGATACTCGTGGTAAATCTTCTGGAAGGCCCTCGCGGCCGCGGCGAGATCCCGCGCCGCCTCGAGGCTCTGCGCCAGCAGCAGCAAACCCTCGGGCTGAGGCAGGATCTTCGAATGCTCCCGGAGCAGCCGCACTCCCCGCTCCGGAACCCCGCTATCCAGGTGGATTCTGGCGACCAGCACGACCGCTCTGGCTTGCAAGGGAGACACTGGCGAACCGGAGATGACCCGCCGGAGTTCACCGAGGGCTCGATCGTAGTCTTTCTTTTTCTGAAGCGCCAAGCCGGCGTAGTAGGCGGGGTAGTCGGCGATCAGCGCCAGCCGTCCGGCAGCCTCCCTCAGCAGCGGGATGGCCTGTTCGTAATCAGCGCCCTCGGCGGCGGCCGACCCCGCCACCAGCAGCGCCAGCGCCCCGCTCTGATCCTTGGGATGCGCCTCGGCATACCGCAACAACGCGTTTCGGCTAGCGGCCGTTCTCTTCTCCAGAAAGGCCCGCGTCAGCGCCTCAAGCGATTGCGCCGCCCCGAGCGCGCATAATGTCAATGCGCACAGGATCGCACTGGCCAGCTTCATTGGAACGCCCGGCTCCGCTCCCCCGACAGATCCCCCGGAGGAACCCTCTTCAAGGATCATTCTAGCTTAGCCCGGATCGGCCCCTGCAGGCGGATGTTCAGCGGAACCAACGTGCCCTCCAGCCGGTACTCGCCGGAAGAATTATACAGGTCCGCCTCCAGCTTGCCTGCGAGCGACGCCTCTCCGAAACCCCAGTACGTCCGGCCCCCATGTACAAGCTCGAGGCAGGTGATCCGCAGAAGCGATTCCCCGCCGGCGAATGCCAATTCGTAGCACCCGTTGATCTGTGCCGGCGCGGAGTTGGGCGCGAGACGAACCGCGTGGCCCCGGAATTCCCCCTCGGCACTAAGGTTCAGCAACAGGTCAGCACCTGTCCCTGACGTCTTCACTCGGCCCTCGGCATTCAGCCTCCCTTCGGCCCACGCTAACCCTCGAATCCGCCCCTGGGCACGGTATTGCGGAGCCGGTCGCATCAGGTCGATTTGCAGACGGCCCGACAGTGTCGCGCCTTGTAGTCGCGCCTCCACGCGGGGCAATTCGATGATGGCGCCGTCCCAATACAGCCGTGCCTTAATCGAATCAAACTCCAGCCCCCCAGCCTGAAGCCTCCCGATGCGGAGCTCGCCCTCGGCCCGCCGCGCCCGCAGCCACGCCGGTAACGGCGCAGGCCGCAGGCGGAGCGTGCGGGCCAGAAAGCCCCGCTGACGGTACAGGGTCGGAGCCAAGAGCGCCTCCAGTTCGGCGAGCGTGGCCGCCGGAGCCGCCAGCCGAAACTGGTTCGGTCGCTCCGCCGCCGCCTCCATGCGGTAGTCTCCGGAGACCCCTACCTCGCCCACGCGTCCCTTCAGGGACTCGATGCGGAAGCCGGCCCCGTCCAGCAACACGCTTGCCTGGGAAATGTCCAGCTCTTTGGCGATCCCGGCCACCGGAAGCCGGGCTCGGCTCAAGGTCATCCTTCCCGTCCACACGGCTTCACCCGCACCGGACGCTCGAAACCGCAAACGCCCGCCGGCGCTGCCCGAAGTGCACAGCAGCAGCAACGGCGGCGCCTCTGCCCTGATGAGGCTCTCCCACAGCGAGCGGAACGTCGGTATCGAGGTCGTCTCAATCCGCATCCGGATCTCAATGTCCCCATCCGCACTGTCGTAGTCCACGGCCACTTCAGCCTGCCCTCCGCCGGGCAGGCGTACGGCGGTCGGTTCCACCTGCCACTTGTCCCCGGCCACCCGCAGCAGAACCTCATCGGCCTGGATCCTCGCGTCGCTGCCTCGCGTCATGGCGAAGTCCTGTAAGGTGAAGCTGCCCTGCAATTCCCGCGACCGTGTCCAGGTCACCGCCCCGATTGCCGCTCCGCTGACCGCCAGTTCGGGCGGAACACCAAGCCCGATTTCGTGAGCGAGCGCGGGCAAGGTGTCCAGTCGCAGCTTGTCGGCGGTGACGGAAAATGCCCACTGCGGCTGGGTGAGGTAGTCCCACAACCGCAAACGCACGGTGACGGGCAGGGCCTGCCGCGGCGGGGCCCGAGACTCGAGGGTGAGCCGTTGATCCGGCAGGTTGAGCTCACCGCTGTAGTCCAGCGTCCAGTCCCGCGCAGGGCCCGGCAACAGAAAGCGCTGATCGACGTGGACGAGGTTCAGGTTGCCCGTGACCCGGAGGGCTGACACAGGGCCGCTCAATTCCGCCCGAGAGGTGACGAACCCTCCCAGGCCGGCGCCGCGCCCCCCCAGCAGCGTCAGTACGTCGGTGATTGCGGTGCGCTCGAGCCGCAGCACCAACTCCACGCGTTTCTCTCCGTCCTCTGGATCCTCCACGTGTCCGTTGCCGGTGAGACGCCCGAAGCCGTGTGCCGGTCGGTCCGTCCGCGCTGGCTCGCCGGCGAATCGCACCTGGACCGTGCGCCCGGTTTCCGGCAGCGGGCTGACATCGACGTCGGCATTGGTGAAGTACAGAACCGACTTGACGTTGTCGAACTTGAAGTTCAGGCGCCCGGAGCGGACCTCGATGCGCGGCAGCCACCGCCCGCCCGATTCCCCGGCGCCGAAGGCGCGCTCCAGCAGGACCGGGTAGTTCCACTGCCCTTGACGGTTCTTAGCAAGATTCACGCTCGGCCGCACCAATCGGAGGCTGGAGAGTGCCAGGCGGCCACGGACGAGGCCAGGCAGAGAAACATCGCCTTCCAGCGTCGAGACGTACGCAATGGGCTCGAGCCCCCAGGCGGGATCCTCGCGGATTACGACCCCGTCGGCAGCGAAGCCCGGCCAAGGGAACAGGCGGAAGCGGACCGGGCCGCCGATCTCCACTTCTCGCTCCAGCGCCTTCTCGAGCGCCGTGCTGATCGGGATGCGGAAGCGGTCCATGCGGACAAAGGGCAGTGCAAGTCCGAACGCCAGCACCAAGGCGCCCGCAATCAGGACGGCGTTGCGCAGAGTCCGCGGGCCGCTCATTCGCTTCGGAGCAGGCGCCGGTACTCCCGCGGGTCATCGACGTCACGCAGGATACCGGGGTCGCCAACCTCGACGTAGTGCGTTCGGCCCGCGTGACGGCGAATCACGTCCCGCGCCTGCCCGTCCGGAGGAAGCGCCAGGAACTCCGGCAGCAACGCGCGGGACACGCACACCGGATGGCCGTGCCGTCCGTGACAAGTCGGCGCCACCACCAGGGCCTCGCCGCCCCCGGCCACGAAGGCTTCCGCCATGCGCCGCACCGTATCCGGCCGAACTAAAGGGTAGTCGGCCGGCGTGAAGATGACGCCCGCAGCGCTGCCGGGCACCGCGCGAAGCCCGCAGAGAAGCGAGCTGAGCTGCCCCTGCTCGGGCTTAGGGTTCCGAAGGAATTCGACCAGATTCGCCCGTTGGCAGCCGGCCTGAATCGCCTCGGCATGGCCGCTTGCAACGAGGCGATCACACGGTCGAGGAAGGTCTCCCCTTCCAGCTCCAGCAGCGGCTTGGGGACGCCCATGCGTTCCGAAGCCCCGCCCGCCAAAATCAGTCCGGCCAGCATCGTGTTCCCGCCTCTGCGTCCGGCCTCGATCCCGGCGCCATCCGGCTCATTTCAGCAGCCGCCGGAGTTCCGGATTCGTGAAGATCGACTTGGACAGCTCGCGCCATCGCGATTCCGGTTGCCGCCGGACGGCGATCATCTCGGCCACCACCGATACGGCGATCTCCTCCGGCGTCACCGCGCCGATCTCCAAACCCATCGGCGCCGCGATTCTCTCGAAAGCTTCCCGGGGGATGCCCTCCTTCTCCAGTTCCTTGACCACCGAGATGACCTTGCGCTTGCTGCCGATCATGGCGATATACCGCGCCGGAGTCATGACCGCCCAGCGCAGGACCCGCATGTCGTCCCGATGGCCCCGGGTCACGATGATGAGGTAGCTCGAGTCGTTGACCTGGAGCTTCGGAAAGATCTCTTCATACTCGCCCGCATAAATGGCGTCGGCTTCCGGAAAGCGATCGCGGTTGGCGAAGGCCTCCCGGTCGTCCACGATGATGGTGGCGAAGCCGGCCAGTTCCGCCACCTTGCTCAAGCTCTTGGAAACGTGTCCGGCCCCGAAGATGAAAGCCCGCGGCTGCGGCACGATGGGCTCAACGTACACGTTAAGCTGCCCCCCGCAGATCAACCCGTTTTCGTAGGCAGCGTCCTGGCCGAGGCTGAACTTAAGGGTGCGGGGTTTCTCGGTTGCAATCACCTCCCGCGCAGCGTTCCAAACCTCGGCTTCAACACAGCCGCCCCCGATGGTGCCCAGCATCGATCCGTCTTGGCGCACCAGCAGTTTGGCGCTCTGATAGCTTGGGATCGATCCGTCGACTTGGACGATGGTGGCCAGGGCGCACTTCTCCCCCTTGCGGCGCAACTGCACCAACTCCTCGTAAACGTCCATCCGAGGAGGATTATACCGTTTACCTGCACTCGCCCGGAAACAGGCGGGCGGTTTGATAACGGTCCGGCCCCTCCCATTCCGCGCCGGTCGAGCGCCCCCGTCGCTCCAGTGGCTGGCGAGGGCGGCTCTCGTCCCCCGACCGCTCGACTCGACAGGCGGGCCAGAACGCTCCCGCAGCAATCTGCTCAGCGGAATCGGTCTCGTAGATCTGAAAGTCGCCGGCGATCCGAGTCAGATGAGCGGCCTCGGCAGCAGGCGGCGGGGGCGCCGCCCGCGGCCCGCTTCGTGCCGCCCGCCACTCGTCAAGCTAAAACCAAAACCCGTGGTGCAGGTCCCGCCGGAGCGCGTGAACCGAAATTTGCTCCGAGCTGCGGTTTTCACGGCGCACACCTCCAGCACCAACGCGTCCCATTGCACTTTCAGCGGCTGATCACGCCAGAGTGAATCGGCGGTTCCGTAGGCCCAGGGAACGAATATGGCCGCAACCGCCGCTACCGACGCAGCAAACCCTTTGCAAAGCTCCTTGCAGAACACCCGCACAAGGGCAAGTTCGAGCCCCACAATGATCCAGCCGCCGGAGTGGGTATAAACCATCGCCAGGTTCGTAACCAGCAACCCCGCTGCCGGCCGCCGGCTGGATGAGCCGGCGCGCGGGACAAACCGTGCGAACAGCTACCGCGACACGAGCGAGAAGAGCATCGGAAGGGTGTACATCCGCAGGTGCTGGGATAAAACGCAATGATCGGATTAGCGCCGAATAGCGCCGGCGCCCCGCTGGGCCGGAGTCAGTTCCAGCTCCCGGCTCAGCAGCCAGATCGCCGCTACGCTCACCGCACAAGCCGGCGCCGGCAACAACCGAAGTCGGAAATGGGGACTCGCCTCCAAACAGCGCCCAGACGCGCAACAAGACGTAGAACAGCGGTGGGCGGATGGCGAGCACGCCGGAATTTCGTCGCCGTCCAGCGAGTACTTCGTCAGACGCCACAGCCGGCTGACGACGATCCCGGCGATCAGCAGTCCGGAGACGATCAGCCGGCGGTTCCGCCGGGTCAACGCCAACAGTCTATCTCCGAGCAGAGGAGCGCCGTGCTATGATCCGGGTCTGGTGTCGGCCGTCTTCCCGGACTCAAGTTCCCCCGCCATGATCTTCGATATGGACGGAGTGCTGGTGCACTCGACACCCGTCCACAATTTGGCCTGGCAAGCATACCTGCGCCGGCACGGGATCGAGGCCGATCTCGCCACGATCGAGGCCGCCATGCTGGGCAAACACAACGACGACATCGTACGAACGTTCTTCGGAGACGGCCTGGATGCCGGCGAGGTGGCGCGGCACGGAGCCGGCAAGGAGGTCATTTACCGGGAGCTGATGCACCCCCGCCTGCGCGAACACCTCGTGCCGGGCGTCGCCGCGTTTCTCGAGCGCCACCGCGATGTCCCGATGGCCTTGGCGACCAACGCCGAGCCCGCAAATGTCGAGTTCATTCTAGACGGCTCAGGGTTACGCCGCTATTTCCGTGTGGTGGTCAACGCCCAACAAATCGAACGGCCGAAGCCGGCCCCCGACATCTACCTCCGCGCCGCCGAGTTGCTGGGCTGGCCCGCGGCTCAGTGCGTCGTATTCGAGGATTCCGCCGTGGGCGTGGAGGCGGCACGGGCGGCGGGAGCCCGCGTGGTCGGCCTGACCACCACAACCCAGGAGCTGTCAAACTGCGACCTGCTGATCGCCGATTTCCTCGATCTGCGGTTGGAGTCGTGGCTGGCGAGGCTAAAATAAAGGCATGGGGCGACATCTGGCGATCTTGCTGCTGGTGGCCTCTGCCGCCGCCCGGGCGCAGGAGTACAAGGGGCCGCCTCCGCCAACCGCGGACCTTCCTTACCTGCTGCACGCTGAGAACCTGATCGAGACCGAAGTGTCGGAGGCTCGGGAAGAAGACCGCAAAAACGAAACGGCATATGTCGTTCCGGGCGCCGCATCCCCGGCCCGGACGCCCCTCGCCGAGCCGATCTTCATCCTGTTGGCGGAAACCCTCGATCCGGCCAAGCTCCAGCTCTATCCAATGGAGGTAGTCAACGGCCACCGGGAAACCGCCTTCCCTAAGAAACGCAACAAGCAGCCGCCGCGCCCGCGTCATCTCACCATGAAAAAGCTGGGCGAGAAGCTGTACTGGATCGAAGCCAACGAATGGCTCGACAACGGCCAGTACTGCCTGACGCCGCGCGGCTCCAACAAGGTCTACTGCTTCGAGGTGTACTGAGCAAGCGGGGAAGCCCCTCACACCCCGCGCCAGTGCCCGGCTTCTAGCCACGGCTACCCCTCAGCCGCCGCACCTCCTCCAACCCCAACCCGCCAGAGAACGATTTTCAACCTCTACCGCAAAGAGCGCCTGCCCTGCCGGCGGCTGCGAAGTCCGGCTTAGTACTCCGGAACCGCCGAGATGTCCAGCGCCAGCCGGATCTCGTCGGCGATACGCCGCTCGCTCCAGCCGAGCCGGGCGCCCATTGCGCGGGCCAGGGGCAAGAGCTCCGCCTCGCTCCAGCGCCGCTCGTAGCCCCAGTACGTCGAAACGTACAGCACGTCGGAGAGCCGCTGGGCCATTTCGTGCTCGATGGCGAAGGCAAGCACCGCGTTCTGAAGCGGGGACAGATCGTGCGGGCAAGGCTGGCGGCCGAGCGCTGCCACGCGCTGATACAGCCGCCCGTAGCTGCCGATCAGCCACCGCATCTCGCCTGCCGAATGCCCGGCGGCCGCGGCTTCCTCTTCGCAACGGGACATCGCCTGACGCAGCCACTCTTCGGTGTTGTCGCCGACGGCGGTTTGCGCCGTGGCGCAAGCGCCGGCAAGCTCCGGCGCGACCTCGGCGCAGACGGCGTCAGCCGCCTCCTCACTCATCGCCCGGTACGTCGTGTATTTTCCGCCCGCCACATAGAGGATATCGCGCCCTGCGTCCCACCGGATCCGGTGCTCGCGGCTGGCT